>Ga0180009_10001093_pt1 | contig 34087 bp, 25 predicted proteins | sample OS_PC_MetaG_FD_123537 | JGI IMG/M metagenome (GOLD analysis project Ga0180009, IMG submission 123537) | Groundwater microbial communities from the Aspo Hard Rock Laboratory (HRL) deep subsurface site, Sweden - OS_PC_MetaG | ecosystem: Environmental > Aquatic > Deep subsurface > Groundwater...
ATAATGGAATGTACAAAGACGCCATTACTTTAACTTTAGCTATTTCTTGTTTAGAAAAAGTAGGATGGGCTACTTGTTGCCCATCAATAGAAAGCAATGTTGGGCAACAAGTAGCCCAACCTATGAGCAGATGCAATTTTCTAACCGGACAATGCTGTAAAATACAATACTTTTGTACACGAATCCTGTTTGGTGACAATCCGGTTATCAGAAAAATCATATTCTTTAACCTTCATGGTGGATTGTATGGGATGTAGTCTTATCAACCTTTATATAATCAAAAGCCGGTATCGTTCGATGGTAAAAACAGTTTGTTTAATCAAGGTCAAGTTGATATGTATTCATTAGGGTGGAATGTTTAATAAGACTCAAAACCCGGAGAAACATCTACTCAAACACTACATAAGCGATTTACATTCGGAGAATCCATGAGCATACTAAAAAAAACGCAGGAAACCCTTGGCAAGAGTTACGAAGATCTCGGATTCCTGCTGGGTTGTCTTAAAAATGTCTTACTCCGGAATGGGGAAACTGATCTTTCGCAGGGTATCCCCTGGCTTAATGATATATCAAATCTCAAGGCGGAGTCATTAACTGCAAGGAATATCCATCTCATTTCCGTTTGTTTTCATCTTTTGAATATTGCGGAAGAAAATGGAGTAGTTCAGATTCGGCGGCGGTTGGAGGAAAAATCACTTACTCGTATTAACGGACTCTGGGCCAGGAATTTTCAGATTCTGAAAGATAATGGCATTTCTCAGGAGCAGATAGTACAGACACTGGCCGAAACCCGCATTGAACCGGTCTTAACGGCTCACCCCACCGAGGCAAAGCAACCCACTATTCTGGAACATCACCGGGAGTTGTACCTGCTGCTGGTCAAGAGAGAAAACAGCATGTATACCCACCAGGAACAGAGAGAAATCCAGCGGGAGATTGAGCTGATTCTGGAACGGCTCTGGTACTCCGGTGAGGTACATATCCGCAAACCGGAGGTAAAATCGGAACTGGATAATGTTCTTCACTACCTGATGAACGTTTTTCCTGACATTATTCTCAATCTGGATCGCAGATTGGCTCTCGCCTGGGAATACCTGGGATTTGATCTCGACTTGATCGGGAAGGTGGAAAACCATCCCAGAATATCTTTCGGTAACTGGGTTGGGGGAGACCGCGACGGCCATCCGTTTGTAACTGCGGATGTAACTCGGGATACGCTGCAAACACTGCGTTTAAACGCCCTGGTTGTCGTCAGACGCTGGCTGAAACAGTTAAAAAAGAATCTCAGTTTCTTTTGCTATCTGGAGCAAACCGATCCGAAACTTCAGGCGCGTTTTCGCAAGATGGTTGAAGAATTGACTCAAGCCGGAGAGACGGTGGAAGCTGAAGATGAAAGCCAGGCTTTCCGTATGTTCGCAAATCTGATGATCCAGAAACTTCCATTGGATGTGCGACGGGATCATGCCGTACAGCTGGAAGAGACATCCGCCAGTTATCCGGATGCTGATTTGTTAGTTGAGGATCTCAAGCTACTGCAAGAGGCCTTGGTGGCATTCGGTTCCAGCACGATTGCCTTTAATGATGTTAATGATTCAATCCGTATTGTCCGCACGTTTGGTTTTCATCTGGCTCATCTTGACGTTCGCCAAAATAGCAGGTTTCATGAGCTTGCCGTTGCCCAGCTTATGAACGCAGCCTCTCTTGACGGAGATGCATTCCTTTCCTGGGATGAATCACAGCGGCTGATTTTCCTGAACCGCGAGCTCTCATCTCCTCGTCCCTTTACCCTTCCAAAAACTGATGCTGGTGCGGAAGCCAAGGCTGTGTTGGATTGTTACAGGGTTGTTGCCGCGTTCACTGATCAATACGGGTATGATGCCATTGGGGCACTGGTTGTCAGTATGACCCGAAGTCTTTCCGATCTGCTGACTGTATACCTGTTGGCCCGGGAGGCGGGCTTGATACTCCAGGAACCTGAAGGAATGGTATGCCCGTTGCCGGTGGTGCCATTGTTTGAAACCATTGAAGATCTTGAAATCAGCCCTGTTATTTTGGAATCATTTCTTGATCACCCTTTTACAGTACGTAGCCTGGAATTTCGTAAAAAGCTGTATCAACAAAAGCAACCCGTTCAACAAGTGATGATTGGCTACAGCGACAGCAATAAGGACGGTGGGATCATGGCCAGCCAATGGTATTTATATAAGGCAGGATCAGAACTCACTGCAGTGGGGGAGAAGAAGAATGTCAGAATCCGGTTCTTTCATGGCAGAGGGGGGACTATCAGCCGGGGTGCAGGCCCGACCCAATGGTTTGTAAAGACTCTACCATATTCCTCTATCAGGGGGGATATGAGATTGACGGTTCAAGGGGAGACGATTCAACAAAAATATGCAAACAAGGTCAATGCTACATACAATATGGAGCTGTTAACTGCCTGCACCGTTGGCTCCACTGCCCTGCATCAATTTATTCAAAAAAAACCGGAAGTCATTGAAGCCTCCCTGGAATTTCTGGCAGATGAAAGTCGTAAAAAATATATGGCCTTGGTAAACCACTCCCACTTTATCACCTTTTTCAGCCAAGCCACTCCCATCGACATCATAGAGCAGAGCAAGATGGGATCACGTCCTTCCAGACGAACCGGAAAAAGAAGCCTGGAAGACCTTCGGGCCATTCCCTGGGTGTTTTCATGGGGACAGGCCCGATATAATCTTACCGGATGGTATGGAGTGGGGTCTGCCCTGGCAAGCTTAAAGAATAACTTTCCAGAGCTATTCGGAGAGATGAAACAGAAAATCGGCAAGGATTCATTGATCCGTTATGTCCTTTCCAACGTGGATACGAGTTTAGCCGCAACGGATGAGGATGTGATGAGACTATATGCTTCTTTGGTTGAAGATGAAACCATACGCAGGGAAATGCTTGATGATATTCTGGAAGAGTTTGCCAGAACAAGAGAGATGGTCACCCTGGCTTTTGAGATCCCGTTTGAGAAGCGGAGAGAGGAGCATTATTACTCGAATCAACTGAGAGCCGAAGCGCTCTATCCGCTTCACACTAAACAGGTACACCTGCTCAAAAAATGGCGACACGCCATCGAAAAGAATTCTGAAGAAACGGAAAATCTGTTTTTTCAATTGCGTCTAACCGTCAATGCCATCGCCGGAGCGTTGAGAGCAACCGGTTGATGTGGTTAGAAGCTGCTGATAGTGGAGTCATGCCCATTATTATTCTTTACCTCGATATTATTTTTGGGCTATATTGGGCAAACGGTTGAGAAATAACCAGTCAGTCTTTAAGTGCATCAAAACAAAAGGGGCCATTATGGATGAACAGATTAAGGCATTGATGGTGGATGTAACCTGCGGATATTATCGTTTAAAAAGATATAAAGTTGGTGATTTTTTCGGGCCGGTGGACCTGGGTCTTCACCTTTCAGCAAAATACAACAGCCTCAATATCGGCGTCGGACTTTTAGCCGGGTCCATCTTCCCGGGAACTAACCGGTTGATCTTTACAGGATTTTCTCCTTGCTGGGGCGGATTTTATATCTCATCCATGGGTGGTGCCGGGTTGGTTTTTGATAATCTGGGGATAAACCTGTTGTCGCTGGTGGGCAAATCATCAACGCCTTCCGTTCTCTACCTTAACCGATCCCAGGGGGAGGAGATCGAGCTTGAAATCGTGCCGATAAGTCTGAGCGAAGTCTGGGAATCAGGTCGCGGCGGCTTTTATGGTTTGATGGATTCTGTCTATAGCCGGTTCGGAGATCGATACAACAATGATCCGCGAATTCTGGCTACCGGACCGGCTGCAGAAGCCACCGATTTCGGGGCAATCGGATCGGTTCCCATAGGACGGGGGAAAATGAGCTTTGTTGATACCTGGGCCGGCCGTGGTGGTTTTGGCAGCAAAATGCTTCAAGAACACGGAATTGCTGCCATAATTTATGGAGGCTCTGTCATTGATGAGGATTTTCGGGACAGGAAAGTGGCTGACCAGTGGTTTATCGACAAATACCAGAAAAAGCTGATGGCCAAGGATATAGAAACCACCGCCAAATACCGTTTTGTGGAAGATCTGGAAACAGGTGGCACCTTTGGAGTGAATTTTTCCACCTTAGCCGGTCGGATGATCTCCTTCAATTACCAAAGTATCTTTATGACCGAGGCAGAGAGGCTGGATATTCATGATAAAATGGTGGTCCGGCACTATCTCAAACAGTTTAATGAAGAGACGATCAAAACAAAACAGCAGAAAAACTGCGGAGAACCTTGTGCGGCTGTCTGCAAAAAAATGAGAGATGAATTCAAGAAGGACTACGAACCCTACCAGGCCATGGGGCCATTATCCGCTATATTTGATCAACGGGCGGCAGAAAAACTGAACCATCACGCGGATCAATACGGATTCGATGCGATCGCCGCCGGTGGCATTATTGCCTGGTTAATGGAATGCCTGGCCAAAGGCGAAATCACGCCGGAGGAACTTCAATTAAAAAACATGCCGAAATTTTCTCCCGGTGAGTTTGATAAGGTAAACCACTCCATGGAGAATGCAGAGATTGGTATTGCCATTCTTGATAATATCATCAGCAGAAAGGGGATCTTGGATATGAAAGAAGGTCCTCGTAAATGGGGAAGGCGGGTTTCCAGAGAAAAGGGGGTGAATATCCTGGATCGTTTTGTTTTTACATCGTTTGGAAGAAAAGGATGGATGGTTCCTAATCAGTACTGGACACCGGGTGTGCTGTCACCCATGGCGATAATGGGTAAATACTACATGCATTACGGAAATGATTTTATGCCCCCCCGTGAACTGGGTAGATTCAATGCAAAGCGGTTCAAAAAGGAGCTGATTATGGATAACCTGGGAATGTGTCGCTTTCATCGGGGATGGGGAGAGGAGATGCTGCCGGAGATCATTGAGTCCCTGTACGGGCAGAAAGATCAATTTCTAAAATCCATTGAAAGGACGGCAACTCGCATAAACAGTCGCAACGCATCTATTTTCTGGGAGTCCGGACGAAATATCAGCCTGGTTCACACCTTTCTCAAGAGAAAACTGGAGATTGACGGTGATACCAGCGTGGAACTTAAAAATTGGATCGACCGCTTCGATGCAGATAGCAACGAAACGGCACTCTCATTCTGGTATGAGATCCATAAAGGGATTACCGAAAGTTTGAAAGAGTTTTGAAATAGGGAAATTGCGACTTTACAGTAACTTCAAGTCCCATTCAACACCCTGCCAGCCATTTGGCAGAGCAGTTACAGATATAAAACTGCTGCTTTTGGATTTTTGCATCGGGTGATCTTTGGGGCTGTGATTTCTACTTCTTTTTCAGGACAGCCCGCCAGCCTGTTACCTGAGTACTAATCGGACGCAGGATGCGACTGACGTCCTTCACCTGTTCCGTCACATAAAAAGCCTCGGGGTCGACTTTGTGTAAAACCGGAAGAATCTGTTTCAGATCCTTCCGCCTGCAGACGGTGTAGATCTCAGTAACCGGTCCCCGTGCCCCCATTCCGGAGAAAGTGGTTACATCTAAAAACAATTCTTTAAAGACTGCAATCACTTTATCTTTGCGATCTTCGGTGGTAATCAATCGTAAAATGATGGCACCCAGGGCGATTTTTCTCTCTGCCAAGATTCCAACCACATTGCCCAAGGCGAATCCCAGGGCATAAAAAACGACCAGAATCGGGGATTCGTTAATTTGAGTGATAACGGCTCCGACCACGGTTACCCAGATGGTAATTTCGATAAAACCAAGAAAGAACGCCACAACCATACGGCCTTGGACGATTACAATGGTTCTCACGGTTCCCATGCTGACATCCAGTATTCTGGCAACCATAATGACCAATCCGGTAAGTAAAACGGAAGTATCCACGAATCTCCTGTTATTTAAACGCGTTTTGCTGATGTGCAGCCTACAAGTCAATTAATAAACATAATTGAACAATTACGGGTTGTCTGCAGTAAAAGATATAAAATCTGGTTAAGGTTTATTCTATTCTGATAACAAACCAAGAGGAAATCAGCAACTGAAATATTGTCTTAAATGAGCGTTAAAGCAGGGTTTAGGGATGAAGGTTGAAAAGTGTATTCAATTGTTGCATGGGAAAAGAATTCTTCAGATAACAGCAGATATAACAATTGTCGAGTGCTTTATATTGCCAATTTTTACAGAAGTGCTATATTTTCTTTAGATCCAGACGTTTCTTAATTGTATCCGAATACCAATGGATTTTGGACAATACCATTATAACGGCAGATTTAAAATTAAGAAGGCTTAGCGATAACACTCGAGGGCAGCTTTTTGGTTACTTGGAATAATTCCGCACTATGGATTGAATGATGAGCATGATAAATATTGTAGGTAGTTTTTTAAAAGAGTTTCTTTCATGGAGAGCTATTCTTGATGTTGCATTGGCAACAGCTGCATTATATTTTATTAACCGAACACTGAGACGCCTGGGCACCTGGAAAGTCCTCCTGGGAATTTTTATGGCGATGAATGCAACCATCTCCAGTCGGTTTACCATGTCTGAAGGATCATCTTCTATTTTTTCCATCAGCAGATTTGCTTTCTTTGAAGGGGAAATCGAATAAAGCTCATCTCCTGTGGCATCATCAAATTCTTCATCACCTCCCACCCAATCTAAAAACCTATCAAAAAAATCCCTGTTTTCATACTAAAGAATATCCTTCTTACGCTTGTCAATCTCCTGACTCCACTGGTTGATCATTCCCGGAATATCGGCGATGCTGGTGGAATCTATTCTGACAACTTCAACCCCGTCCTTATCGAGTATTGTCTCGAAAGATTGGTTAAAAACCGATTTTGAAGTTTTTGATTGGGTGTCGTTTTTTTGGATCATTTTATTATGGCTGCGAACTATCACTATTATTTCAACAGATTGATCCCATTTGTTTAGAAAAAAAAGAATATGTACTGAATCTTTTTGTTTTTAATCTCTGAAAATGTGGGATCAATCCATATTACTAATTCTGCTCACGAATGCTAACAAGGGGAACAGGACAACGGCGGAACATTTTGATGGCTGTGGAGCCCACCAAGACCTCTTTGATATCTGTTTTCCCTTTTGCTCCCATTACGACCATATCAGCCTTGTGTTCCTCAACTGCTGCCAACAATTCTTTAAAGGGGACGCCTGTATGGATTTCTATTTTATAGGAAATCCCGTTCGAGACCATTTCTTTAACCAGCAATTCCATCTCCGTTTCCCGTTCTTCGACCAGTTCTTCGATGTATTCTGCCAGGGAGAATCTTTCATTATTGTAGTTAATTTTTTCCAGAGTCTGTTGAATGAGATTTATCTGTTGCTGGTTGAGCACATTAATAAAAATCAATTCGGATTTTAGCTCCTTGGCAAGCCTGATGGCATGTTCTGCAACCTTATTGGAGTAACTCGAAAAATCGATGGCAACTAAAATCTTCTTAAATACAGTCATAATAGTACCCGAATTTATGGCAGAACCTTGTTCCAAAACGTTTTTTATGGAGATTCAGGGATTAACCCGATGGCCCTTAATATAACGCTGGTTTATGGTTAATACCTGTTGGTAGATTATAAGAGAGTTTGAATCTCCCCGGTTATTAAAGCATTAATCAATGAGCAGGATTTCTTCTTAAATTTTCAATAATCCCCTCGCTAAGGGTTTTTTTGGACACATGAATCTTATAACAATCCTTTCCAAAATTTCAACGTATTATATTAAGAGGATGGTTTTGGTCAGTATTCAAGGTGAAAGCTGCGAGATATGTGCCAAATTGCAATATGCTGAAATATTAAAATTATTATAGTATGTTTGGTTTTTGTTTTGTAAATAGGAATTGAAAATTCCGATCAAAAGGACGTTAGGTTGGCCAACAACATGAGGAAAACAATCCGTGGAAAAAACGAGTTTTCAGATAAATGGCGATTTTTCCAAAATAAACCATTGAGATATCCAATTTGATAAGGGTGCACCAAAAAGTTCGGGTTACAAAAATTGATGGACAAGGTGTTGTCCATTCAACATTATCCGCGCATCAAATGGGTAGCGTGGGCAACGCTTTGCCCACGCTGTATAGATAAAAAGCATTATTGCTCATTACCCGAAACTTTTTGGTGTATCCAATTTGATAAAGCATACGTGCAAACGGGAAAAAAATCTGGTATGATTCGAGCGTAAGCATTTTAAATGGTTGGGAAATATCGACAGGAACCAACCCGGCTTCAATGTTCCATTCAGTGAACGGGCCAACTAAAAGCAATTCTTGGTTGCTACCTTCATTGAGCTTTTAAACCGGTTAATGACGATTGAGCGTTGTATCGCACCAATAAAAACGATTTCAAAATGAGCTAATCCCTTAAAACCAAATCAGGAGGTTAAGATGGATAAGTTACAAGAGATGATTGATCCTTTTATGCAAACGATTGGTACCAATATGCTTCCTTTTTTCTCAGCCCTGGGACTTTTGATCCTGGGCTGGTTGGTGGCATTGGCTATTTCAGCCGGGTTAAGAGCCACCCTCAAGAAAATTGGTATCAATGAAAGATTTGTAAAGCCCGCGACAGAAGGGGAAAAAACAAAAGTTTATGATGTTGAAAGATGGATCTCAAAAGGTGTTTTTTATCTGTTAATGATTCTGGTACTGGTCGGATTTTTTCAGATTCTCGGGCTGACTATTATTACCGAACCACTGAATACTCTCTTAAATAGGGTGTTGCAGTGGGTTCCCGGTCTGGTGGGTGCTGCGATTCTTCTGATGTTTGCCTGGATTCTGGCCAACCTTATCAGATTTTTTGTCACTCGCGCCTTGACGGTTTTTAAGATTGATCAGCGGTTAGGAGATCAGGCCGGAGTCGAACTGAAGGACGCCAAAACCTTAACTCAAACCATCGGCGAAGTAGTGTACTGGTTAATCTTCCTGCTGTTTCTACCAGCCATTCTCGGTAGTTTGTCATTGGAAGGGTTACTGGAACCTGTGAGGGATATGACGGATCAAATCCTTCAATTTCTGCCCAATATTTTCGCAGCCATCTTAATTATAGCTGTGGGGTGGTTTATTGCCCGGATCATCCAGCGGGTAGTTTCCAATTTTCTGGCAGCTGTTGGCAGCGAAAAATTAAGCGAACAGGTGGGACTCTCTGCTGTACTGGGAAAGCAAAGTCTGTCCAATTTGATTGGATTGGTTATTTATATCCTGATCCTCATTCCTGTATTAATTGCCGGATTGAGAGCCTTGAGATTAACCGTTATTACTGATCCGGCCACTAACATGCTGAACCAGTTTTTATCAGCTCTCCCCCGGATTTTTGCAGCACTGGTCTTATTGGTGATAGCGTATGTTGCAGGGAAGATAGTTTCAGGATTGATTAAGAATCTGCTGACAAACCTGGGATTTAATGATTTCCTGAAACGAATCGGACTAAGCAAACAGATTGTAGAGGGGCAGAAAACAGCATCTGAGATTGCCGGATATCTTTTCTTGGTAGCAGTTATGTTTTTTGCGGCGATTGAGGCATTGAGGTTATTAGAATATGGCGTTTTAGCACAATTGATATCCGATTTTCTGGTGATGGCAGGACATATTTTGCTGGGTCTTGTGATATTTGTAATTGGTCTTTATCTGGCAAACCTCGCCCAAAAAGCTATTCAGGCCAGCGGAACCTCCCAGGCAAGACTTCTGTCTTTAATATCACGAGTAGCAATATTGATTCTGGCCGGTGCCATGGCTTTAAGGCAGATGGGATTGGCCAATGAGATCATTAACCTGGCCTTCGGAATCCTGTTTGGCGGGTGTGCAATAGCTGTTGCCCTGGCATTTGGCCTGGGAGGAAAAGATTTTGTCACCCGTGAAATTGATCAGTGGCTAAAAGATATTATTCCGGGGAAGAAGGATGAAAAGTTAAAGGATTAAACCGGGATATTGACTTGATTACTCCGAAGAGGTCTAGGGAGTAATCAAGAAACCAACTATTTTCGTTACCGTCGTATTCGTTTGGTTTTAGAATAAGGTTTTAATGATTTCTGCATCAACGCCAAGCTACATGAGCTGGAAAGCCACTAAGACTGAGAGATCAGGAGCCTGATTTTGATACTAAAGCCATTTTTTCCGTCGGAAGTAAATAACCATTAAGATCATCAATCCAAATATTACTCCTAATATGGTGAAGTACCCCCATCGCCATTCCAGCTCCGGCATGAACTTAAAATTCATGCCGTAGATCCCCACTATGAAGGTTAAAGGCATGAAGATGGTAGCTGCGATAGTTAATACCTTCATTATCTCATTCATTTTTATACTGAGGACGGAAAGATAGGCATCAACTGCATTTGAAGCGGCTTCCCGGTATGTTTCCAGAGCGTCAATAATCTGGTGAATATGATCGCGAATATCCCTGAAGTACAATAGGGTGGATTCATTAATCAGTGTATATTCCTCATTCAGAATATTGTTGATAATTTCCTGCAGTGGCCATACTGATTTACGGATTACTATAAAACATTTCTTTAAATTGGAAATGGTTTGCAGGTGTTCCTGCCTGGGTTTCTGCAACAGGATACTGTCCAATTCTTCCAGTGTTTCTCCCAAGTTCTCCAGCACTCCAAAATAGTGATCTACAACGGTATCAAACAGGGCATAAACCAGGTAATCAACATCGCGTTTGCGGATACGAAGTTTGCTATTGCGAATTCTGTTGCGAACCGATTCAAACAGGTTGCTGTTAATTTCGTGAAAAGAGATGACAAAACCGGAGCCGGTTACAATACTGATCTGCTCCGATTTTATGGACTCAGATTCCTCATCGTAAAGAAGGTTCTTCAGTGTGATGTACAGGTGATTCTCATACTCTTCAAATTTAGGTCTCTGACCGGTATTCAGAATGTCTTCCAGAACCAGGGGGTGTATTTCAAACACTTTTCCCAATTGTTCAATAATCGAGATATCATGTAAACCATAGACTTCAATCCAGGTAACCGTCGGACTGTCCTTGTATTGCTGACATTGATCGATGGTGTCAACTTCAATTTCCCGTAGTTCGTTCTGGTCATAGTCAATCATGCGAATAATGGTCTTTTCTACTTTCTGTTCTCCCACATGCAGCAAAGTGCCGGGTGGTAATCCAATTTTCTCCGATGTCTTGCTGATCCTTCGTATACCGGCTATCTCTGCAATCTCATTGAGATTTTTTGAAAATTTATCGCTGATTTTCATTCCTGTAATCCTGATCAAGTTAAACTCAAAAAGGTTTGTATGGATTTACCATAAGAGTTTATCCCGTGCTTTTCAATGTAAAAGCATCCCGATTTTTGCTAAAAGGAGCGGGGCAAAAAACAGAAATTGTTACCCAGCTGGAGTCGAACTCATATTTCCGATTTTATGTCATTCGGAATTTACAATTCCGATTAGAAATTATCAAATTTTTTACACACACAAGTGGTTTGCTTTTTTCAAATTGGTAATCAATAATTGATCTGTTTGAATCAATTATTGTTCTGCTGGATAAAACTAATAAAAACAATGTCAAAAATTATTATAGGGATTCACGGATTAGGAAACAAACCCGATCCGGAGAGGTTGAAAAAGTGGTGGCTGGCTTCTATCCGGGAAGGATTGGGAAACCTTGGTAAATCAGAGCTGGATTTAACATTTGAGTTGGCCTACTGGGCTCACCTGCTCCACCCGATACCTTTAAACCCAGCTGTTGATGATAAGGATGATCCGCTTTATGTCGAAGATCCTTATATCCCGGCTGACAAAAACAATAAAATAGATCCGCCGGGAAATCTGCGGAAAAAGATAGTCGATTATCTTGGTGATCAATTGGAGGAGATGTTTCTGAATGATGATTTAACAATCAATTTTTCTTCGGTCAGTGATTTTATTATCAAACGTTTTTTCAGCGACCTGGCGGTATACTACAACACCTTTCATGATGATCAGCAAAGCTCCAGGCAACAAAGAAAAAAAGAGATCCGAACGGTATTGAAGGAGCTGCTGCTTAAACATCGTAAAAAGGAGATCCTTCTGATTGCCCATTCCATGGGGGCGATAATAGCTTACGACGTATTGACAGAGCTTGGTGAAGAGATTCGAATTAATACGCTGATTACCATAGGTTGTCCCCTGGGATTGCCAATCATTCGCGGCAAGATTGCTGCGGAGCATTCCAGCACCGATAATCCCAAGGAACGCCTGAAAACGCCGGAAGCAGTCACTGCAAACTGGTTCAATCTGGCTGATCTAAAAGACAAAATTGCGCTTTACCATCGGCTGGGTGATGACTTTATTGAAAATTCTAAGGGGGTGCGTGTTATTGATAAAACAGTGATCAACACCTATTCACAAATCAATGGTGACAGGAATCCTCACAAGGCATACGGATACCTGAGAACTCCGGAATTAATACAGATTGTCAGTACTTTTCTTGAAGCACGTCCGCCCGGTTTTTTCCCAAAAATTTTAGAAAAACTTCGAGGTTGGTTTGGTTGATCCTGTCACCGGGATTAAAGATCTTCTTTTACCTGATTGATGTTGACGTTTAACTTTCTTCGATCATCCTGGGCCAGATAGGTTGTGGATGTCGGGAACGCGAACTCAATGCCTTCAGCTTCAAAGGCTTTCATGATTTTGAGGTTTATTTTCTCGGTAAATTCCATAAAAGCCCAGTAATCATTTGGATAGAACCAATAGATCATTTTAAGGTTTAAGGAGTAATCATTGAATTCATCGAAGTAGACGCGCGGAGGAAATTCCGGGTCCATGCCATCATGATTTTCAAGAATTGCTCTCACCAGTTGAAGTGCCTTTTCCACTTTTTCCGGGGGAGTGTCATAAGTGATTCCAATATTGGTTAAGCGCCTGATATGAGGTCTTCGGCCAACGTTTTCGATGCTTTGGGATGCCATTATTTCATTGGGAATAGTAGCCTGGTGACCGGTTAGGGTGCGAATTCGTGTGGAACGGAAACCGATCGATTCCACTACTCCGTCAAATCCGTCGACCAGAATTCTCTGACCGATATCAAAAGGTTTATCCGCCATGATCATAACGCTGCCGAATAGATTCTTCAGAGTATCCTGGGCCGCCAGGGCTACTGCCAGAGCCCCGATTCCCAGACCGGCCAGCAAAGCACTGACCGGTTTCCCGGACAAGGCCTGAATCAAGTAGATAGCCGCAATAACCAGAACAGTAAGACGAAGCACCAGTTTTACCATCTGCGCGAATGTTTTATTTAATAGATTGTCTTCCCGTTCCACGAACCGGTTCATTTCGTTGTCGATAATATCCAGCAGATTATAGACAAGCAGAAAACCGGCAATAATACTAAGAATACTAATGGTTTGATCAAGAATCTGGTTTACATTGTCGGGGAAACTGAAAACGATTTTAAGAGCATAAACGATTAGTGCTACCACAAGGATGCGAATGGGCCAGAGAAGGGCTTTCAGTATCAGTATCAAACGGATGTTTTCTTCTCTGTTGCCAAGGATATTGGTGATACGCAACAGCAGCCTACCGACGGTCATACTAAAAATCCACAGCAGTATTATCAGCGTAAATGCCAGGAAGTATCTCCACCAGGATGTGGACAGCATCCAGGAAGCAAAGATGGATTTTTGAGCAACTATAAAACCGGAAACCATCCCTAATACAACGAGCGTTCGGGAAATATTTTTAATAATCGACAAGTGTCGGATAACATGATCATCCTGGAAAAGACTGGATGGTTTTATTACATACTGACTGGCGCGATTTATCAGGGAAAACAGGAAAGCAAGTATGGCTATTGCGACAATCAGACTTTCAAAAAAATGAAGCACCTCCAGTTGCATGGGTTGCAGATCAACAGGGAGTTCAGCCAGACGTAAAATCCCGGCATAACAGATCCAACGAAGTGATAATGTATGTTGATTCAAATTCCAGAAAGGTTGTTCAGTTTCATCTTTTCTGATATCCAGACGTTTTTTAAGAAAGCGGAACAAAAATGCAACACTAATAAATCCAATAAAAAGAAGCGATGCCGAGAATAAAAATTGTCTTGGCTCGTTAGTTATAATGATAAGTTGGTTTTCACTTATCAATTTTGATAGGAATGATTGTAGTGAAATCATAGATCCTCAAGGGAAAAAATTAGTTGTAAAATGATCAATACCTAATTGAATAGAAGAAAAGAACCGGTTAGACTGGAAAACCGGCAGACTGAAAATTCAAATCCTGTTTGGTAATCAGCTTTTTTCTGATCAGCTCATTTAATACCAGTTCTGTCATTTCGCTGGCAAAAGGAAATTCGAATCGAATATCCAACACATAAGCTTTCAAGAGCCTACGGAATGATTTAAACCCTTCTTTCATCTGGGCACGGGCAATGCGGAAGCTGAGCTCGATGAATTTCTCATTGTTAATGAGATTCTGAGGAATGTGGATCATCTCGGGAAACTTTTTTAAGGACTGTTGAAAAGTTACCCCCCAGGATTTGATTAAACTGTCAGTATCCCTTTTATCAAACAGACCGGATTGGCACCAGTCGATGATTTCTTTGTGGAAAGTCTGAAGGTGTTCCCACAAAAACGGCAGATAGGGTTTATCTGCGTCTGATTCATAATTGGTTTTCAGCGCATTTTCCAGAATCTGGTGCATTGTTTGGTATTTTTCCCGATGCGTTTGAAGTCTGTTTTCCAACCAGGATTTAAAATAGGTATCAAGAATCAACTTAACAGAAAGAGATATCTCTGAAAAATCTGACATATGGCTCAAGATTCCTCCTTATCCGATTTCCAATTGTTAGATCGTTTCAATTCTATAGGAGTCAGGGAAAGTGTTTCAAACGGCATTTCGATTCCAGCATTCACAAGCGCTTTAAATAACTTTTCCCTAAGCTCATATCATATTTCCTGGTGCTGTCGTTCGTCCTCCACCCAAACCTGTAATTGAACCATGACGTTATAATCATTTAGCTGGGCTACTACTACACGTGGTGCCGGATCGGTCAAATAGATTTTTTGATTCAATACAAGTCCAAGTATAAGTGACCGCACCAGATCAAGGTTCTCCGTTACGGCCACTGTTATTGGAATATCCAGACGCAAGTGAGGGAAATTGGTGTATGAAGCCACTGTTTTATTAACAACCTGGGTATTGGGAACTGCCATCATTTTACCGTCAACGGTGATCACCCGGGAAGATCGCAAAGTGATCCTGTCAACTTTTCCGTAAACCCCGTCAATCTCAACCAGATCACCAATCAAAAAGGGCCGGTCGATGAATATCAGAATTCCCGAAATCAAATTGGAGAGAGCATCTCGTGCGGCGAAACCGATGGTCAACCCGACGATGCCTAAGGAGGCCATCACTGCGGACATCTCGATTCCCATGGAGTTAAGAGCTGTAACCAAACCAATTATGAACAGTCCATATTTCAACAGGGTTTCCAGTAACGCTGCTGCAGTTTTGTCCATATCACTTCTTTTTGTGGCTTTTAACAGGAGAAGGCGTATTATCTTCCACAATAAAAAAAAAACTAACAGCACAAATAACCCGATAATGATGTTGGTTAGCCAATAGGCTATATGGTTAATGATAACACCAGGATCGAAAGTTTTCTGAAGGCGCACCAGAATTTTATTTAAGGATTCAAGCATTAATTTTTTTTATCAGTATTCTGGGTGTTCAAAATTTGTGTTAAATTTTTTGCTTTTATCAAAGCCATTTTTTGCGTCTGAAGTAGAAAAGCATTGTAAACGCCACAATAATCAACACCAGCCAGAAAACAAAATAGCCATATTTGAATTCAAGTTCAGGCAAGAATTTGAAATTGGTTCCATAAACTCCCGCGATAAAGGTCAGCGGAATAAAAATGGCGGCAAATACCGTTAGTACTTTCATAATATCATTCATACGATTGCTCATCACCGAATTATAAATATTCAGATGATCGGTCAGCATCTCTCTATATGTATCAATTGCCTCGGAAGCCTGGTTGATAAGATCCAGCAGGTCGCGCAGAAAGGGGAAGGTGTTTTCCTGAACCAGATCACTCTCCAGTCTGGTAAATTCAAGAATAGCTTCCCGTGCAGGTCTGATGGATTTTCGCAGAAAATTCATTTCCCGCCTCAGAAAGTTTATTCTTTCCATTACACTACTGTCGGGATTAGAAAGAACTTCATCTTCAAGATCTTCAATCTCTCCTCCAATCTGTTCTATGACATGGATATAATTATCAACAATGGTATCTAACAATGCATAAGCCAGGTAATCGGCACCGGATACCCGGATTCTTGATTTTTGCTTTCGAATGCGTTTTCTTACCGGTTCAAACCAGTCACCTGGTTTTTCCTGGAAGGTCAGAAGGAAGGTTTTTCCAATGACCACACTAAACTGATCGCTGGTTACCAAACCTTTGTCGACATTATAACGGATCATTTTCAAGGTTACAAACAAACAGTTTTCGAAGTCTTCCAGCTTAGGACGCTGCCCTGTGTTCAGAAGATCCTCCAAGAGCAGAGGATGTAATTCAAAAGTCGCCCCTATCTCCTTTATCAGATCAAGATCGTGCAACCCGTCAATGTTGATCCAGGAGATCGTATTTGTTTTTAGAAAGTCTAACCCCTCTTTAATATTTTTTAATTCATCTTCTTTTAAGTTATCCTGATCAAAATCGATCACTCGAATTCGGGGATTTTCCATTTTTTGATGCCCGATAAAAACCAAAGTATCAGGAGAAAGTCCTCTATTAACATCTTTGTTTTTAAAAAATCTGGCCATTTGTTGCCTTCCTAAAATTTATATCTGTTCTTCAACCCCCGGAAAGGTAGTTGAATCATTAGTCTCCCCAGCGAACCTTGACCCCCCTGACATCAACATGAACAAAAGGTCCATGATGTCTGGTTCGTGTATATCTTCCCAAACCTCCCACCAAAAGGTTGTAATACGGTTTCCCATATAATTCATCAACAATATCATATAATACTCCGGCATCCTGGTAATCGTAAATGCCATCTCCGTTTATGTCATCCATTATGCCATCTTTTGGGTTCTCATCTATAAAAATATCGGCGGCGCCTCCCCACAGATGTCGACTGTATTTAACATTGCCGATCAGTTTGTTGTAATATGGAGTTCTGTAGCCACTCATGATTTCGAAAGTTGGAGCATAAAGACCCTTTTCATTGGTTTTACCGAGAATTAACTCCAGTTTAAGAAGCAGTCGTTCCTTTAGGACAAGATATTTGGGAAAATCCCCTTTCTGCTTGGAAAGAAATTGCTTTATTCGAAAATGGGGCGATATTCGTGTATTTTCGTTTTGGGAGGTGATTTCTATAAATCCGGTCGGTTTTTCATAAATGGCAAGCTGTTGATAGGCAGTATTGGGGTAATGGCCGATCCGAAAACCGTTTAAGAATTCACCTTTAAGCTGGCTGAAGGGAAGCATAACAAATATGTTCAGGGTCATTTGATTTTCCCCTGCCTCATTTGAGATAACAATGGAATAGACTCCTGTCTTGTCAGGAGCTGTCCAGCTCCATTTGTTCCGAGTTCTAACCCTGAATGGCCCTTCTGATACAACAATGAAAAACAGCTCCGGTTCAGGACTTTTGTAAATCTCACAGTTAATCATTTCTCCGGGAAGTACATACAAAGCAAATTCCTTGAATGGTATTATTTCGTTTTTGACCTTGACGCTGATCTCTGCCAGGCCGGGGTCGAAGAGGTCTGTTGCATGACAACAACTCTCTTCCGAATAAAAATCGATTATGCCGAAAAATAAAATTAATAAAACGGATATCTTTTTCATCAGTTTTCGCTCAATGCTTTGGCCAAGAGAAGGTCTCTCTGGTAGATATCTTTCCTGAAATGGACACCATTTTGGTTATCAACCCAGGCCGTCCAATACAAAAGATGAACCGCAGTTGGCCTTGCCAGGTCTATCCGAGTGGGAGTTCGTGCTGCTATCGTTTCTTTCAGTCGATTCCGATCCCAGTTTTTGTTGTCTTTCAGTAGATAAACGGCCAGTTCAAAAGAGTTTTCAACCCTGATACAGCCTGAACTGAATTCCCGAGATGATTCCTGAAACAACTCCTTATTGAGGGTATCATGCAGGTAAACATCGAAACTATTTGGGAACATGAATTTGAATGCACCCAGTGCATTATAAGGTCCCGGATCCTGTACGAATAAAAACTGGAAGTTGTCTTCAGTTATACTTTTCCAGTTAATTGCATGCGGATCTAGTTCAATATCATTTTCCTTCCAGGAATTGTAAACCCGTATCTGCCTTTTTTTCAGGTATGCAGTATTCTTTTTAACCAGGGGGAGAATATCATCTATGGCAATATTTGCGGGAATATACCAGAAAGGGTTGACAATCAGAAATGTCATCATGTTGCTGAAAACGGGCGTCTTCCGATAGCTTTTGCCGACGATCACCCTCGAATTGAGGACAGTGGTGGAATCCTTCACCAGGTTTAATTCAAAATTTGGAATATTTACCAGAATGTGTGGATTCCCGAGATCCTGAGGTAACCAACGCCACCGTTCGAGATTTATAATCAATTGGGTGATTCGTTCCTTGACAGGAATGTTCAACGCTTCACGTGTGTTTTGATCCACCAGACCATTAACGGGCAACCCTTGCCGAATCTGAAATCGGGAGACAGCTGCAGCTAAATCTTCATCAAACAGCAGCCTTCCTTCCGGATTCAATTTATTTCCTGGCAGATCACCGGTCAAGACAAGTCGGTGACGCAAGGTGGCTACTTCGCTGCTTTTAGTCCCTATTTTCAGGACAGTTCCGTTTGCCTCGGGTAGCGAAGGCCACCCACCTGCTTCGACGATGGAACGGTATTTCTGAAGTGCTTTTTTCAAACGAAAGTATTCTACCTGTGGGGGAAGCAGAAAATTCAGAGTGTCTGTTATCTGTTTGGTGATGATCGCCTGATTCAGGATTTTTAAAAGATCTGTATCTCTGCGATTAGTAATCCACTCCGGATCAATTGTTTCCGGATTAACCCTGCCAGACAGAAGATGAGTGCCGTAAAGAAGAAATGCATCCGAAAGCAACAGCTCCAAATCGGCCAGGATAGCTGAATCATTCAATTTTCTGAATGCTTTTCTTTTTGTAAGCATCATTAACAGAGTTCGGATTTTGTTGATATGATAATCCGAAGGTTTCAGCCCTTCAATCGAAGCAGCATCAATTGAGCTCATCAACTCATCTGCGATCGGCAGCAGCCCTTTTTTGTGTATCCATATGCCGTTAAAATGTCTGGCATCATAGAACTGCCTTAGTTGATCGGTGAAGTGAATTCTCTCTTTCCCCACTGTTACAATACCTCCCTGGGGGTAATCGCTGAAACGTTCCTCAATGATTTGACGAATTTGTTCCGGAAGATCAGCCGGTTTCGCTTCCGATAAAAAGGTATCGGCGAGAAATAGCCCGCCAATAAACATCACAATATATGTGAGTCCGAGCAATTTTTTCATTTTTATTGTAACTATTTGACTCGCCTACAGGCTTACCTTTGCCAGAAACAAGAATTATCGTTTTTGGTGGTTATAAATTTTTGTTTTGATTGACTGGCCCCAGGCAGTTACAGTTTGGAGAAAACAGTCAATGTAACCATGTTTTGTTACACATTATTCCCGGCTTGAATGCCTTAAAAAAAATACGGCAACCTGTGCAAGAGTGCCTTAAATGGATTTGATAGCCTCAAGATAATAATTCTCGATGTATTCCTTGACCATTCGACGTGCAGAAAACCGGGCACCATTACTCTTAATGGAGTTTTTCATAATTCTGACCCATTGTGCCGGTGTTCCATTATCGGCAGTCTGATAGTACATCGGAATGATTTTTTCCTCCAGCAGACGATAAAGCTCTGTGGCATCCGAACTATCATTCCGCTGTTTTGAAAGCTCATCTCCAAATGCCCAACCATTCTCTCCATTGTATCCTTCCAGCCACCATCCGTCCTTGATGCTAAGGTTCGGAACCCCGTTCAAGGCGGCTTTCATGCCACTGGTACCACTGGCCTCCATGGGGGGCACCGGGGTATTAAGCCAAATATCTACTCCATGCACCATGTATTGAGCAATCTGTTCCCCATAATTCTCCACAAAGGCAATTCTCCCGGCGGTTACCGGGTTTCGAGCTTCATTAAAAATACGTTGCAGAATCAGTTTGCCGGGATCATCGGCAGGATGAGCTTTTCCGGCAAAGATAATCTGAATCGGTCGCCAGCGATTATTAAGCAGTTTGTACAGCTTTTCCGGGTCAAAAAATATCAGATCAGCCCGCTTGTAGGTGGCAAATCGTCTGGCAAATCCAAGTGTCAAAACCGAAGGGTCAAGCAAGGTGCCACTTGCAAGTACGTTGGATGGACTGATATGATCGTCCATCCACCTTTTTCTGGCGCGCTCCCGGATTGCGTCAATCAGTTTCGTCTTAAGCCAGTAATGGGTTTTCCATAATTCATCATCGGGAATCTCATCTACCAATTCCCAGCGGACAGGATCATCATGGCTTTCCATCCAGTCCGTTCCCAGGTAACGATTGAACAATAATACCAGCTTGGGATTAATCCAGGTTGGTACGTGTACGCCATTTGTAATGTGTCCTATGGAAACCTGATCTTCTGTTTTGTCCGGCCATAACACCTGCCACATTTTGCGGGAAACCTCGCCATGTTTCCGACTAACCCCATTTTTATGCTCAGCCATTCTCATGGCAAAAGCTGTCATATTGAATCCTTTCTGTGGTTCTGAAGGGTGTGTTCCAAGCTGCAGAAACCTGTCCCTGTCAAGCCCCATTGATTGCCAATAGGTCTGAAAATACCGATCCATGAGTTCAAAGGGGAAGACATCATGACCGGCTGGAACAGGTGTGTGAGTCGTAAAAACACTGGTTTTTCTGATATTATTAACCGCTTCATCAAAGGAATTGCCTTCGGCAATCTTATCCTTTATTCGATCAAGCTGTGCAAATGCCGCATGGCCTTCATTCAGATGAATTACGGACTTCTGGATTCCTAATTTTTCCAATACTTCGGAACCGCCGATTCCTAAAACAATCTCCTGTCTTAGTCTTTGTTCGATGTCCCCGGTGTAAAGCCTGGCAGAAATATTACGATTCCAGGGGTCGTTTTTATCGATATCGGTGTCCATTAAATATAAGGTAACACAGCCGACACGAACCTCCCATAGAGTTACAAACACCGGGGGATCGAACAAAGGCACCTGCACTACCAGAGGCTGACCTTTTTTATCCACAACCCTGGAAATGGGTGCTTGCTCCCTGTTGATCTCCTGATCAGCGTGTTCCTGCCAACCGTCTTCCCGGATTTTTTGAAACAGGTATCCCTGTGGATACATAAAACCGATGGATACCAACGGAACGCGCAAATCGCTGCACTCCTTGATATAGTCACCGGCTAGAAACCCTAATCCTCCCGCATAAAACGGCAAAGAATGATGCAATCCATACTCTGCTGAAAAATAGACAATCTTGGTTTCTTTTTTATCTATCTTGTCGGAAAAAGCACTGTTGGCTCCCTCCAGGTATTTGTTAAATCGGGAAATCACGACATCATAATCCCGCAGGTATTCCGGATTTTGGGCGGCTTTTGCCAGGATTTCATTGGGGAGATCGCGCAACATCTTATCCGGATTATGGTTGGTCTCTTTCCAGAGTTGACGATTCAGCATTTTAAACAGCATACGTGCCGAAGGATTCCAACTCCACCAAAGATTTTCAGCAAGATCTTCAAGCTTTTTTATCCGTTCGGGTAAATAGGGAAATAATCTTGTTTGGGCTGCCATGTCAATAATCTCCTTCATAAAATGTAAAAGATGGATTTCTAATAACTAAAAAAACCATATATGATGCCACCGCTGAATATTTAAGAGAATTGAGAGCAATCCAAGTTGGTTTATAATAATCACCGTATTGTCCTCAAGCCAAAGTAGAGTATCTGGATAATGACTGAATCACCACTGCAATAATTATACTTAAAAGTTCTAATAATCCAAGTACTAAAAATAAAAAAGAAAAAGTGGGAGTTTTAAGTCGGGAAGAAAAAACCAGAGGCAGATCCTGGGTTTGACATTGTCGATTTTGTAATAGAATCTTACTTTGTACCTGAGCAATATCATTTTCTAAAACCGGTATCTCATCTTAAATAATGGTTTTTTTTCATGACCTTTCTCTTTTTGACCATCATCTGTAGTTCCGCAATTGGGCTTTCCTTCAAATATAGCGAAAAAAACTATATGCATCGCTATACTATCACGACTGCCAACTACGTGACTGCCTCTGCCATCGGATTGATTCTAGTGATCAAGAATGGGCTGATTATCCCTGAAGGGTCGCTGTCGGCGGAACAGTTTTTTGAAGAGTTTTCACGTGTGGTCTCACTGAATTCAGGGGTGCTTTCTGTCACCGGCTCCTGGATCTGGTCTTTACTTGTCGGGATTCTGAACGGAGTTTTCTTCCTTTTTGCCTTAATAGTCTTTCAGAAAAGTATCGGTGAAAACGGGATAGCCCTCTCAGCTATGTCCAGCCGACTTGGAGTCCTGATTCCCATGTCGATTTCGATTATTCTCTGGAATGAACTCCCTAACCGTTTTCAGGTTTTCGGAATCATACTGGCAATTTGCTCCATTGTACTGGTTAATCTGAATTTCAATCAGGGTAGGTCTGGCAATGTCAAGCCATCATTGATTATGCTGTTTATATTCGCCGGCGGGGGTATATTCTGCAATAAACTGTTTCAGAAATACGCCCTGCTGCAATATAAAAACCTCTTTCTCTTTTTCGTGTTCACAACGGCTTTGCTGATCAGTTTATACTTTTTGCGAACGAAACATGAGCAGGCAAATCGTAATGATATTTTGGTCGGTATCGTGGTAGGAGTGTTTAACCTGCTGTCCAACTATTTTATGATTCTGGCATTAAACGAGCTGAAAGCCTCGGTGGTTTTTCCCATTACCAGCGCCGGTGCCATCATCATGATGACCCTGGGGGGATGGTTGTTTTTCAAGGAGCACTTAAGACCGAAGGACCTTGTTGCAGTTATTATGACCCTGTTTGCCCTGGTTCTGATCAATATCTAATGAAAAAGGGGACGTTGTTGACAAGGTGTACAAACAATTCCACAAAAAAAGGTAACAACCCAAGCACCTATCATTCCATCTCTGAACTGAGCTGTCTTTGCAAAATACTGTCAACTCCGTCATTTTGGAGAAAAAGAAAGAGTGCAGGAGCTATTTTGCATGTTGACCGGATTTTACACTCCATATAGGCAATTGTGTGATATCAAACATCAATCGGGATAAGAGCAATTTCCAACCAAGCAAGGGGTTTGGTTCTATCTGAGATCTTCGTTAACCTGATATCGTTATGTTACCATGTCTTTCACCACACTTAATTCATTATTCATACAACCCTTCTAATATTAGGTGAACAAGAAAAGGAGGGATGTAGATATTGTCAAGTTAAAAATTAAATTTTCCCGCCTATTATCAAATAAATTCTTAATAGAGATAAATAAATCATACAGTTCAAAAAAAATAGCATTATTCACAGTTGACTATGAAACCAGCATTAAACTATTGTGCAAATATATTTAAATATATAGAAAACACTTTATATTAATTGCAAAAATGCGATTTAAATGAAACGTAAAAATACGATTATGTGAGAAAAGATTTTGCAAGAAGTTACAATTTAGGTGTTTTTGACAACTTATGTAAAACGTTCTTTGGGGGAAAACTGGTTACATAAGCTTCAAGGGATCAATTCAAATCGATCAGATAATTACTAAAATATAATCAATACTTTAACCGGAGTCTTAATTTGGAGCTATTTGGTTGATGTATGTCCAAGTGAGGCAACGGAGAAAATATAGTAAGATAGGCCGCAAATGTTTTTTTGAATATACAAATATAGAAAATTATTGTTTGAGAACCTAATTATAAGATCGTGGCCATTTTTGGGTAATATTCAGGAGACGTGACACAAGTGATTATTGAATCCCATCTGGAACATCACAGCGAATCCACTAAAAATGGTACTTTTTATTTAATATTTAAGGAGCCTTAGATCTGTTTTCGGTGTTTTAGTCCGCAAGCCTAATCCAACATCTTTTAGCTGACTTATTTTTTATAATGTTAATTATATATTTTAAAAATCTAATTAAACTATCCGGTTGGATTTCCCCTTTTGGGACTCAAATACGACTCTCAAAGTATCGATTATAATTACAAAAATAACCTAGGAGCTATCATGGCCAAATCTGGATTTATCGACGGATTCATTCCTGAAAAAATAAAAACTGACATAATTTATTATACAAAAGCCAGATTGGTTGTGCTTGTAATATGCAGTCTTGGCATAACTGCTGTTATGCTGTCAGTCTTTTATCTCATGACCGATAAAGTGGCTTACGGGATTGCCATAGCAATCTGTGGAATTCTGGTTTTATTTTTATTGTTTTATTTAAAGAAAACCGGGTCCATATTTCAGGTTGGAAATGCCATTACATTTGTCATGTATTTACTCCTGACGTATTTGATAGCAACAGGAAGTGGTGTGACGGAAACAGACAATTCATGGTATGTAACCGTCGTGATGCTGGGGATAATGATGGCCGGATTCCGTTCCGGAGTCTTCTGGGGAGTCATTACAGCGGGGACTGTTGCAGTTTTCTATTTTTTACAATTGTCCGGCACACAATTTATGGATTTAAATAGTGATCCAATGGAATATTTCGTCGCATACTTTTTTCTTATCATTATTATGTTTGTTCTTGGATTGATTTACGAAAACAATGTAATCAAAAGCCAACAAAAAGTGATCCAAGAACAGGATAGATCTAAGATTAAAGCAGATGAACTGCTTTTCATCATTGAAGAGATTGAGAGTGTAATGGGGCTGGTATCCACCTGTGATTTATCCGTTCGAATAAGGGGAGATTATAAAGGGAACTTGAACGATTTAAAAGAAAACATCAATGATACGATTGACTTACTCAGTAACGTGATTGACGATACCAAACGGTCTTCAGAGAAAGTATTCGAAAATGCCAACGAACTGTCCGGTTCTGCACAAAGCCTTGCCAATAGTACATCCAACCAGGCATCCGGTTTGCAGCAGATTTCCTATTCGATGAGCGAGATCGAAATAAATGCCAAGAATAACAGTGAAAGTGCATCACATGCCCAAGCCCTTAGCAATCAGACGCTTGATGAGGTTAGAAATGGGACAGGGCGTATGGAAGTTATGCTGAAAGCCATGAAAGAGATAAACGATACCAGTTCCAAAGTTGCAAATGTTATAAAGGTTATTGATGAAATCGCATTTCAAACCAATTTGCTTGCCCTGAATGCAGCTGTTGAAGCTGCTCGGGCGGGAAAATATGGAAAAGGTTTTGCCGTTGTGGCTGAAGAGGTTCGAAATCTGGCCAGGCGTAGCTCGGAAGCTGCCAAAGATACCAATCACCTTATTGAACGTTCCATTAAAGAAGTTGCAAACGGGGTCATCGATGCCGATCAAGTAGCTGAAGTTCTATCCAAGATTAACAATAGCGTTGAAAAAGCAAATGTTCTGGTTTGTGATATTTCATCTGCATCCCAGCAACAGAACAATTCCATTATTGAGATTAACAAAGGACTTTCTCAAATCAACAGATCCATTCAGACAAATTCCGCCATAGCTGAGGAAACGGCAGCAGCTTCGGAAGAATTGTCGAGCCATTCCTCTCAACTACAAGCAGAGATAAGCGCTTTCAAGCTAATATAAAGTCCTTGTGCTTTATTTTGGTATTAAGAGATTTGGTGGATTACATTTCGTTAATCCCGCCCATATTCAGAATATGGTTGCCAAACGGATTTAGCTCTGTGTTGACAAGGGCAAGATTCGTTTTACTGACCCCAAGGAACAGGTTGTCTTTTAAGTCTGGAAAAGCAGCATGTTTTTTAGGATTGGTTTACCGGACGCAATCACCATGCAAAGGAATGCTATCATGGCAAAAAAATCCGTTCTTGTTGTTGCAATTTACTCACTTGATAAGCAATTAATAGACACATTGTGTTATCCGTTTATAGAAATAGCCCAAAAAAGCGGGATAAATATTTCTTTAAATTGTCCTGAAAAAGTTGACGGGGTTGAGGTTAAGGATCAGGTACTCTTTGATTCTGTTTTAAATTCAGCCGCTGAGCTCATCGAACAAAATAATAAATTTGGCTTGGCAATAATCGCTGACCACTCCATTTCTAAATTACTTGAGAAAATAGCCCAATTAAATAAAGAGGTTAACCAAGACAATGATACTCTTACTGTTTCAATGTTTTTATATGACGGGCGTACTTTCAATCGTATTGACGATGGAAAAACTGAGCTTGAAAGAACAATTGACTCATTTTATGACTCTTTAAAAGAGAAAAATATAAAATGGATTCGAGTTAACAATTCAGTTATTGTCTACCAGAGCTCCATGCCTGTTTTTCAGGGAATGTATATTTGTTCGTACCGCTACTGCTTTAGAGTCGTAAATGGCGATTATTCATCGTTGGCGTGTGATATTGGTTCCCAGTTCGCAGATCTCTTTCACGCTTTCTACAGTAATCCACGTGTGCTACGGAGTATAGGAAAAGGAAGACTTGTAACAGCCGCTGTGGAAATAGATAAATTCCTTTCTTCCACAACAAATAGTTGGGATTTTTATTTTTTTACGGGTTCTGTTGTATCGTCCATCATAGACACATTTGAGAAGTTAAAATCAAAGGGGAAAAACGGTTACTGCATTACGGGCCCCAGTGAGCACAGTTTGGTTTGTGGTGCCGTTGCGAATTGGCAATTGTATGGGCGTTCCTTTGCTATTGTTATTACAAGTGGAATGGGGGATGAACTGAAAGGAACCTTATTAAATTTAAAACAAAGCAAAGCCCGTGGATTTATCATAATTGCTGAAGCACTTCCCGATTTTTGGTTCCCTTTCCAGGGAACAAATTATAGTGAAGACAATATAGTCGACGTAATGAAAGCGCGGAACTTGCCGGTTGTTTCAATAACCAACCCTGAAAATATATCTGACAATCTGGCTGAAGCCTTTCATTTATACAATATGAACAACGGGCCTGTTGTGCTGTTTCTTTCAACAAAGGTTTTAATGTCGACAGAAGAGCTGAAGAAACCAATTATAACACAGCCATTTAGTAAAGTAATTCAATATGATGAGAAAGATATTGATGATGTTATAAATCTTCTCAATAATGAAACAAGCAGAATTATATGGAGATGTGGTTTTTTATCCGAAGAAGAGTATCGCCTTGTCGAGGAATTAGCTGAAAGTGCAGGTATTGTGTTAGTTGACGGAGTGACCCGGCCAGGTTCCATTTCCAAGTATAAAAACAGTATACTAATAAAAAACTATTTTGGAACGTTTTCACTGTATGGTTATTCAAAAAAGATTTACCGCTACCTGACAGATAATGGAAAGATTAGAGACAAAAAGGAGCAAGTACTTTTTTTTCTAAAATCCAAGATCAGTCAGATCAGCTCTCCTTTTTCGGTTGCCTCATTAAGCAATAAGTTTCGCATTGTTCAGGTTAACAACAATCCTTCACATATCGCCCCTTTTACCGATTATTACTGCCAAATGAATCTGATTGATTTCCTGCAAAAAGTAAAAAGCAGACTAAATGTTTCTCCAGAAGTATTGGCATTTAGAAAGAATGCAATTGATAGCACCGTGATTGGAAAAGATACATACAGCAAATTAATCCCAATTCAACCCATGGCTCCAAATTACTTTTTCACACAACTCAACACCACTATTGAGCAATTGATTCAAAATGATAGTTATACTTATACGGGTGTTTATGATGTTGGCAGAAGTAGTATTTCTGCGTTTCGTAATGTTTCTCGAACAGGGCCCGGTTTTTCCGGCTGGTATGGAAGAGCATTAATGGGAGATGCGTTACTTGCTGTTAATAGTCTTGCTGTCACATCGAACGATAATATACTCGCATTCATAGGAGATGGTGCAAAAAAAATGATTCCTGATATCAAGGCAAATATGATTGAAAATATAATCCATCAGCGTAAAAACCTGGATATTAACATTAGTATTTTCTATTTGGTCAATGGGCTATTCTCACTTATTAGTACGTTTCAAGAATCGTTTTTATTTAACAGGGGCAGGAGGCAAATGAAATGCCTGAGTCTTCTTGAACCTGTCGGGACTTTTACGCTTGATAATATTCAGATCAACCAGCATATTATTGAAAAATACGATCATAGTTTATTTGATGCTGCTTTGAGAAAGAAGGGTGAGATTAATATCTTTTATATACTTCTATCCCACAGCAATAGTGGAGATGGTCTTTCTCTTGCTTCAGTAAAAACTTTCAGTTGGCAGGATGGATAAGGAGCTATTTGTATGAAGTGTAATGAAGGTCCTATAGCAGGAATAACCGTGCTCGATTTATCGATGACTTTTCCCGGTTCCTTGGCCGCCATGTATCTTGGAGATTTGGGTGCCACTGTCATAAAAATCGAAAATCCTAAAATTGGAGACCCTGGCAGAAAAATGGGAAATCCGTTGGCGATGATGGATGAAAAATCAAAATCAGACAGCGCGGTTTATTATATGAGCAACCGTAATAAAAAATCCATTACGGTCAATATAAAACGGAAAGAGGGACAGGATATTATCCATAATCTTTTATTGACCACGGATATCCTAATTGAGAGTTTTGGACGGGGTACCCTGGAAAAAATAGGGCTTGATTATGAAAGTCTTAAAGAAAAATATCCAAAATTGGTTTTTTGTCATATTTCAATATTTGGTTCAAAAGGCCCCTACTCACAAAAAGCAGGACATGATGGTAATTGTCTGGCTTATTCCGGATTACTGAGCCTCAATTGCTCAACAGACGGTACTCCTCAACTTCCCGGGTATCAGCTTGCCGATATCGGTGGAGGCACGTATGTTGCGTTGATTTCGATTTTAGCTGCCTTGTTTTATAAAGAGAGAAATCAAACCGGACAATTTGTGGATGTGGGATTGCTTGACGGAGCATTAAGTTTTCAAAGCCTGCCATTGGGATTGCTTCAAGGAGGAGATAAGCAAAGAGGAGGCATGACCGTTTTAAGTGGATTATTACCAAATTACCAGATTTATAAATGTAAAGATAATAAGTTTATGATTTTCGCGCCAATTGAAAAATCATTCCTTAAAAATTTCCTTTCAATAATCAAAAAACCTGACTGGTTGGACATTGTCCTTAATGATTGGGAAAAGGGAAAACACTTATTGAGCAGTCTTTTTGCCTCGAAATCCCGTGATGAGTGGAAGGACTTTTTTGAACAGAAACTATGTTGTATATCGCCGGTAAATACACTGGAAGAAGCTCTATTAGATCCTCACTTGCAGAATAGAAACATGATAATTACCATGCATGATGAAGGGGTTGGAGAGGTTACAATGATTGGTTCCCCCTTTCATTTCTCAAAAACGCCTTGTAGCTACCGGGGCTTTCCCCCCAAGAAAGGGGAACAAACCGATCAACTATTGCTTGAACGAGGATTTACGAAAGAACAAATAGAACAATGGAGACATAATCGTATTATTTAATCAGGAGATGTGATGGAGTTATTTTCAGTTAAAGAAAGAACAGTTTTTATAACAGGTGCAAGCCGTGGTATTGGTAAAGCATTAGCGCTTGGGTTCAAAAATGCAGGAGCTTTTGTGATTGGAACAGGAAGAAGCGATAAATCCATTTCATGGATGAACAACGTAGGTATCAGAGGCGTGGTTCTTGATGTTTGCGATAAAGATCAGGTTCAAATTGTTTTAAAAGACTCAGCCCAGGAAACAGGAAGGCTTGACTGCCTGATCAATAATGCGGGACTTACTGCCCAAACCCCGATGAGTTTAATAAAGGACGATGAAGTGGATGAACTCATATCAACAAATCTTAAAGGGCTGATTCATACGTCACAGGTTTTCTATGAATTACAAAAAAACAAAGGCGGTTCAATTATCAACATTGCTTCTATTTTTGCACACTCTGTCGTACCGGCAACCGGCACTTATTGCGCAAGCAAAGGCGCGGTATTGCAAATCACACGATCAATGGCGGTTGAGTGGGCAAGAAAAAAAATCAGGGTAAATGCAATCTGCCCCGGTTTCTTTGAAGCAGGTATGGCATCAGATCGCATGAAAAGACCATCTACTGAAACCAGACTGAAATCGGCAATTCCTATGGGAAGATTGGGAAATTCCGATGAGTTAACGGGGGCGGCTATTTTTTTGGCAAGTTCTGCCAGCAGCTACCTGACAGGACAAAGCATTATAATAGATGGCGGCGTTTTATCGCAGATTAAGGTGTAGACAAGGGAGGGAAAAAGAAAAATTGATTATGAGTAATAAAAGACCATTGCTGCTATTAACAATCGACCAAAAGAATATATTAAAATTGCCGAAGAGACAAATCGAACAAAGTCGATCACAATTCGATTGTCTCAATTGGATATTGATGCACATAAATTAATAGCAGCGAATGAGGGGGTTACCCTTTCAATCTACCAACTCGATTCCCAGGCTTTCCAGCAGATTCACCGCTTCATAACGGCAGAATTTGGCTCTTTTGATGTCGTTAAAATAGATGTCAAAATAGTAATTGGTAGCTTCCGTGAAATCAGCGCCTGAGAGGTTAGTTTTATTAAACAGGCTGTTGGAGAAATCCGTATGGGTAAAATTAGCTTCACTAAAATCACCATCCCGAAAATCCACATCGTGTGCCTTGCACTCCTCAATCACAATCTCTTTTAATTTGAGCCCGAAAAAAGAGGAATCATTTAGAATAGATTTATGGAATTTTATAGGAGAGCAAAATGTAAAATTTGCCCAAGACGCTTTTGTCCAATCTATACCGATGACCTTGCACTCATCAAAAACAACATCCGTAAATTTACTATAGTCCACCTTTAAAACACTAAGATTACACTTCACGAAATGACAATCAACAAACTTGCATTTATTAAAAATCGCTTCGTTGAAATTGCAGCCTTCAAAAGTACAATCTTCAAAAACTTTAAAACAGATCTCTTTACCGGAATGGTTCAAATTAGTGAACCTCATGGAAAAATATTCTTTCTTTTCATCATCAAAGTCTGTCATCTTGTTCTTTAAAAACCTCCAGCTTTTACCAGATTAAATTTGGGAGTATCGCATATATTCTAATTCAAAAAACGATCGCATTCCCCGGATTCCAGAGTCAGCTATCTGGGACTGTTCTGAAATATTGTTTATTTTTCAGCTAAAATTTCGGGAAATTAAAAACTATCGCCTGGTAGAAATCCATACTTCAGCCTCCTTAATCGACTCAAAGACTTCCACTTCCAATTCGGTGTTACGAGTGTAGGCCTTGAAAACCTGAAGAAGTTCGATATTATTCTTATTTTCAGATACAAGAGCTACCTTCACGTCTTTAACTCCGGAACGAAACATATTGGAATAGTTGGATGCCATCAAGATTGAATTGTTACTCAAATTTGAAAGATCCGCCTCTGTTACATCCCAGATTCTTCCCATTCCGGGCGATAATCGATAGATTCTACAGCATAATTAGTGTCTGAACGAAAATGAATGTATTTCAATAATGGCGCAGGTTAATGCCCAGACATAAAGCTGGGAAAAAATCCTAAAACACCAAGTGTTTTGTAGACCCGATGAGTCTGATATGTTACTATCTAATTGATATATAAGAGCATAACAACAAAGCCCATCGGGCCATTTTCATCGATGAAGATGGTTCTTTCAACAATCTTCATCGGAAATGTCATGAGAAAAGTTATCGAAGAACAGATGGAATTAGGCGAAATCGGAATCCCAAATATTCAGTTCGATCTTCAATCACGCGATGAAATCCCAAAACTCTTAATGGGGCTTCAATACATCTATTCACATCCAGAACTGTGAACCATGGTTTTTGATATGCTTGAGGGCTTAACACCCCTGCATATTAATCCTAATACAGGCCGAAACGGAATGGACTATTGGAAAATTTTGGTTTTGGGAACACTCCGTCTTGCCTGTAATTTCGATTACGACAAACTCAAAGAGATTGCGGATCAACATTCAACATTGCGCCAAATGTTAGGACATTCCGTTTTTGATGTTAATCTTTCATATCCACTACAGACATTAAAAGACAACGTCCGTTTGCTGACGACGACAGTACTGGACAGCATTAATCGTTGTGTTATTGAATATGGACACCAGCTTTTGGGTAAAGACGAAAGTGATTGCTATCATGCTCGTTGTGACTCCTTCGTCGTTGAAACCAATGTTCACTACCCGACGGATATTAACCTGTTATTAGATGCCATGAATAAAGTGATCTCTCTTTTGTCCGTTGTCTGCGCTGAAGAAGGTCTTGCGGATTGGCATCAATCCGAACACAACAAACGGAAGCTGAAAAAGCTCTACCGTAAAGCACAGAATCTGAAACGCTCGAACTCCAAAGACCCGAAAAAGAAAGCTCAAAAGGAGCAGGCAATTCAGCAGGCTTATCTGGGTTACCTGGATCTGGCAGTCTCGTTTCTCAATAAAACGGAAACAACCCTGGAAAAACTACGCCTCTGCTCATCGGTCCGTTGTATCGGCAAGATTCTTGAGATAGAGCATTATAGGGATCATGCCAAACGTCAAATCGACCAGATCTACCGCCGCGTAATCGATGGTGAAACCATTGCACATGATGAAAAAGTCTTCTCGATATACCGAATGGATCTCAAAAGGCAAAGCCGGTGTCCCACAAGAACTTGGATTGAAGGTCTGCATCATAGAAGATCAATATGGTTTCATTATTCATCACCGGGTTATGCAACAGCAAACGGACAAAGATATCGCCGTTCTGATTATTAAAGAAGCAAAGGCTCTGTTTCCGAACTTAAGCGGTTGTAGCTTCGATAAAGGGTTTTATTCCCCTGATAATGTCAAAGAACTTTCGAGCCTTTTGGATCAGCTCGTTCTTCCCAAAAAAGGGAAGCTAACACAAAACCAAAAAGAGCACGAGCTGACTGAAGAATTTGTTCAAGCCAGGCGACAGCATTCAGCGGTTGAATCCGCTATCAACGCCCTTGAAAACCATGGTCTGGACAGGTGCCCTGACAGAGGGATTGATGCATTTGAAAGATATATCTCTCTATCGGTGCTTTCCAGAAATATCCAGATCATGGGTCATTTTCTCCAGCAGCAAAAACGCAGACAGGAAAAGCGGAAAATGAAATACCGCCAAACCTGGAATAGCAATAGAAGAGATCTTGAACAGCAAAGCAAATCTGCTTAAGAACTCTCAAACTTTTTAATGGTGCTCTTTAGATTATCCCAAGAGTAGTGCGTCCAAAAACTGGATAAAATCGGCAAAATTCTGCAGAAAATCAGTTGATTGAGATTTCCGCAAATTTAAAGCTGAAATTTCTCTTTGTAACAAGTTTTAATTTTTCACTGACCTCTAAAATCTGAGGGTTTCCGTTCAGACACTAATTAAATGTTTGATTCCGTTTAAGTCTTCTTCAACAATTAAGCCATTGTAATCTTGTTTAACAATTGAATAAGAAGCAGGTTTTCCATTAATGATAAGTCGATTGTTGACCATTTCCACTGTGTCTTCTGGCAAACCAATGACCCGCTTGACTAGGGTTACACCTGCTGATTTAGAATCAAATGTAATAATATCCCCTCTTTTTGGATTCGAAATTTGATGTAAGGAAACTGCTGTAAATGGAATTCTAAGATCATAAGCAAGTTTTTTCACCCAGACTCTATCGCCTTCAACAATTGTTGGCTTCATTGAGCCGGTTGGAACTGTGTTCCAATCCGCTAAAGCACTTCTGAAACAAATCATCAATAAAATAAAAAGGACCAAAATTCTATTTTCCTGACCCATAAGTTCATATAATTCCTCCTTTTGAAAGATAACACCATTACAAACGGTCGCTGCGACGGGATTTAGCCCGACTAAAGATTTGCCAGGATTACAAAGCTCGAATTCACC
>Ga0180009_10001095_pt1 | contig 34050 bp, 38 predicted proteins | sample OS_PC_MetaG_FD_123537 | JGI IMG/M metagenome (GOLD analysis project Ga0180009, IMG submission 123537) | Groundwater microbial communities from the Aspo Hard Rock Laboratory (HRL) deep subsurface site, Sweden - OS_PC_MetaG | ecosystem: Environmental > Aquatic > Deep subsurface > Groundwater...
GGCCTTTTGCCGTATTTTTGAGAAATTTCTTCAACTTCGCTTCGGGTCTCGGCCAGATGGATGATCATGGGAACTCCATACCGATCGGCCAAATCCTGACACTGCCCCAAAAGCCCCGGAGAACAGGTGTACAAGGCGTGGGGTTCCACGGCAACGGAGATGAGGGGGTCACCCTGCCAGCGGATGATCAAGGCTTCGGTATATTCCAGTCCTTTATTCAGAGGTCCGTAATTGGGGGAGGGGAAATCATAAAGTACTTCTCCGACCAAGGCCCTCATTCCGGCTTCTTTGGCCGCCTGGGCAACCCGGTCTTCAAAAAGATACATGTCGCAAAACGTCGTAGTCCCTGAGCGGATCATCTCGCTGCAGGCCAAAAGCGTACTCCAGTAAACCTGATCGCCGTCAGATTTACTTTCTGCTGGAAATATGTAATGGGTCAACCAGTCCACCAAGGGAAGGTCGTCGGCCATTCCTCGGTAAGAGGTCATGGCCGCGTGGTTGTGGGCATTTACCAGGCCGGGCATGATCAGACCGCCCCGGGCATCAATTGTTCGGCGAGCCTCAAAATATTTTTCCACATGGGCTTTCGCTCCCAGCCCGGTTATCCATCCGTTGGCAATGGCCAAGGCTCCGTCAATGATGGGTTCAGAATCGGGTGACAGAGGGAGCAGGGTGCCATTGGTCAAGATCAAGTCCGCAGACTTTTTTACTTGTTGGCCCAAGGAAACCTCCTCTAAATCTTTTCCAGAACTCCTTGCACGATGCCGATCATTTTCTTCCCGGCTACGGCGGCATTGGCCAGGATTGCTTCCAGGGGGGCTGATTGCATGCAATCTGGAAGATTGACGTTGGAAATGGCCGAAAGGCCCAGGATGCGCAAGCCGCAATGGACTCCCACGATAACCTCCGGGATGGTGGACATACCAACGGCATCGGCTCCCATCATCCGCAAGAGGCGGGTTTCTGCCGGGGTTTCCATGCTCGGGCCCGTCACCCCTACGTAAACGCCCCGCTGGAGCTTGATCTTTTTTTCCAGAGCGACTTGTTCGGATAAGGCGATCAGCTCTTGGTCATAGACGGCAGTCATATCAGGGAACCTCGGACCCAAAGCATCGAGGTTGTAACCGATCAGCGGGTTTTGCCCGGTAAAATTGATGTGGTCGGAGACGACCATGACATCGCCGGCGGAAAAGAAAGGGTTCAGGCCTCCAGCCGCATTGGTTACGATAAGAATTTTCACTCCCAGCTTTTTCATCACCCGAACGGGAAAGGTTACCCGCGATAGCGGGTGGCCTTCGTAGCGATGGAATCTTCCTTGCATCACCAATACTTCCTTGTTGGAGCAGCGGCCGAAGATTAAGCGACCGGCATGTCCTTCGACTGTACTGCGGGGAAAATGAGGAATTCCTTCATAAGGTAATGATTGCCTTGGGGAGATTTTTTTCACCAGGCCCCCAAGGCCCGTTCCTAAGATAATTCCAACTCCGGGCTTCGCTTTGACCCTGCGGGCAATGAATTGAGAGGCTTCTTCCATTTTTTGTAGAATGTTTTCCATGAAAAGTGCTCCTTAGCGCAGGGTGAAATATGAACAGCATTTTATTGAAAAAAGAAAACGGTGTCAAGTAGGGTTATCTTGCGATTATCTTGCTGCCAAATATCCGCTTGACAACATTTATCGCCCTGTTAAAATTTAACCATTATTTCTTGCCTTAGAGTAAGATTGGCTAAAACCTAAAAAAGGATATTCACCGCAGAGGGCACAGCGCGGCCATCCTGCTTCAATTTTTTTTGGGCCTAAAAAGTTATGATTTGCAAACCTTGAACTAATTTGAGAGGTCTATGAATATGCATATCATTGTTTCCGGGTCACTGGCATACGACCGGATTATGAATTTCCCGGGATACTTCTCCGAGCATATCCTCCCCGAGAAAATACATGTTTTGAACGTTTGCTTCCAGGTGAAGGGCATGAAGGAGAAATTCGGCGGTACGGCAGGCAATATTGCCTACGCTCTCACCCTGATGGGTGAAAAGCCGGGAATCTCCGCTACTATTGGATATGATTATCATAGGTACTTCGAGTGGCTGGCCCAAAATGGGATCTCTACGGAAAACATCAAAATCATAGAGGACGAATTTACTGCCAGCGCCTACATAACCACCGACCGGGCCGACAACCAGATCACCGGGTTCAACCCGGGCGCTATGGAATTTCCTTCCTCTCTGAATTTCGACAAACTCAATCCACAGGAGACCCTTGTTATCGTCTCTCCCGGTAATCTTGAGGACATGGTGAACTACCCCCGCGTCTGTAAGGCCATGGGGATCGACTATATCTTCGACCCTGGACAATCGCTGCCCATGCTGGATGCCAGAGACCTGGTTCAGGCCATAGAAGGGTGCCGGATTCTGATCTCCAATGATTATGAGATGGATCTGATCATGAGCAAGACCGGCCTAAACAAAGAAGCCTTGCTTAGGCGGGCCAGGACTATCATTGTCACCCTGGGAGAACTGGGTTCAAAAGTCTCCACGCCGGATTGTGAAATAAGCATTCCTACGGTGGAGCCAAGGAAGGTAGAGGACCCCACAGGCGCCGGAGATGCCTACAGGGGCGGGCTGGTCAGCGGTCTGGTCCGAGGTAAGGACATCGAGCAGTCGTCCAGGATGGGCAGTGTATGCGCTTCCTTTGCCGTAGAGTGCTACGGCACTCAAGAATATAGGTTTAGCCCCGAGGAATTCCAAGAGAGGTTCAACGGGTGCTATTGAGATTAGGCATTCGCCCGAGGCAAACCTTCAATTACTGCCCATAACCTGCGGCTACGCCATCATCCCAGCGCCCATACCAGCCACCCTTCTGCATTCCGGTCCTGTTCTTGTGGGCCTCGCGGCAGTCAGGATCGGATTTAGGATTTTTCTCATGGTGTTTGTTTGAAGAACTTTCTTGCCAGTTTGCGCATAACTTCATTCTTAAGAGCCTAAAATACGGCAGAAGGGCGAATTTTTCCCCTCTATTTTTACTCAGGGACCGTGATCGAGAACCAGGAGGATCCGGCAGAGGTAGGAGAACGCCTTTACCAGACCGTCATTGATATCGCCTCCGGCACCCTCTCCCGGAGCGAGACTCTGCTTTATGCCGAGCCGATTGACCTGTACTTGGAGGAGCCGCGGTTCTGAGCCTCGCCGCAGTCCCAGCCCCGATGTTAAAATAAACGTCAATCCGGGGGGAGAAAGACATCCTGTTTGTTCAAACTGCCTTGACACACGCTTTTCTTCCCAGTATATTCACAGTACTGTGAGGCGAATTCATATTACATGAAAAGAGGGTTGAACAATGCCAATTATTGATGGCCAAGAGCAGGAACGACAAGGGGTCATGGAAACAGCCAACCTCATGGTTGTTTCAGCCAGGACGGCTCCCAAGAGTGGAGGAGTAGACGATATACTAACGGCGGTTGTCTATGGGGCAGAGGCGGAAGCTCTGGCTACTGATATGGAGAAAATAGCGGTTGAGCGAAACATAGAGCGTTGGAGCCAACAGGCAAAAGAAGTGAGGGGCTCGGATGTTATAGTTCTCATTGGGGTAAGGGGAACGAAAAGATATATAACGAACTGTGGAGCATGCGGTTATAAATCTTGTGATGAGTTTGATAAAGTTGAGAAAAAGCTTGGACAGGACTTTCAAGGGCCAACATGTATTTTCAAGGCGTTAGATCTTGGGATCGCAGTATGTTCAGCGGTAAAGACAGCGAGCATCCTCAATGTAGATAACCGCATTTTCTATAGAATAGGCGCGGCAGCCAGGCGGCTGAATTACATGCCCGAAGCGAGCATAATAATGGGAATTCCTCTGTCGGCTAAAGGGAAGAATCCATATTTTGATCGAGCAAGTAGATAACCCACCACCATCAAGGGAGAAGTTGCCATGATCTGCATGCTGATTGAAGTTCACATCAAACCGTCGGCGCTCGACGAGTTTCTGAAGGTCATAAAGCACGATGCGGTGCACTCGGTGGCGGATGAGCCGGGATGCATGCGCTTCGACGTGCTGCGCGACAACGATGACCCGCTGAAGTTCTTCTTCTACGAGGTCTACAAGGACGAGGCGGCGCGGCTGGCCCACCGGAAGATGCCGCACTTCGCCGAGTGGGCGAAGTTCATGGAGCACGGCCTGGATCGGGAGGTCGTGCGGCACTCAACGAAGAATTTTCACCCGACAGATGCCGAGTGGCGTTAGATAGCGGACTCTTGCAGGGACGGAAGGTGCCGGTCCCCCTTCCCCTCTTCTGCAGGTGGGAAAAAATAGGGGAGAATATATTTTTTCGGAGGGAATGGAAAAAATGCCCAACAAAAATAGCTTGCACATGACCCCTGAAGAGTTTCGGCGTTATGGACGAGAGGTAGTAGACTGGATTGCCGATTACTATCAACGCCTTGAGTCCCTCCCGGTAATGTCCCAGGTACAGCCAGGACAAATACGAGCTTCGCTTCCCGCCGAGCCGCCTCTCCGAGGAGAAGCCTTTGCGGCAATTCTCAGGGATATGGACGCGATCATCCTTCCTGGAATCACCCATTGGCAGTCACCCAATTTCTTTGCTTTCTTTCCCGCCAACACTTCGGGGCCCTCCATATTAGGGGAGTTACTTTCCGCAGGTCTTGGAGTCCAGGGAATGCTGTGGGCAACAAGTCCGGCCTGCACAGAGCTGGAAACGCATATTCTGGATTGGCTGGCGGATATGATGGGCATGCCGGTAAAATTCAAATCTGACGGGAGGGGGGGCGGGGTAATTCAGGATAGCGCTTCCAGCGCCTCTCTTTGTGCTCTTCTGGCAGCGCGCGAGCGCGCGACCAACTTTATGAGCAACCAACGTGGCTGTGATGGGCGTCTGGTTGCCTATGCCTCAACCCAGACCCATTCTTCCATCGAGAAAGCAGTTAAGATTGCCGGGATGGGCCAGCAGAATCTCCGACTGATCGAGGTGGATGAACGCTTTGCCCTGCGGCCGGATAACCTGGCTGAAAAGATCGAGCAAGATCGTCGTTCCGGTCTGATCCCCTGTTTTGTATGCGCGACTCTTGGCACCACCTCCTCGAACGCCATCGATCCGCTACCGGAGATTGGTCAGATCTGCCGCCGGGAAGGCCTTTGGCTTCACGTGGATGCCGCCATGATCGGTTCCGCCGCCATCTGTCCCGAATATCGGTACATCCATGCCGGAATAGAATTTGCGGATAGTTACTGTTTTAATCCCCACAAGTGGATGTTTACCAATTTCGATTGCGATTGCTTTTATGTAGGGGACCGGGCAGTTTTAATCAACACGCTGAGTGTGCTTCCCGAGTACCTGCGCAATCAAGCCACTGAGTCGGGCGCGGTCATCGACTATCGAGACTGGCAAATCTCGCTGGGTAGACGTTTCCGCTCTTTGAAGCTGTGGTTCGTCATCCGTCACTACGGGGTGGAAGGTTTACGCTACCACATTCGACGCCATGTGGAATTGGCTCAAAAATTCACCCGGTGGGTCCAAGATGACCATCGCTTCGAACTGGCCGTGCTGCCCCCCTTCAATCTGGTTTGCTTCCGGCATGTAGGAGGAGAAGCCATCAATCAACAATTGTTGGAGCAGGTAAATCGAAGTGGCCGGCTATATTTAACCCATACCAAGCTGAACGATAAATATACGCTGCGATTCTGCGTCGGGCAGACCCATACGGAGGAACGCCACGTTCGTCGAGCCTGGCAGCTCATTCAGGGAACAGCGGGAGAGCTGGAGCGGTAAAGGACTCAACCTCCCGGCCAATAGCAAGGATCCGATTCGGCACTGGCCGGGAGGAAAATGAACAGGTCTTCTCGACATCATCCATGGTTCCTCCAAGCTTGGTTAAAGCCCTTTGAATATTTTTTAAGACCTGTTCGGTTTGAACCCTTGTGTCTCCCTTTCCTACCAACCGTTCTTGTTGGTCAAAGGCGATCTGGCCGGAAACCCAGATCATTCGTTTGGCTGGGGAGAGGTCAATGGCCAGAGCATTGCAAAAGGCCACCTTGAATCCCATGTTTCGGCCAAAAGGAATACTATCTTTTTTCATGCCTATCCCTCCTTATCATGGATTGTTAAAAACTGATTTTTATTCTTGACGAAATGAGGAACGCACTATTTATTTGAAAATGATAGCGGATCATGCCCGTGTAGGCGGGCATCCAGACTGGATTCCCGCCTTTGCGGGAATGACCAGCAAGACTGGAAAATACTGCATTATTTATGACGTTCTTTAAAAAATACATTTTCATTTCCGCTTGGTGGGGTTATAAGGGTTGTCCAGATATTCTTTAGCTTCGCGCTGGGCTAAACCTTCAACTCCCTCAATCTCCAGGGCCTTTTGGTAACACTCCTCGGCCGTTTTCCTTTCTTTACGGATATCGTGGATCATGCCCAGGCGAACCAGTGCCCGTGCCCTTACTCGAGCATTATAGGGTGCAGTGTCTTTAAGAGCCAGTTGAAAGTAATCCGTGGCCTTATCATAATCTCCTTGGTCAAAATATATTTTCCCCAAGAGTTGTTGGTGGCGGGGCCAGAGTTCGCGCCGGTAGGGGGGAATTCCCGACTCAATCCCGTTGGCAATTTCTCGAGCTAATGATAAGGCTTCTTCGGCCTGGCCGAGGTCCGAGAAGACATTGGCCAGGGCAAAGGAAAAATTGTAATTTTGGGGATATTTTTCTTTTAGCTGTTTGGCCAGAGGCAGGGCGCGAGCCGGTTGCTTTTCATAACCGGAATAAGCCGATACCAAATTAGCCCGGGCCAAATCCTTCAAAAGATAACCCTTGGCGGAAGCCAGATCAAATTCTTTTAGGCCTTTTTCACGGTCCCCGGCAGTAATAAATAAAGTTGTGATCCAGCGGGCCACTCCGGAAACCTGGGCCAGGTGGTAATGGAGTACGCCCATCGGGTAATAGACGTCATAATTTCCCGGGTCTAGTTCCCGAGTCTTCTCCAGATATTCCCAGACGTTTTGCCCTTCACGTAAGGCCCGGAAATAATTCTTGCGAATGCTTTCCCAGCGGTTTTTGACCATCTTCGCTATGGCCAGGGAAAGGTAGGCCTCAGCATCTTGGGGATCGTTCTCAATCCTTTTCTCGGCCCGGACTTGCGCATCCTCTACTGCCCGTAATAAAAGCGCTTCTTTTTTCTTTTTTTCCTTCTCCTCAAAGCCGGTCTCGTAGAAGAAAAGATGAGCCATTGCCAAGCAGGCATACCCAATCGGATTCTCCCGGTCCAGTTCAATGGCCTTCATCAGCTCGGCTCCTGCGGCCTTTTCGTCTAAATGGAGGCCTTTTTCTATCCCCCGCTGGAGAAATGTTTTAATTCGCTCCCGCGAAGATGCGGCCGATAAGTGGGGACAGGGGAGGCAAAAAGAGATGAATACCAATAGAGAAAAGATGAAAAATTCCCTAAAAGAAAAACGTCGCATTCGTCCTCTAACCTCTTTTCCTCCTCCGGATTAAAAAAAAGGAGATAACCAGAGAGATGGAGAGTGAAGAAAGGCATAGGCCAAAGGCATGTTGGTAAGCTTCAAAGGGGAAAATACCTCCACTCTTGCCTACTCGATCCATCAAATAACCGGTGAGTGGTTGGAAGGTGGCCACCCCCAGAAAGGGGGCCGGATTGAGTAAACCCATGACCGTACCCAACCTCTCCGGAGGAGATTCTTCACGGACGATCGACCAGACCAAAGAGAGAGTCCCCGCTAAAGTCATCCCCATAGTGAAGAAGATGAAGCCAAGAAAAATCGATCCCAGTGATGGACCCAGGAAGACAAGGCAGAACCAATTAAAAACCTGAACCATAATCATAACGGAAAGCAGGGGACGTTTGGCCCCGGCGAAGGTTTTATCGGTTAGGTATCCTAAAACCGGGCCGCCCAGGATGACTCCGCAAGCGATGATCATAATGAGATTGCCGGCCTGAAGTTTTTCATAACCAAAAACGTCCATCAAAAAGGGATAACCCCATAATCCTTGAAAGGTACTGAAGGGACCACCGAAAGTAAAAAAGAGAGCAGCCATGATCCAGAAGAAGGGAGTTTTCATGAGATCGACCAAACCTCGTTTACTTGAGGAATCCTGGCCATTTCTTGCTTCGGATTCCGGGACGTAACCGGGGGGAACGTTCTGGATGTAAGTCCGGGAGAGGACGGCTAAGAGAAGAGAAAGAGCAGCAACAAAAAAGAAAGAAGTTCGCCAGCCAACTTGCTGAACAAACCAGGCATAGGGGGTAGAAGCCGCAATCGCTCCCATATTGCCCACCGCCAGGAGAAGCGTGTTCATTTGGGCGAAAGCTCTCGCTCCAAACCAGGGGAGAAGCACTTTCAAGGCCGGAACAAAAACTCCCGCAGCTCCCAAACCGATCAAGGCCCGGGCAAAGGACGCCCAGAGAAGATTGGGGGCTAAGCCGAAAAGGAAAGCTCCCAAGAATCCGATAAAGGTGGAAAAAGTAATTACTTTTCTGGCGCCAAAACGATCCGTAAGGATGCCGACCACGGGCTGGCTTAAGGCATAGGGATAAAAATAAGCGGAGGACATCCCTCCCAGACTTGTGGCCGTGGCGGCGAAAGCTTCCATTAAATACGGGGCCAAGACGGCGGTGGAAACGCGATGGAAATAAGCGAAAAAATAGACCGCATTGAGAATGATCAGGATGAGCCAGCGCTGAGGGAAAAGAGACAAAGTAAGTGCCTAATGAGTGTGAGTGTCAGTGAAAAGATCTAACCCCTGACACTGACCCTGACACGATTTTCACAGTTTCTTTTTCAGAATTTCATTGACCATTTGCGGATTGGCCTTCCCTTGCGTGGCTTTCATTACTTGGCCGACGAAAAAACCGAAGAGTTTCACTTTGCCCTTACGGTAGGCCTCAACTTCTTTGGCATTCGTATTCAGAACCTGTTCGACAATTATTTCTAATTCCGCCGCATCCGAAACCTGAACCCAACCATGGGCGCGAACGATCTCCTCGGCTTGTTTCCCGCTGCGGTACATTTCTTCAAAGACACTTTTAGCGATCTTGCCGCTGATGGTTCCCTCTTCGATGAGTTTGAGCAACTCGGACAGGTGCAGGGCGGGAACCGGGCATTCTTCAATTTCCCGTTCATCCTTCTTGAGCTCCCGGAGAAGCTCAGACATGATCCAGTTGCTCACGATCTTGGGCTTGGGGTAGTGATGCAAACAGATTTCGTAATAGTTGGCCAGGGGTTTGGAGGTGGTAAGAACTTCGGCATCATACTCCGGAATTCCGTACTCCCGCATGAAGCGCTCTTTTTTAGATTCCGGAAGCTCCGGTAAGCTGGCCCGGATTTCCTCGATCCATTGGGAATCAATGACCAAGGGAACCAAATCCGGGTCGGGGAAATACCGATAATCATGCGCCTCTTCTTTACCCCGCATGGAGGAAGTAACTCCTTTGGCCGCGTCCCACAACCGTGTTTCTTGGATAATCTTTTCCCCTTGATCCAGAAGGGCGGTTTGGCGGCGAATCTCAAAGTCCAGAGCCCGCTGGACATTGCGGAAGGAGTTCATGTTTTTCAATTCCGTTTTCACTCCGAAGGTCTGGGCTCCTTTGGGTCGGAGGGAAATGTTGGCATCGCAGCGAAAACTGCCTTCTTCCATGTTCCCGTCGCAGATGTCCAGGAACATCAGAATGGCGCGAAGTTTTCTGAGGTAAGCGCTGGCTTCCTCCGGGGAGCGGATGTCCGGAGCACTCACGATCTCGACCAAAGGAACTCCAGTGCGGTTAAAATCTACGTAACTATGGGAGCCTCGTTCCGAAGAAAGATCGTGGAGAAGCTTTCCGGCGTCTTCTTCCATGTGTATCCGGATAAGACCGATACGCTTTTTTTGGCTATCGATTTGGATGTCGATGTAGCCGTGCTCGGTCAAAGGAAGTTCATATTGGGAGATCTGGTAACCTTTCGGCAGATCCGGATAGAAATAGTTTTTCCTGGCAAACAAGCTGTAAGGAGCAATCCGGCAATGCGTAGCCAGAGCCGCCCGCAAGGTATACTCCACGACTTTTTTGTTCAAAACCGGCAGACTCCCCGGGGAACCCGTACAAACAGGGCAGGTTAGGGTATTGGGCTCCTCACCGAAACGGGTAGGGCAGTTGCAGAAAATTTTGCTTTGGGTCAGAAGCTGGGCATGTACCTCTAAGCCGATAACAGGTTCATATTCCATGTTCCACTCCGTTCATAACGCCGGTTTGCGCAGATGATATTCAGAATTTTGTTCGTAGGCATAGGCCGCCCGCAGCAGCTTTTCTTCCTGGAAATGATCGGCCAGGATTTGCAGACCGATAGGCAGCCCTTGCTTGTTGAATCCGCAGGGAAGAGAAAGCCCCGGCAATCCGGCCAGGTTGCAAGGGATGGTGAAAATGTCGGAAAGATACATCTGCAAAGGATCATCTACCTTTTCCCCCAACTTGAAGGCCGGTGTTGGAGACGTCGGCATTAGAAGAACATCACACTGGTTAAAGGTTTTTTCAAAATCCTGCCGGACCAGCGTCCGGACCTGAGCAGCTTTGCGATAATACGCCTCGTAATATCCGGCGGAAAGGGCGTAGGTGCCGAGCATGATGCGCCGTTTAACTTCCGCTCCGAATCCCGGTGAACGGGTCTCTTGGTACATTTCCATAAGATCGAAATTACCCTTGGCCCGAAACCCGTATTTGACCCCGTCATATCGGGCCAGGTTAGAGCTGGCTTCAGCCGGAGCAATGAGGTAATAAACCGCTAAGGCATATTCGCTGTGGGGAAGGGAAACCTCCACGGTTTTGGCACCCAATTTTTCCAGAGTGCGGATGGCTTCTCGAATAGCCGATTCCACTTCTGGGTCAAGTCCTTCCCGGAAACATTCTCTGGGGATGCCTAAAACCATTCCTCGGATATTGTCAATCAAAGCTTTGGTGAAGTCAGGACAGGGTACATCCGCAGCTGTTGAATCCCGGTTATCATGGCCGCAGATGGCCTGAAGCAAAAGGGCAGCGTCCCGTACATCTTTGCTAAACGGGCCAATCTGATCCAAAGAAGAAGCAAAAGCTACCAAGCCATAACGGGAAACCCGGCCATAGGTCGGTTTGATACCCACCACCCCACAGCAGGAGGCTGGTTGGCGAATCGAACCACCGGTATCGGAACCCAAAGAAGCAATGCATTCATCCGCGGCTACAGCGGCCGCTGAGCCTCCACTGGAGCCTCCTGGGATTCTCTCCAGATCCCAGGGGTTACGGGTCGGGCCAAAAAAGGAGTTTTCGGTGGAGGAGCCCATAGCAAACTCATCCATGTTGGCTTTGCCTACCAAGACCGCTCCGGCATCTTTTAACTTTTCAATGACCGTAGCATCATAGGTAGGAATAAAATTTTCCAAGATATGAGAGCCGCAGGTGGTGCGCACTCCCCGCGTGCAAATCAGGTCTTTGATGGCCAGAGGAATCCCGGTCAGTGGGCCGGCATTTCCTTTTTGCAGGCGGCGGTCAGCCAAGGCTGCCTGTTCCATGGCCAGATCCGGGGTTCTGGTAATATAGGCGTGGACGCGATCTTCCACCTGGGCAATGCGCTTCAGGACGGATCCCGTAACTTCGCGGGAAGTCACTTCCTTGCGCCTGAGCATTTCATGAAGCTGGTAAGCAGTCAATTGGTATAATTCCATTTCAACACCTGCAATACAAAATTTCTATTGGACGCGGATTTTCACAGAAAAAGCAGATATTAAAAAAAGCTTGAGTTGCTAACAGGATGCGGAAAAACTCCTATACACCGTCATTCCCTCTTTCGCGGGAGTCCAGGCGCCGTCCCCCGTAGACCTCAAAAAGAGTCTTGGAGTCGCTTCGTCCGCCGTAACCTCTTAAGGCCGGTTTATTTTTGCCGATGGTTTGCTTGCAAAAAGTTGAATTCATTCTCGCCGTTAGAGTTCCAGTAAATCTGTGGGCATCGGTGTCCAAAACGATTCAATATTTCTTGACTATTCAATGATTTTAGGAACGCGAAAGAAACCACGATCCCGGTCTGGAGCGTTGCTTAAGGAGAGATCTTGGGTTGTTGAAGGAGCGACCGCATCCTCCCGGAAGACGTTCTTCCTAGCTACGGCATGGAATGTTGGTTCGACGTTGGTCGTATCCACTTTTTCTAACTGTTCCATGTAATCCAGAATGCTGTTCAACTGGGTGGTAAAGAGTTCTTCTTCTTGGGCATTAAATTTTAAACGGGCCAGGTAAGCGACGTGTTCAACTTCTTCTTTGGTAATCTTCATTCCCGCCTCCCCATTAACCGGTGGGTCTTCTATTTTTTTGGCATCATAACACAGGCGCTTTCCCTTTTCAAGTTCGGCCGCCTCCTTTTCTCTTCCGCTCCTTGCCTCTTTCAGCCCTTGAGCCTTTACGCGCCATCCAGATAATCGTTTTGCCGCAGGGAATAGGTTAAAAAGAAACCAACATTTTCTAAAAAACGGCAGGAAACCACATTTTAGCCTTGACATGCAGGAAATCGCTTCATTATATTCATAATCAACAAAGATTGGGGCGGAGATGGGAAGAAAGGGTATGCCAATATCCCCCATCCGATTAGGAGTTCATGTTTCGATCTCCGGGGGGATGGAAAAGGCCGTCTCCCGGGCACGGGAATTGGGGTGCTCGACCATGCAAATTTTTTCCCGGAATCCTCGCGGATGGAAGGCCTTACCGCTCTCCTCCCGGGCCATTGCAGCTTTTCAAGAGGCCATCACCCCCAAGGATATCGATCCCATTGTGGTGCATACTCCTTACTTGCTTAACTTGGCAACACCGGATGAGCACCTGTATCAACGCTCCATTGCGGGTTTGGCCCTGGATATCAAAAGAGCGGCTCAAATCGGGGCCCGGTACGTGGTCACCCATCTGGGCAGTGCCAAGGAAAGAAGTAAGGCCTTCGGGCAGGAGCGAGTGGTAAAAGCTCTGCAGGTTGTATTGCGCCAGGAAGTTCCGGTTACGCTCCTGCTGGAAAACAGTGCCGGGGCGGGGAAGGGCATTGGAGCAAACTTAGAGGAACTCCAAAAAATTATCGCCGGCGTGGAAACAAACGAAAGACTGGGCATCTGCTTCGATTCTTGCCACGGCTATGCGGCTGGATATGACTTGCGCACCCCGGACAAAGCTGATTTACTGGCGAAGGAAATCAACCGTACCATTGGGCGGGAACGGCTGTCTCTTCTTCATTTGAATGATTGTGGGGGAGTGTTGGGTTCGCACTCGGACCGTCATGAACATATCGGCGAAGGGAAGATCGGATTTTCAGGTTTCAGGAATTTTCTCGGGCACCCTTCTTTTCAAGGTATACCGATGATACTGGAAACCCCAAAAGAAAACCCCAGAGACGATTTAAAGAATCTTTCTCGAATTCGGAGAATATGCCGAAAAATCAGCCCCAATTTATCATGGGGGAAAAAGGGAGCGCGGCGATGAATGATAAAAAGTCCGACGCCCATGAGGATGTGTTAAGTGCGGTAACGGGTTCGAATTATTTTACCCAGCTGGCCGAAGCCTACCGACTGCAGGGGCGTTACGAAGAGGCCATCGATACCTGCCGGAAGGGTTTAGAAAAAATGCCGGATGCTCTCTGCGGCCGGTTGATTCTGGGAAAATGTTATTTAGAGAAAGGGATGATTGACCAAGCGAAGCAAGAATTAGAAAAAGTTGCCGATGGCATCGAGGAATGTCTCTCCGTTTATAAGCTGCTGAGCCAGATCTATCTCCAGGAGAAAAACGTAGACCAGGCCTTAGAGGTGCTCAGAAAAGCCTTATATTTTCCGCCGCAAGAGGAAAAGCCGAAAAAAGGGTTAACCCCGCTGGAAATGGATTTGCTGCAGCAGAAAACAAAGCTGAGGTCGATTCCAGCCGAACCGGACACCCAGGAAGATCTCGCTGCGCATGGAGGAACTCTCCCAGACGATCAAGCAAAACAAGTGATGCAGACCGATACGCTGGCGGAAATTTACCTTAAGCAAGGTCACCCGGAAAAAGCCCTCTCCATCTATCAAGAAATCCTTACGCGCGAACCGGGAAATACCGATGTTCAGGAAAAATATATAAGCCTGCAAAAGCGACTGGAAGCCCAGCGAAAAGCGGCTTCGTACCAGAGGACGATGCCCAAACTGGAGCGATGGTTAGCAGCGGTGGCTCCGAAAGACGAACCGCTTTCCTCCTAAAGAGGATTAGGGTGCAGTTACTTTTAGATAAAATTATCAGCCGAGCAAAGGTCGATGCCATTCTTTTTGTCAGTTGGGAAAATATCCGCTACCTCTGCGGTTTTTCAGGAAGCGATGGGGCCTTGATCGTTACCAGCCAAGAGCGCACCTTCCTTACCGATTCGAGATATGAAGAGCAGGCGCGCGGAGAAATTCAGAACGCTGCCGTTAAAAGATATCGGAATAAAATCTCAGGATTAACCCAATTCTTGAAGGCTCTGCACATTAAACGTTTGGGTTTTGAATCCAACGCCATGGCGTATGAAGACTACAGAAAATTGAAAGAAAAATTGACCCGTGTTTCCTTCATTCCCTTAGCCCAGGAGATTTCCAAACTGAGGGTGCGCAAAGAACCCGAAGAACTGGAAAAAATTCGCCGGGCTGTCCATATCGCTTCCGTTAGTTTTATCGACACATTATCCAGGATACGGACTGGGGTGAGAGAAAAATCGGTGGCCGAATTTTTAGAATACCGCATGAAACGCCGGGGGGGCGATAAATTGGCCTTTGACACGATCGTGGCTTCAGGTCCTCGGGCGGCGCTTCCCCACGGAGCGGCTTCGGCCAAACGTTTACAGAAGAGAGATACCGTGGTCATAGATTTTGGTACCAGCTATCGGGGTTATCACTCCGATGAAACCAAGACTTTAATCTTGGGACAACCGGATGCAGAAAAGAGAAAAGTTTATGAAATCGTCCGGCGAGCCCAAGGGAAAGCCCTTAAAACCATCCGCCCGGGAGTAAGTTTCCGGCAAATCGACGCGGCAGCCCGCGAGGTCATTTCCCGGGCAGGGTACGGCAAGTTTTTTGGGCACGGAACAGGCCATGGCGTCGGGCTGGCCATTCATGAAGCCCCCAGCATCTCACCCCAAGGCCGAGGGGTTGCAGAAGAAGGGATGGTTTTCACGGTCGAGCCTGGAATTTACATCCCCGGTTGGGGGGGGGTGCGTTTGGAAGATATGGTTTGGGTCACCGGAAGGGGATGCGAAAAGTTAACGGTCCTATCAAAGGACCTCGAAGAAAACATCCTAGCCCGTTAATTCTTAAGGCTGAAAAATAAAATTGGTAAATAAATATTTTTTTAGGAGTAGGGTTCATGTATTCGACGACAGATTTTCGCAAAGGCCTAAAGATCGAAATTGGGGGAGAACCCTTTGTCATCGTCGATTTCCAGCACGTCAAGCCGGGAAAAGGGGGGGCTTTTGTGCGTACGCGCCTGAAAAGCCTGGTGAGCGGAAACGTCATCGACCAGACATTTCGGTCCGGTGACCGGGTGGATAAACCTGACCTGGAAGAGCGAGAAATGCAGTTTCTTTACGAGACTGGTGGAGAATTCCATTTCATGGATACTCAAACCTTCGAACAACTCTTCCTCACGGCTGACCAGTTAGGAGATCGTAAAGATTTCCTCAAAGAAAACATTGTGATCAAAGCCCTTTTTCATAACAAACGCCCGATCGGCATTGAGGTGCCCATGTTTGTGGAATTAAGGATAGTCAAATCAGATCCAGGAATCCGTGGGGATACGGCTACCGGAGCAACCAAGCCTGCCACCCTGGAATCGGGAGCGGTTATTCAAGTTCCCCTCTTTGTGGAAGAAGGAGATGTGGTGCGGATTGATACCCGTACCCGCGAATATATCACCCGGGTGAAATAACGGATCGGGTATTTCCTGAAAAGCATCCGGACGGGATACAGATAAGAAAGGAGAGTCATTATGGAATATCCAGAAGATCTCTATTACTCTCAAGAACATACCTGGGTAAGGGTAACAGGAAACCGCGGGACGGTTGGCATTACCGATTTTGCCCAGCAAGAAATGGGAGAAATTCTTTACACGGAACTTCCGGATGAAGGTTCGCAGATCGAACAAGGCGATATTTTTGGGACCTTGGAATCATCCAAAACCGTGGCGGAGTTGTATAGTCCGGTCAGCGGAGAAGTAATTTCCATCAATAAAGATTTAGAAGAAGAACCTTCTCTGGTCAATGACGACCCGTATGGGAAAGGTTGGTTACTGGTGATAGAACTCGATGACCCATCAGAGCTACAAGAACTATTTAGCGCTGTCGAATATGAAGATTTTTTGGAAAAAAAAGAAGAAAACTCGAAGAAGCAAAAGAAATAAAATTTTTTACCATTCCGATGGCCATGGCCAAAATTATGGTTGAAGGCTAAAGCGAGGTGCCCGTTTAAGATGGCCGGTGGAGTCGGAATGAATTTCTTGACAAAACACCCGAAGGTTGTTAGAAACTGGATAGGAAAGGAAATTACTTTTTCCCTTCTCCCCCCCCGCCCTCTCCCCCGTTTGCGGGTGAGAGGGGAAGGGGGTATTAACTTACAGTATTGATATCAATTCGGAGGTTGGAATGGAACTGATTCAAGAAGCTCTGAAAAAAGGGCAGAAATCGCTTTCAGAATACGACTCCAAGCGTCTGCTCAGCACCTACGGATTCCCGGTCGTAAGGGAAAAATTGGTTTCCAGCCGGTCCGGGGCTGTTAAGGCAGCAAAGGAGATTGGGTTGCCTGTAGTCCTCAAGGGCTGTTCTCCGGAGATTGCCCACAAAACCGAAAAAAAATTGATCGAGGTAGATCTACGGAACTTCAAGGAAGTGGAACGGGCCTATGATGCCATCGTGAGCCGCGTGGGAGAAACTTCTTTGGACGGGATCTTGGTCCAAGAAATGGTCAAGGGCTCCCGGGAATTGGTGATCGGCATGATTCGGGATGCCCAATTTGGCCCTTGTGTGATGTTTGGCTTAGGGGGGATTTTCACCGAGGTTCTCAAAGACGTCTCTTTCCGCATTGCCCCGTTAGAGAAGCGAGACGCCATCGAGATGGCCCAGGAAATCAAAGGAGCTTCTGTATTGGGACCGTTTCGCAGCATGCCCCCTGTGGATATGGATCTACTGGTTTCGATGTTGATCAATGCCGGCAGGTTGGGCCTGGAACTCGAAGCCGTGAAGGAAGTGGATGTGAATCCGCTGATTGTTTCTGGGAGTCAACCGATTGCGGTTGACGCGCTGGTCGTGCTCCAAGAAAAAGAGAAGGCTTAAAAAAGGTGGAGAAGATGACCAGTATAGCGGAGTTAGTGAACGGGGCCTTTTCCGGCTCTGTCCGGGCCATGGCCAAGCTGATCACCCTGGTGGAAAACGAGATGCCCGGTGCAGTGGAAGCTTTGCAACAGTTATATCCCCGGACCGGACGGGCTTATATTGTGGGGATTACCGGACCGCCGGGGTCGGGGAAGAGCACGTTGACTGATAAGATCACCAAAGAACTGCGGAAAAAAGGTAGTACTGTAGGAATCATAGCCGTAGACCCCACGAGTCCTTTCAGCGGCGGAGCTCTCTTGGGGGATCGATTGCGCATGCAAGACATCACCAATGATGAAGGGGTCTTTGTCCGCTCCATGGCCACGCGAGGAACACTGGGAGGGCTTTCCAGGGCAACCGCCGATACCGTCAAAATCCTCGATGCCTTCGGCAAAGATTTTATCCTCATCGAGACCGTGGGGGTTGGGCAGGATGAAGTGGATATTGTCAAGACGGCAGACACCACCCTGCTGATTTCCGTACCCGGGCTGGGAGACGAGATTCAGGCTTTGAAAGCCGGGATCATGGAGATCGGAGATATTTTTGTGGTCAACAAATCCGACCGGGAGGGAGCAGATCGGGTAGTCACCGAATTGAGGCTGATGTTGGACTTAAACCCAGCGAGGGGCTCTTGGAGGACTCCGATTGTTAAAACCGTTGCCACCTTAGGTGAAGGGATAGCGGATCTTGCCGAAAAGATTTGGGAACATCGGCGATTTCTCCAAGGGGGGAGCGGGCTTTTAAGAAAAAGGAACGAACGGGCCAAAGAGGAAATTTTAAACCTGATTGAGGGGGAAGTCTCCAAATACATTCATAAAATGCTTAAGTACGATGTGACCTTCGACGAGGTAATCGAACAGGTTGTAGCCCGCAAAAAAGACCCCTACTCCTACGCCCAAAAGGTCACAGAACCGTTTGCCAAGTATTACCAGATCTATGTGGACCAGCCTAAAAATTAAGCGCGACTCTCGGGAACTGGATAGAATAAAATCAATCTTTGATTTTTCCTAACAACTCATTGGCGATCACTTCTTTCATGATTTCATCCGTGCCGCCGCCGATGCGACTCAGGCGAATGTCCCGCCAATACCTTTGAATGGGGTACTCCATCATGTACCCATAGCCGCCATAGATTTGCAGGGCAGCATCGGCCACTCGATTGCCCATTTGCGCAGCAAAGAGTTTGGCCATGGAGATTTCTTTGACCGGATATTCTCCGTTTTGAAAAAGCCAGGCACAGTAATAGGTTAGATGCCTGGCCGCTTCAATCTCCGTAGCCATATCCGCCAAGCGATGGCGGGTAACCTGAAAATGGGCCAAGAGTTTGCCCAATTGAATTCTTTCCTTAGAGTATTTCACGGCCAATTCAAAGGCCATCTGGGCCCGGGCCACCGCATTGGCTGCGGCCATGATTCTCTCTCCTTGTAGTTCCCACATGATGTGGTAGAAACCTTTGCCCTCTTCGCCCAAGAGTGCATCCGCCGGCAGCCGGCAGTCTTCAAAGAGAAGCTCTGCAGTGTCGGAGGAACGCATGCCGAGTTTATCTAATTTGCGGGAGACCGTAAACCCAGGAGTCCCTTTATCCACCAGAAAAAGGGAGAATCCCTTATAACCTTTCTTCTCACCGGTTCTGGCTACGAGGGTGATGAAGTCTGCCCGGACGCCATTGGTGATGAAAATCTTCCGGCCGTTGATGACCCAATGGTCACCGTCTCTTTTGGCCGTGGTCAGAATCGAAGCAACGTCCGACCCGGCGTTGGGTTCGGTAATGCCCAGGCAGGCAATCTTCTTGCCTCGGTTGGCGGGAAGGAGATATTTTATCTTCTGTTCTTCGGTGCCAAACTTGAAAATCGGAGGGGTGGCCATCTCGCTCTGGACCGCCACAGCCATGCCGATGGAACCCACGCCACAGCGGCCAAGCTCTTCGGCCAAGATGACGGAGAAAAGGAAATCGCCATTCTGCCCCCCGTATTCCTCGGGGTAACGCAGGCCCAAAAAACCCAACTCACCCATGCGGGTGAAAACGCTGTTGGGAAATTCTTCAGCCTCCTCCCATTCTTCGGCATGAGGGGCTAACTCTTTGTCCACGAATTTGCGCACCGCATCCCGGAATAAATCATGCTCTTCGGAAAACATCGGATGTTTCATCGTTGCCACTCCTTGGCACAGGTATCAGTTTTAAATTAATTTGGACACAGATTTCCACAGATATTCACAGATATTTATTTTTTTGCATTTAATATCCTGAAAATCCGTGTTCATCTGTGTCCAATAAGGAAATTTCTATACAATGCACCTTGAACTTTATTTTGAGAAATGTTCGCGAAGTTCGCGCTTCAGGACCTTACCACCAAATTTGCTCTTGGGGAGGGACTCGACGAAGGTCACGGAGGTGGGTTTCTTATAGCTCGCCAGATGCTGTTTGCAAAAATGAATAACTTCTTCTGCGGTGAGAGTTTCCCCATCCTTGACTACCACTACGGCTTTGACCGTCTCTCCCCATTTTTCGTCCGGGATACCGATGATTACCGCTTCGGCGATTTTGGCGTGCCGGGCCAATACCTCTTCGATTTCCTTGGAATAGATGTTGAGACCCCCGCTTTTAATCATGTCTTTTTTGCGGTCGACAAAATACAAAAAGCCATCGGCATCATATTTCCCCAAATCTCCTGTATGCAGCCATCCCCCCCGTAAGGCCTGAGCGGTTTCTTCCGGGTTGCGGAAATATTCCTTCATCACGGTGGGGCCTTTGATGATGATTTCTCCTACCTCCCCGATGGGAAGATCCTGATCCTGCTCGTCCACGATACGCACTTCCGTGCACATATAGGGCTTTCCCACACTGGCCGGTTCTTGCGGCCGATCTCCCGGTTTGAGAATCGTTACGCCTGGAGAAGCTTCGGTCAAGGCATAGCTGACATAGGTTGGAGCGTTGGGAAAAAGCCGGGTTTTAATGGCCTGCTGCATGGCGGGATGCAGGATGCCCTGGGAAGAAAGGAACATGCGCATGGAGCGGGTATCGTACTTTTTTCTGTCAACTTCCCTGAGGAGCTCCCGCCAGATCGTAGGATTACCGGTCATGGCCGTGACCTGTTCGCGTTCGATGATTTCCAAGCATTTCTGGGCATCGAACTCCCGGCTAACGATAAACGTCCCGCCGGCGTACATATAGGCCAAAAACCTGCTCAAAGCGGCGGTGTGGAAGAGAGGCATTGGGAAGTAAATCACGTCATCGGGCTTTGGACTCTGGATCTCGGTAGTCACGTTGATAATATTCCAGAGCAGAGACTTGTGCGTAAGAACCGCCCCTTTGGGAACGCCCGTTGTCCCCCCGGTGAAGAGAATAAAGGCCTCATCCTCTTCGCGCACTTCTATGGCCCGCTCGGTGGGAGAAGAGTGGGCGATCAACTCCTCATAGGATCGGGCAAAAGAAGGGGGGGGGGTACCGATAAAGATCCATTCCTGGACCTCGGGAAGACGAGGACGAATCTGTTCCACCCGTTCCAGAAAATCTTGATGGAAAATAAACATCTTGCAGCCGGTAAAGCCCGCTTGATGTTGAATTTCTTTATCCAGGCCCCAGGCATTGAGTGGAACCGTTATGGCCCCTACTTTCAGATGGGCAAGGTAGGCTTCCATAAGCTCGATGGAGTTGAACTCCTGATAGGTCCGCCGTTGTTCCCCGCAAAGAATTGCGTTTTTGTGAGGGTATTTCCGGGCATTGCGGACTACAGAATACCCCAGGGTTATTTCCATCGAATCACCCCTTACTATTCTATTCCGGCAATGTTCCTGGCCAGGTTTTTTTTAAAATCCAGGTCGGCCTGACGGCGAATCATGATGCGTTGGGCCTGCGGCGGACCTGCCCCGTGCATCGACTCGGTCCGGTAGCCTACTGCCGCCGTGCCCAAGGTGATGTTCTCGATCAGGCGCAGAATGCGCATGCGGTGTTCAGTCGGGATCGCGGCCACTCCTTTGAGGTATTTTTGGATATAAGGTCCCGTTCGTTCATGGCGCAAGTCTTTTTCCGAAGGCATCGTCACCATCAATCCCCCCGCAACATCTTCGGCCAGCCTGGCAATCTCATAGGGAAAACGGGTGACGTTTTGTTTACAGACGTTCGCCAAGAGCATGTCTATTTCGTAATTGCCGGCGGTAGTGGGGTGGCCTTCGGAAGAGCAGGCCAGGCCGCAGGAATAAAGGGTTTCATTCAGGTGAACCATTTCGATGATCTTGTCGACAATGGGCGAGGCCTTGGCCGTGCCGTTAAAATCGGCAGCCAGAGAAGCGGCCCCGATCAGGACATCACCGACGCCTACTTTACATCCTCCGTAACTCTGGCGATGATAGCCGGCAAACCGCTCCACGAGGGCGCCGACGGAATCCGTTTCCCCGCAGAGAAAGACCCTTGCCCAGGGTACGAAGACGTTATCGAAAATGGCCAGGACTTCGTGCCCGCCGTATTGATGGTTGCCCACATCAATAGAACTCCCTTCGAGCTTGCGGGTGTCGCAAGATTGCCGGCCGTAGATAAAAAATAGACCCGGCGTATCGGTGGGAGCCGCAAAGGAAACGGCATAGTCTTTTTCTTCTTCTCGCAGAGCCAGGGTAGGCATTACAATGACCTCATGCGAATTCAACATGCCGGTTTGGTGAGCTTTCGCTCCGCGGACCATAATCCCGTCTTTTTTCCTTTCTACCACGCGCAGGTAGAGGTCGGGATCCGCCTGCTGGAAGGGACGCAGGTTTCGATCTCCTTTCACATCCGTCATGGCTCCGTCCACGACTAAATCTTCTTCCTGGATACGTTGCAGGAAGTCTTTAAAACGAGAATGGTAGTTGGTCTTATATTTTTTATCCGTTTCAAAGGTGGTGCTATAAAGCGCATTCATGCCGTCCATACCCACGCAGCGCTGGAAGCAGGAAGCTGTCTTCTGTCCCAAGAGGCGTTGCATTTTTACTTTGTTGACCAGATCTTGAGCGCTCTGGTGAATGGCGGTGAAGCGGTTGACGATTTTGCCGCTCAAATGAGAAGAGGTCGTCATGAGATTCTTATATTCGTTTTCTTGGGCCAGTTGAAAGGTCATGGCCACAGAATTCAGGGAAGGGCGGATCATGGGGTGGTCAACGGGATCCTTTACCCTTTCCCCTAAAAGATAGACCTCCAAATTCAATTTTCTCAAGCTAGCGATGTACTGTTCGGGCGTTTTCATAATTGGGGCAATCCTCTCTTCCCTTATCCACGCATGAGGGCGCCGCCGGCCACGATCCGGTTGACTTGGTTGGTCCCTTCATAAATCTGCATGAGTTTGGCGTCGCGCATGTATTTTTCCACGGCATACTCTTTGGTATACCCATATCCGCCGTAAATCTGCACGGCGTCGGTGGTTACGCGCATCGCCACATCGGTGGCATAGAATTTTGCCTGGGCTGCTTCTCGGCTAAAACGTTTTCCCTGGTCAGCCATCGACCCAGCCAACCAAGTGAGGAGGCGGGCGGAGTCGACGGCGGCAGCCATGTCTGCCAGCATAAAATTCAGAGCCTGAAAAGTCCCAATGGGTTTGCCAAATTGCACCCGCTTCTTGGCATAATCCCGGGCCGCCTCGAAAGCGGCCCGGGCCAGGCCTACGCCGCATGTGGCGATGTTCACCCGGCCTTCATCCAGGGTTTCCATGGCAATTTTAAACCCTTTCCCTTCCTTGCCTAAGAGGTTTTCCCGGGGAACGATCACGTTTTCCAGATTGACCTCGGCTACGTTCAGCGCTCTTTGCCCCATTTTATCTTCCACCTTCCCAATGGAGAGGCCGGAGGATTCGCGGGGGACGATAAACCCACAGATGCCTTTGGTCCCCTGGGAAGGATCGATGGTGGCAAAAATGGTATAAAGAGCTGCATAACTGGCATTGGTGATGAAACATTTCTGGCCGTTGAGTACATAGTGGTCGCCTTCCAGTTTCGCCCGAGTCTTTAAACCTCCGGCATCCGACCCCGCTTCCCTTTCGGTGAGACCAAAAGACGCGGTTTTGCCCGCCTGGTTTAAAGGGAGAAGAAAGCGCCGCTTTTGTTCCTCTGTACCGCCAATGAGAATGGGTCCGCAGGCCAGGGAGTTGATCCCGAGCATTCCGGATATGGCCACGCAGGCCACATTCATTTCTTCGGTTATCAGGGATGAAGTTACCAGCCCGAATCCTTGCCCGCCATATTCCTTCGGGCAAGTGAGATTCAACAAGCCGGCCGCATGAGCTTTTTTAATAATCTCCTCCGGAAAAACCGGTTCTTTGTCATATGCTAACGCCACCGGTGCTATTTCCTTCTGCGAAAATTTCCGGGCCAAATCTTGTAATGCCTTTTGTTCCTCGTTCGGTGTAAAGTCGATCATCGGAATATTCCTCCTTAGCTTTTAAAATTTTGGGGAGCAGAATGCGTGCGGAAAGGTGGGTCACAATCTCTCAGCACTTTTATCGCTTCAATCTTGATGATCTCATAAAAAGTCCGAAAAGCCGTCACTCCTGCGCCAGCAGGAGCCCAGACGTCGTCCCTGCGCAAGCAGGGAACTATACCAATTTACTGGATTCCTGTTTTCACAGGAAACCCTGGATTCCCGCTTTCGCGGAATGACGAAAATGGGATAAAAAGGACTTTTTACAAGTCCATCAATCTTTTTAGCAAAATTATTTCGCAGTGTCCAGTAAGATTGTAACCGGACCCGAGTTTACCAATTCCACTTCCATCCGGGCTTGAAAAATCCCCGTGGCTACTCGAATCCCCTTGCGCTTGGCTTGCTCGACGAATGATTCGTATAAGGAATTCGCGGACTCGGGCGGACTGGCTTCGGTAAACGAAGGCCGCCGTCCTTGGCGACAATCGGCGTAGAGGGTAAACTGAGGTATGATCATTAATTCCCCTCTGCAATCCAGGAGGGATAAATTCATCTTTCCTGCCCTATCTTCGAAGATGCGCAAATGAATGATTTTATCCATAAGGGAGTCACCTGCGGCAGCGGTATCTCCCTTACCCACGCCGAGGAGGATGAGGAGACCCGGGCCGATTTCGCTAATCATTTTTCCTTCGACTCGGACTTGCGCCCGGCTTACTCTTTGGATCACCGCCCTCATGTTTTATGGCCTTCTTCCTTTTTCCTGTTTGGGATCATGGTTTTTTCCATCGCCTATCGCCTATTACCTGGCTTCTCTAAGTCTTTGGAGGTTAAAGAGGCCACTGGGCGATATTTTCCGGGGGAAGGATCGTTCATCCAGAGAAGGAGGGGGTCTTTAACTTGGTTGAATTCCGCCAATTGATCTTTCCCCAAAGAAGCAGCCCGAGGAGAAATCTCTCGCAAAGGATTACGAAAAACATTATTGCGCAAGAGACGAAAATCCAAATGCGGGCCGGTGGAAAGGCCGGTGGAACCTACATAGCCAATTATTTGTTTCTGGCGGACCGCTTTCCCCTTTTTGATCCCGGTGGCAAACCGGCTGAGGTGTCCGTACATGGATTGATAACCCTTGGCGTGCTTGATGATAACCTGTTTTCCGTATCCGCCGTTCCAGCCGCAGAAAGTGATGGTCCCATCGGCGATGGCCCAGACGGGGCTACCTGCGGGGGCGGCATAATCGACTCCATAATGAGGGCGGAATCCTCCGAGAATAGGATGCCGTCGTGATTTTGAATAACCGGAACTGATCCGGGTAAACTGCAGGGGGGACCGTAAAAAGGCTTTCTGCAGGGATTCTCCTTTGGCCGTATAATAACTCCCGTATTTAGCGGAGCCCTGGAAATAAATCGCTTGCAAGACTTTGGTTCCACTCTGGTAGGAAGCGTAGAGAATCCGGCCGTATCTGACAAATGTCTCGCCGGTGTAATATTTCTCCACCACGATTTGAAAACGATCTCCGGGCTGGGGGTCGGAATGGAAATCAATCTCCCAGGCAAAAATCCCGGCAAAGTCAAGCACCAATTGGTCCTGTTCCTGGAGTCCCTCCATGGTTTCAAAGAGGCTGGAGGAGATCTCTCCTGAAATCCGGGCCCAATATTTTTCAACTGGAACTTCTTTCTTTTGACTATGCCATTCCCCCGACGGTTGAACCGTTATCTGGTAAATGTCAATGGGACTAGCTTGGTAATAAAAACTGCGCAACTCTCCTCCAGGGGTTAATCGCACTTCGAAGGAGTCTCCCGGTTTCACTTGGCGCAGGTTGACCATAGGCTTCAGGGTTTTACAGATGGTTTCAACCAACGCGGGGGGAAGGTTCTGGGAGCGGAGCACTGAGGAAAGGGTGTTGCCCCTGGCGATCTTGCCGGATAGAACCCGATCCGGTGGAAGGGGAGGAGAAGGGGGAGGAGAAGGGGATTCCTGAGTTTTAAGCGGTTGAGGTTTTTCAGGAGAGGAAGGTAAAAAATATATAAAGATCAGGATGATGGCGAGCAGGCTGGAGAAAAAAAGAAGAAAATACCGCCCTCTTTTTTTTAAAAAAACGCTTTGGCATATCTTGTTTTTGTCCACCGCTTCTCCGACGTTCCCCAAAGGCAACAATAGTAATAAAAAATATACCTCTGATAGCGCATCATTTTCAAGTTTAAAAAAACGGGTTAACGCAGCGAAGTGAAGATCATCGCTCCGGAAAGGAAAATCAGAGTGATAATGGTCAGATAGGAAATGAGATTAAGAATCCACCCGTTGGCGTAATTTCCCATGATCTTCCGGTCGTTGACCAGAATGAGCATAAAAATAAGAATAAAGGGAAGAAGCATACCGTTAATCACCTGGGAATAGAACATAATGGAGATCAAAGGAAAATCGGGAAAGAGGATGACCCCGGCTCCCAGGAAGATCATCAGGGAGTAAAGGCCGTAAAATTGTGGAGCCTCGGCGAACTTGCGGTTGAGGCTGGATTCCCAGCCGAAAGCCTCGCAAATGGTATAGGCCGTGGAGAGCGGCAAAATGGAGGCAGCAAACAAGGAAGCATTCAGCAAGCCAAAGGCAAACAGCCAGGTACAATACTTTCCCGCTAAAGGCGCCAGCGCTAAGGCCGCGTCCTGAGCGGTCTCGATCTTGATCCCGGCTTGAAAAATTGTGACGGCACAAAGCAGGATGATGAAGAAGGCAACGATGTTGACAATCACGGAGCCAAAGATCACGTCCATGCGGGCATATTGATAATCTTCGGTTTTTAACCCTTTGTCTACGACCGAGGATTGCAAATAAAATTGCATCCAGGGAGCAATGGTGGTTCCTACCAGGCCGACGGCCATGGTCAAAAATTCCGGCTCGAGGCGGATGGTGGGGGTAAAAAGTTGATCACCAATTTCCGCCCAATCAGGTTTGGCCATAAATCCCGAGATGATGTAGGAAAGATAAAAAAAACAGGCAACCAGAAAGACTTTCTCGACGGATTTATAGTTTCCCTTGACCACCAACCACCAGACGAAAAAGGCGCTCACGGGAACGGAGATATACTTGCTCACACCGAAGATCTCTAAGCTCGCCGCCACGCCGGCAAATTCTGATACCGTGTTGCCGAGGTTGGTGAAGAAAAGAGCAATCATCAAATAAAAAGTGGCTTTGGCGCCAAAACGTTCGCGGATAAGGTCGGAGAGGCCTTTACCGGAGACCACGCCCATGCGGGCACACATTTCCTGAATAACGATTAAAGCCACGGTGATGGGAATAAGAGTCCAGAGGAGGGTCAGGCCGAATTCGGAGCCCGCGAGGGAATAGGTGGTAATGCCGCCGGCATCATTGTCCACATTGGAAGTGATGATCCCCGGGCCGATAAGGGCGAAGAAAATCCCCAGGGTTTTCCAGAATCCTTTGCGGGAGATCTTGGCGGCAGTCGCCGGCATGGATGGCTGGGGGGGGGTTGGGAGCAAGGTTGTTTATCTCCTTCTTCCATGGTGTCATTTCCCCAATTGAGGCGCGACCACCTCGAGGAGACCCTTGAAATCGATTACCCCTTTGATCCGGTTATCTTCATCCATCACCGGAATGGCCTTGAAGCCGTACTTGGCAAAAAGTTGGGCAATCTCTTCTTTTTCTTCCTCGATGGTTACGGTGACTACCCGTGAATCCATCAAATCCGCAAGGCGGGCCTGCGGGTTGGCCATCAAAAGATCCCGCAGGCTGACCACCCCGAAGAGGCGGCCATCAACATCGCTGACGTAAAGATAATAAATCAAATCTAAGTTCTCTGCTTCCTGCCGGAGCCACTCCAGGGCTTCTTGAACCGTTGACGACGGAGGCAGGGCGGGAAAAGAAGAGGTCATCAAACCGCCGGCTTTTTCTTCGGGATGGACCAGGAGCTTCTTGACGTCCTCAGCCATCTCTTTTTCCATTTCCTTGAGAATGCCTTCCGCTTTATCTTTGGGGAGGTCTCCCAGAAGGTCGGCCGCTTCGCTGGGGGACATTTCCTCGATGATGTCGGAAGCATGAGCCGGGTTCAGGGTTTCAATCAAGCGGACCTGAATCTTGGGGTCCGTTTCCTCCAAAGCCTCTGCGGCGGTCTCTATGTCCAAGGATTGAAAAACTTCCGTCCGTTTGTGAATGTCCAACTCCTCAATAATATCTGCCAAATCCGCGGGGTGCAGCTGGGCCAGGCGGTATTGAGCGATTTTCAGGCGCAACAGGTCGGGAGAAGAAAGAGGCTGGACGAATCTCCAGGGAATAAAAGAGTCGGTTAGATGATAGTCAAAGAACCACTGGAAAAACTTGTCCATGGCTTTTTCCCAGCCTACCCTCCTCATCAAACCCCGGAGGCCAACGTCCACATGGACCAGGCGCAAGTTGTGGTTGACTTTTAGAAGATGGAGGTCGTTCACCCGCCAGACCTTAGCCCCATGGGTGTCGACGATTTGTTTGTCTAACAGGGAATCTTTGAGAAGGAGCTCTCCTTCATTCACGGTTGCTCCGGCTCGTTCTTCTCCATTCAAAGGCTCCACCCGTAAATCTTGTCCCAGTTCGAGGATCCTTGTCCAGGAGAAACGGAAAAAGGTTTTCTCCCCGACCGGCGTGAAAAAGACAGCCGTAACCGACGGGTACGGCTCCGCCAGGGTGACGACCAGGTCGCAAACTTTTCCCCAAGGTCGTCCTGCTGGGTCAACGATTTTTTTCCCCAGGAGCTGGCTTAAAAATAAAAAAACCTGAGGGGTGGAATTCATGACCATGCGCATTACCTCGTGAGTTGATTATTTATATCATTCTTGCGAGTTCTTGCAAAGCTTTTTCTCCTTGGGGGAAAGGGCCCAGTTGATAGTTTTTGTCTCTTGCCTATTGCCAGTTATTGCCTATTGTTTTATACTTTTCTATCTGTTATAAAACCTGGGAGCTTTGCAAATGTAGTAAGGGTAAAAGGAGACTGAGATGAACATTTTACTATTCGGCCCCAATGGGAGCGGAAAGGGTACGCAGGGGGCCATCCTTCAGAAAAAATTCAACATCCAGCACATCGAATCCGGAGTCATTTTTCGGGACAATATATCCCAGGGAACGGAACTGGGAAGCAAGGCCAAGCAATACATCGACCGGGGAGAACTGGCCCCGGACGACATAACCATTCCGATGATTCTGGAGCGGCTACAACAGCCCGACTGCTCGCCAGGATGGCTGTTGGATGGGTTCCCGCGCAACGTCAATCAGGCTGTGCAGCTCGATGCAGCATTGAATGAAGCAGGCATGAAATTGGACTACGTGATTGAGATTGTCCTCGACCGGCAGATGGCCAAAAATAGGATCATGGGACGAAGGCTTTGTGTCAGCGACAATAACCACCCGAATAACATATTCATTGACGCCATCAAGCCGGCGCAAAAAGGGGGTAATTCAGTTTGCCGGGTCTGCGGCGGGGAATTGAAAACCCGCTCCGGCGATCAGGATGAAATAGCCATTGACAAACGACATGCCATATACTACGACAAAAAAAATGGCACCTTAGCCGCTGTTAACTACTTTAAGGAGAAAGCTAAGAATGCCGGATCCGGCTTTATAGTCATCGAACTCGACGGCAGACCGGGAGTTAAAGAAGTTTCCGAAGAAGTATTAAAAAGTATCGGAAAGTAAAAAAGATTAATTGGACGCAGATTAACGCAGATAAACACAGATAAAATTAAAATACGCTTAATAAAATTTCAAGAATTTGAACGTTAGTAGTACAGAGAAAATATTGAGCTTATTTTGTTTTTTAACTATGAAATTATTCTCTGAGATCTCTGTGGTGTAATAAAAATCGCTCAATTTAGGTGAAAAAAAATGAAACCGCGGATTGCGATAACCCTGGAGATGAGCGCTAAAGGGGAAAGGCGGCTTAATTATTTGGACCTGGCTTATTCCCAGTGCGTTAGCGAAGCAGGAGGGATTCCGGTTCATTTCCCATCGCTTCCGGCAAAGGAAATGATTTACGATGCAGTCTCCATGATCGATGCCCTGGTTTTGACCGGCGGAGCCGACATTCATCCTTCCTATTACGGAGAAGAGATTTCAGCCGCCATCAGCCTTTCTCCGGATCAGCGGACGGATTTCGACCTGGCGATTTTGCAGGCGGCTATGAGCGCGGGAAAAGCCATCTTAGCAATCTGCCATGGGATGCAGATCGTGAACGTGGCCTTGGGGGGAACACTCTATCAGGATATCCCCACGCAGGTGCCGGGGTCGCCGATAAAACATCGAGAGGCTGAAGGAAAAGCCTATGCCCGCCATAGCGTTCGGGTTGAACCCGGCTCAAGATTGGCCACCATTTTCGATGGGATGCCGGAATTTGAGGTAACCAGCACTCATCACCAGGCGATCAAGGGTTTGGGAAAAGAAATGCATGTGAGTGCCCGATCTCCAGACGGCCTTATCGAAGGAATTGAGCTGGCGGGATACCCCAAAATCCTTGGCGTCCAATGGCATCCGGAAAAAGACCCGGCGAGCGAGGCCAGCAAAAGGATTTTCAAAGGCTTCGTAGCTCTGGCTTGCTCCTAAATCCCGCTCGTCTCATTCCACTTAGTTCTCTTCCGTCAGGCAATTAAGTGAACTGGTTAAATTCCGCTGGCTGCCAGAAAAATCTCTTGACCCCATTGCTCCGATTTCATATAATCCCAGCGTAAGGGTGTAGAACCTGCGCCTTTCTCCTTTTTCGTCCTTTTCCATCTTGAGCAAATAACTCTTCCCAGTCTACTACCTTTGAGACTGGCGCTTTGATTTTCCTGGAATTCAATTTTTCCTTGAATTATTCTGGGAGCAAGATGCAAACGCAGCGCCTATTTCGTCTCACCCAGACCATCAGCAAAATAATCGCCAACCCCAGGCACCCGCTCCCTGTCTTCAGCGGATCACACCGGCGCCAAATGATTTGCTATCATTGGGATCTGCTGCAGGAAGTGGAAGAAATGAAGAAGAGATATGGTCGAGCAAAATCCAATTTATTTTAGAGGCAATCCGGAAATTGATGACGGAAACGGAAACTCCAAAGAAAAAGATTGGATTTCAGTTACGGAAAAAAGGGTCTTGCTATAAAGCCAAGGTTTGAAACACATGATTTTTCTTAACCCGGCAATAAAAGATGCCAACTCCGTCATGCCGGACTTGATCCGGCATCCAGTATTTTCCTGGATTCCTGCCTTCAAGGGAATGATAATCTTTGGTGTATTTAGTTGCCGGAATAATAACCTGAAACTTGGAACCAGAAACTCGTAACATCACTTTTGCCTTTAAATCCAAAATCCCGGAGATTTTTCTTATGCGGGGGAACGGGGGAAGTTTTTTATTGAAGAATAAGGAGCGTAATGCCCGCTCTGCACGATGTTCGATTTTTTATAGTCAATAGTTTAGGTTTGACCCCAATTTATAATCTCAAGGAAGTTAAAACTTCCCTCAAAAGCACTCCCATGCTTGGCTTTCTGGGCAATTTTTCAGTGAACTTTGAAATTCCGGATTATTGGGGGATTGGGAAGTCGGTGGCGAGGGGATATGGGACGGTAAAGAGAGTGATCAGTGAACAGGGAATAGTGGACATTGATGAGTGAAGAGTGATGAGGGGAAAAATGAAATGAAAAAAGGAGGATAAGAATGGCAGTTATAGATTTAGTAGCCGAAGAACTCCACATGAAGCCGGAAGAACTCATGAAAGAAAGCCTCAAGACCTATCTTGAGAAGAGGCTCTCGAAGGTAGAGGCAGATATTTTCATTTTGACCAAAAAATATGGAGTTAAGGATGTTTTTGAATTTGATCTGAAAGTAAAAGAGGGCTTTATCAATGAAGATAAAGGTTATGAGGATTTTTTTACCTTCGATAATCTTGAAACAGAAAGGGAAAAAATTAAAAAGTTCTTAGAGAGGCTATGATGCCTACAATTGAGGATCTCAAGAGAATCGCTGAAATTGAATTTGCCGATATCGTTAAAAATATCTATCAAATTGAATACAAATTAAGAATCATTTTCATTGACAATAGTTTTTTGGATGCCTTTCTATCCCAGAGACTGACGCAACGGTTTGGGTTCCATTGGGAATGTATGGATGTACCAAAAACCTTTTACCGTTATGATAATTTTCCTGACAAGAAATGGCAATCTTTAAACACCTTTCCACATCATTTCCACAATGGATCTCATAATGCTGTTGAAGCTTCGCCTTTCCCGTTAACAGCCGTTGAAGGATTTAGGGCATTTATGGAATTTGTCAGAAAAAAATTGAAATAATTCTTATAATCGGGTTTCCGGGAAAATTTTCTGTAAATTATGAGATTCCGGATTATTGGAGAATCGGGAAGTCGGTTTCAAGGGGGTTTGGCACTGTTAAGCGAGTGAGGGATGAGGATAACGGAAAGAAAGATCCCATCGAAAGGATGAATTCATGATTCCGAAGGATGAACTTGAAAAGGCGATTGCGATTGCCAAGAAATACGGCATTGGGAAGATGTATTTGATCGGGTCTGCGTTATACAAAGAACCCGGCGAGGTTAAAGACTATGATTTCGCAGTGGCGGACATACCACCTGGAAAGTTCTTTATATTTTATGGAGAACTCCTCCGGGAGATGTCCAAGGATGTTGACATCATCGACCTCTCTGGAAAGATGACGAAATTCAAGAGCCTTGTAATGAAGGAAGGAAAGCTTGTTTATGAAAAAGAGGCCCCTGGTTAATCGCCTTGATGATACATTGAAAAGGTTTAAATCAGCCGTAAACGATTATATCAATCAACCGGATCATTAAAAGAGTTGGCGCGGAAACTCGCTTCTCTGGAAAAGAAATACGATGCGTAATTCAAAGTCATTTTCGAGGCAATCTGTAATATTTCGTCCCTCGCCCCACGGGTTAATTTCTTGATGTATGGATTCATTCGGAGTATTTTATGGGGCGAAAGGTAATTAAGAACCATGATCGGTCAACAAAACGTAACTGAATTGGCCGAAATGATTGCCCGAGAATTCCACCCTAAGAGGATTATCCTGTTTGGTTCCTCTGCCCAGGGAGGAGAAACCGCGGATTCAGACGTTGACTTACTGGTGATTATGCCAATGGAAGGATCTGGTTTGCTCAAAGCGGCTTAGATCATGAATAAAATTTGCCCCCGAATTCCAGTGGACCTGATTGTCCGGGACCCAAAAGATATTCAGCGCCGTCTGGAATCGAATGATTTTTTTCTAAGAGAAGTAATAGGTAAGGGAAAAATCCTGTATGAATCCGCTGACGAGTGAGTGGATTGACAAAGCGGAAAAATATTTCGCTACGGCCTCGAGATAATTTCCTCTGGCGCCAGAAAAATCTCTTGATCCTATTGCTCCGATTTCATATAATCCCAGCGTAGGGGCGCAGGGCCTGCGCCCTCATCCTTTCTCGTCGCTCACCATCGACCCATAGCCTTTAACCCGGATTTACTCTGTGTTCGGAGTTTAGGGGGTATTGTAGTGGGTAAGAAGCTTGCTTATGAGCGGTACCACTGGTTTCACGGACAGATTAAAACAAAGCGATACCCCAATGCCCGAAAACTCTCCGAAAAATTTGAGATCTCCGAAAAACAGGCCCAGAGGGATGTCGAGTTCATGCGGGATAGGTTGGACGCCCCTCTTGTTTACGACCCTAACAAGAAAGGTTATGAATTTGAAGATGATGTCTATGTATTGCCACCTATCTGGTTTAGCGAAGATGAACTTCTGGGATTATGCCTCGCCTTGAGACTCGCCTCAACCCTACCGGATCGTAAGCTTAAAGACTCGCTCTATGACCTCTTGGAAAAATTTCTTACCTTTCGATTTCTCGACTCCCCACCAAGCCTTACGGATATAAAAGAAAAGGTTTCCGTTAAAAATGTGCAATATTATAAGGTCAATGAAAACATTTTTCACCAGGTTATGGATTCGCTTTTTCGGAGCGAACCCCTGAAGATTTCTTATTATACTCCCCATAAACACGAGAAAACTAAAAGGATTATCCACCCCCTTCACCTCTTCTGCTATATGGGAAGCTGGCATCTGATTGCCTTTTGCACCTTGAAAAATGAACTGCGGGATTTCGCCCTTTCACGGATTCGGGCTATTGAACCTACTTCCCAATCAATTGATTTACCAGACGACCTGCCACCTATAAGGGACTACCAGCATTTTTTCAGCCCATAATATTTAGACTATTAAGGATTATTGACTGTATGTTACATTTACCATAGAGCTACAAGTTTAGCAAGTTACAGGGCCGAAAGGCTGACAAGAGTTTCCACATA
>Ga0180009_10001096_pt1 | contig 33952 bp, 34 predicted proteins | sample OS_PC_MetaG_FD_123537 | JGI IMG/M metagenome (GOLD analysis project Ga0180009, IMG submission 123537) | Groundwater microbial communities from the Aspo Hard Rock Laboratory (HRL) deep subsurface site, Sweden - OS_PC_MetaG | ecosystem: Environmental > Aquatic > Deep subsurface > Groundwater...
ACAACCGAATGGTGACAGGAAAAATATTGAGAGTGTCATACTCCGCTTTGTTCTATGTGTACACCACATGTGCGGTTCTGCTCGTGTATGACTTGGTCCCGCTCTCATGCGGGACGATAATCAGCCCTATCTTGAATGCCCTGCTCCGATGAAATCGGAGTGTACATTCTCGATAGTACCGACTTTTTTTAAATAGAAAGGAGGTGATCCATCCCCAGCTTCGGCTAGGGATACCTTGTTACGACTTAGTCCCCATCGCTGAATTCGGCTTAGCTCCTCTTGCGAGGCTCTTCGGCCGCCTCCAACTTTGGTGGCTTGACGGGCGGTGTGTACAAGACCCGAGAACGTATTCACCGCAGCCTGCTGATCTGCGATTACTACCGATTCCGACTTCATGGGGTCAGGTTGCAGACCCCAATCTGAACTGAGGCGAAATTTACTGGAGATTTGCTTAACGTTACCGTTTTGCGTCTCATTGTTATTCGCCATTGTAGGGTGTGTGTTGCCCAAGGCATAAGCGCCGTGCTGACTTGACGTCGTCCCTTCCTTCCTCCCCGTCCTTTTGCCAACGATAGACCTACGAAATCTCGTGAGTAGGTAGCCGTAAGGCGGCTTCGCCTTTCTCACATTCGATTCCAATAAGCCATCTTTTGCAAAAGGACGGGGCGGTCCCTAATGATACATATAACATTAGGCAGGGGTTGCGCTCGTTTTCCCACTTAAGGGAACACCTCACGGCACGAGCTGACGACAGCCATGCAGCAGCTGTCCCGACCTCCTTGCGGACTTTCCCGACTTTCATCGGGATAGAACTTCGGGATGTCAAGCCTTGGTAAGGTTCTTCGCTTTGTCTCGAATTGAACCACACGCTCCACCGGTTGTGCGGGTCCCCGTCAATTCCTTTGAGTTTTAATCTTGCGATCGTACTCCCCAGGCGGTCTGCTTAACGCGTTAGCTTACGACACCCCTTCACGGAAAACACGAGCATTTTAACACTCTTGCTCTCTGTGAAAGGGCATCTAGCAGACATGCGTTTAGGGCTAGGACTACGCAGGTCTCTAATCTGCTTCGCTCCCCTAGCTTTCGTGTCTCAGTGTCAGGGAAGGCCCAGAAAGGTGCCTTCGCCTTTGGTGTTCCTGATGATATCAACGCATTTCACTACTCCACCATCAGTTCCCCTTTCCTCTGCCTTCCTCAAGTCTATCCATCTCGTACCCAACACCGAGGTTGAGCCTCGAGCTTTCAGGTACGATGCGATAAACCACCTACACGACACTTTACGCCCAATGAATCCGGATAACGCTTGCGCCCTACGTATTACCGCGACTGCTGGCACGTAGTTTGTAGGCGCTTATTCTCCCCCGCTCGATGCGGGGGCAAAAGAGGTTTACAACCCGAAGGCCTTCATCCCTCACGCGGCGTCGCGTGGTCAGGCTTTCGCCCATTGCCAACTATTCCCAGTTGCTGCCGACCGTAGTCGTATGGCCCGTGTCTCAGTGCCATTGTGGGGGGTCGCGCTCTCACGCCCCCTAGCCGTCATAGCCTTGGTAGGCCATTACCCTACCAACAAGCTGATAGCCGCAAGGCCGCTCCAAAAGCGGGAAGTTACTCCCTTTAATCTTGCGATACTATACCGAATTACCCCGTCTTTCGACGAGCTATACGATACTTTTGGGTACGTTCCTTGCTTGTGCTCACCCGTCCGCCACTCCCGCGCAAATTTTCTTACGAAAATTTGTTCGGGCGTTCGACTTGCATGCTTAAGGCACGCCGCCAGCGTTCATCCTGAGCCAGGATCAAACTCTCAAAAAGAATTAACGTAAGACATTACTGCTTACATTAATTTAAATTCCTATCACCATTCGATTGTTAAGGAGCGAGGCTAAATGAGGCCATCCTCCTCCGCTCAAATTCGCCTTCCGCCAGCTGGCGGACTAGACGAATATTCGCTTCGGACGGATTGATCTCTGCTAAACGCATAAATATGAATTTATTTGTTAAGCAGAGAGTCAAAAAAGCCCCGCCATTGGCGGGGTTCATACCCATTCTTCAATGGCGTTGCCTCTAGTCACTCATTGCTTTCGTATTATATGGGAGTCTTTGAACACAGTCAATACCCAGTAACTGTATTCATTATTTCCAAAATCTCCTATCAATTTATAGCGGCAAGTGGTCAGGATGCTCATATGCCACCTCTATTGTTCGTTATCAACCGTTCTCATAACTTCATAAAGTACTATCCCCAAAGATACCATCACGTTCAAGCTCTTGTTTATACCCCACATCGGCAATTCAATAATGGCGTCTGCCATATCAAGCACATCTTTGGACACTCCCTCGCTCTCGTGCCCTACCACCAGCGCCAACGGAAATTCAAACTTGGCTTTGTAAAACGGAACGCTTCTCTTGTCTTGTTCTACGGCAATAATTTTGACTTTTGACTTTTGACTTTTGACTTGCGCGATTGCCTCAATCGCGCTTGTTGCGTATTCCCAATCTACCCATTGCCATGTATTCACCGATGCTTTTTTGATTTTATGGTTTGGCGGAGTCAGCGTCTGTCCGCAAAGATAAACCTTCTCTGCCGCCACAGCGTCTGCCAGACGAAATATTGCGCCCACGTTATACGTATCCAAAACATTATCAAGAATGACGTAGATTGAATTTTTCTTGAACGTTTTTTTGACCTCAAAATCCGGCTCTGTGATACGCAACTGTTTAGCGTTCAATTTAATCATGAGCCTTATTATAACAGCTCATTGGGATCTGTTTGACGATCACGTTATTTGTTATGATAACCGCATGAACTTCCTACATGCCCTCGTATTATCCGCAATCGAAGGCATCACAGAATTTTTGCCAGTTTCTTCGACCGGACACCTCATCCTCGCTTCTAAAATTCTTGCGATCAAAACTGACGAATTCAGTAAAAGCTTCGACATTATCATTCAGCTCGGCGCGATATTGTCGATTGTGATGTTGTATTTTCAATATGTTTGGAAACATCCCAAGGTGATGAAACCCGTGCTCATTGCGTTTATTCCAACTGGAGTTATCGGATTGATTCTTTATAAATTTATTAAAACGTATTTACTTGATAACCCAACCATCGTCGTTGTGAGCTTAATTCTCGGCGGTATCGGACTGATTGTTTTAGAAAAATTTTATACAGGCAAGAAAACTTACTTCAAACTGGAAAATATTAGTGTTCAACATGCAATATTAATCGGACTGGGACAATCTCTTTCTATTATCCCCGGAATCTCGCGCGCTGGTGCAACAATCGCAAGCGGCATGCTTTTGGGATTAAGCCGTAAAGATTCCATAGAATTTTCTTTTCTTTTGGCTGTACCGACCATGACTGCCGCCACAGGATTGGATCTGGTCAAAAACATTCACTCATTTACAACAACCGATCTACAGCTTTTGCTGGTTGGTTTTATAGGAGCATGGATTACGGCTCTCGTTGTGGTAAAAACCTTTCTCAAATACGTGCGGACCAAATCGCTTATCCCTTTCGGCATTTATCGCATCGCTGCCGCTTTAGCGTTTTGGCTGTTGGTGAAAAGCTGAATAATTGCAAGGCCCCAAACCCTATACCCCAACCCAACAATGCCCCAACAATAATGTCCATAGGATAATGGACGCCCAAATAGATTCTGGAGAGTGCAATCAAAGCCGCTAACAGATAAAACCAGGTTTTCCATTTCGGCTCCTGGGCCGATAACACCATCGCCATGGCAAACGCTAATGTCGCATGTCCGGAAGGGAATGAATAATCATACAATGCGGGCTGTACGATGATGGCTCCGGTTGAAAGTGAAGGCCGTAAACGCTCAACAAAAGGCTTAAGGATCACATTTGTCAACAAACCGCTAGTTAACGCTGCGGTCAAAAGCGGCGCAAAAAACCAGTGACTTTTACGTTCTTCCCGCACAAAAAGCCATACGCCAAATAACAGCCATAATAACGTGGTGCTTCCATACACACCTGATAACGTCATAGCTATGGCATCGGTAAATGGTGTATGAGGAAGGTGGTTTATCATCAAAAAGAGGCGGTGATCCAGCGCCAGGAAAAACGTCATAGTTTTATACTACCCCATTCTATTGTGTTGGGGTCGCCGGCGGGGTTGCCGAAAACTTTTGCGCCTCTGGTGTCGGCGTCAAAAAGATAATCCGAATCGCCCCATCATCAGGAACCGGAGAAAGAATCTTTTTACCGGATATCATGCTACCCACGAATATAATAACCAACAGCAAAAACCCTCCGGCAATTGCTATGGTAGCTATTTTTTTCCGTCGATCATCCATACTCCTATAATAATTGTCCAATTGCAAATTGTCCAATTGCAAATTGATAATTTGATAATTCGCAATTCGAGAATTGGATAATTTATTTGATGTCTTCCTTCTTCCACGCAGCAAAATCGCATTTCGGCCAAGAGCTGCAGCCGTAGAAATGCTTTCCGCGCTTCGTCTTTTTTACCACAATATCGCTATTACATCGCGGGCACTTTTTGTCTATTTTTTCCAAAATCTGCCGCTTGTATGTACATTTTGGAAATGCACTACAGGCGATAAATTTCCCATATCTGCCCATGCGGATAACCAAAAGGCTGCCACATGTAGGGCATGGTTCTTCGAGCGATGTTTCTTCGATTTTCACTTTTTCTGCTTCTTGATATGTAGACTCCAGCATGTTTGCGAACGGACCGTAGAATTCCCGAATTACCGGAACCCATTGCGCTTCACCTGCGGCGATCGCGTCAAGCTGGTCTTCCATCTTAGCGGTAAACGGAAAATCTAAAATATTAGGAAAGTACCGCACGAGAAAATCGGTCACAGCGTTTCCTAATTCCGTGGGAACGAGCCGTTTCTCCTGACGTACGACATACTGTCTGTCCTGGATGGTGGAGATGATTGGGGCGTAGGTAGAAGGCCGACCTATGCCCCTTTCCTCAAGGGTTTTTACAAGACTCGCCTCCGAATACCTCGGAGGAGGATTCGTAGAATGTTGCGAGGGTACTGCCGAAGCAAGCGTCAGGGTTTCACCCACGGCAACCTGCGGCAACTCTACTTCCCCGTTTTCCCCGCCTGCTTGCCTCGCGTCGAAGCGGGCCGGCGAGACAGGCCTACCGGTAATTTTCAGAAATCCGTCAAATTTGATGACTGACCCCTGCACGGCAAATTGATACTCGTTGCTGCTTGTGATCGTAATGGTCGTTGAATCAAAGACCGCCTCGGCAGCTTGGCTGGCAACTGCCCGCTTCCAGATAAGTTCATAAAGCCGGATATGATCACGATTGAGTTCAGTATTGTTACTGGTTAATTGTTGTCCGCCAGCTGGTGGATTAATTGTTAAATCAGTAGGCCTTATGGCTTCGTGGGCTTCCTGCGCGACTTTGGATTTAGTTTTGAATCTCCGGGGTTTGTATGACAGATACCGTTTACCGAATTCCTTATGAATATAATTTCGTGCTTCGATTAAAAATTTTTCTGCTAAATTAAAGCTGTCCGTGCGGTGGTACGTAATCAAGCCCTCTTCGTATAGCTTTTGCGCCAGCTGCATAGTTTTTTTTGCAGAGAAATAGAATCTGCGGCCAGCCTCCTGCTGGAGCGTACTTGTGGTAAAAGGAGGGGCAGGATACCGGCGAATTTCCTTTTTATCTACCGCACTCACTGTAAAAGGGGGTCGAAGATCTTTGATTATGTCGATTGCTGATTGCTGATTGCTGATTGCTGAAGAAGTAGTAGTATATTTGCCATCGAAAAGATCATAGGAGAGGGTCTGCTCGTATTTGACACCGTCTTTGGAAACCAGTTGAGCGGAAATAATCTGATCATGTTTGATATGTTGATTCCCGGTATCAGGCGTGGTTTTACAAAGAAAATATCCTTCAATAGTCCAATATTCCTGACTTTGGAATTTGGCAATTTCCCGCTCCCGTTCAACGATGAGGCGTACTGTTACCGACTGCACCCTGCCCGCCGACAGCCACCTTTTTGAAAGCTTTTGCCAAAGGAGTGGTGATAATTTATACCCTACCAACCTGTCAAGCACGCGTCGGGCCTGTTGAGCATCAACGAGCTGCATGTCGATCTCTCGTGGATTAGCCAACGCTTCTTTAATGGCAGATTCGGTAATTTCATGGAAAACGATTCGCTTCCCTTCACACTTAAGAAGTTCCGAAACATGCCAGGCGATTGCTTCTCCTTCGCGATCAGGATCGGTGGCTAATATGATACTCTTGGCTTTTTTTGCCATCTCTTTCAGTTCTGTTACCCGCTTCTGTTTGACCTTCGGAATAACATACGAAGGCGCAAAATCGTGATCAATATCCACGCCCAATGCAGCCTTGGGCAAATCCCGGATATGACCCATGGAAGCTTCAACCCTATAGTCTTTACCTAAAAAACGAGTTAAGGTGCGGGCTTTTGTAGGCGATTCGACGATAATAAGTTGCATAGTAATAATCGATGCTAATATACGAATTAATACTAATAATACAAATTAAAAACAGTTTCTATTAGTATAATTCGCATGCATTCGTATACTTGCGTCGCTTACGCAAGTCCATACACCTTCTCTCCATAATCTTTAATTACCCCCTTCATTTCTAAAACCGTAAGAGTAGCGGCTGTCTCACTAATTGTCAAGTGTATCTCCCGTACAATTTCGTCAATATGCTTACGTTCTCTTAACAGACAGTCCAGTATTTTTTGTTCTTCCTTTGTTTCTCCCCTCGTTCTTGCTAAACAACTGGCCTTACCGGACTTGCTTGAATTGCTTATTCCCAATTCCTCCAGAATATCTTCAACATTCTCAACTAGTTTAGCACCTTGTTTAATGAGTTTAGCCGGCCCTCGACTATAACTACTCGTAATCGGTCCCGGCACGGCAAATACTTCCCTTCCCTGCTCAGCCGCGTTTCGGGCGGTGATCAAGGCCCCGCTGTCATCTGCTCCTTCTGTAACTAATACCCCTAAACTTAAACCGCTGATAATCCTGTTGCGCGCCGGAAATAACCCCTTGGTTGGCCGGAGTCCCAATGGCATCTCGGAAACTATTGCGCCCCCGCCTCCCTCTCCGATTGTCCGATACAATCTAGCATTACTTGGCGGAGCAATAATGTCAATACCGCAACCCAAGACTGCTATCGTTTTTCCTCCTGCGTCCAGTGCCGCCTGGTGCGCTACTGCATCCACTCCGTACGCCATGCCGGAAACAATGGTAAATCCGTACGCAACCAGATCGCTTACTATTTTTTGAGTGACTTCTACTCCGTACCGACTGACTTTCCGGGTACCAACAACCGCAATAGTTTTATCCAGATTTAACGGTTTATCGGTCCTTCGCCCTTTGACATAAAGTAAAAACGGAGCATCGCTAGTTTCTTTAAGCAACTTGGGATATTTAGGATCAGATAAAAGAAGAACTGCTACATGCAGCTTTTCTAATTGTTGAAGATAATCATTAAGTTGAAAAGTTTTGCGAAAATGGTCAAACTCCTCGGATAATTTTTCGCCAAGCCTGATCTTTTTGAGTTCAGTCAACGGCGCTTCCCAAGCAGCTTTGGCACTTCCGAAATAATCATATAGGAGTTTAAATCGTACCGGCCCAATCCCCGGAAACACACTAAACCCCACCCAATATTTCCGCTCTTCATCCATAAGATCATGCCACAACAAGATTATGCCGTATTTCTTCGCTTTTTGAAAGAATACCTCGCAACCTTGCAGGGCCTGGCCTTTAAAGGTTGCTATTTACAGGTGGATCAACTCTTGCAACTTGCAATGCTCTTCATGCAAGGATTTATACCATTTACAATACTACTTGTATAGAAAAACAGGGGGGACAAGGGTTAAACATTCTGTTGTCTTATGTGGGTTCAGGTGTCGCCTTCGATCATCAGGGTAAATATTGTGGCAGCGCGGACAAACCATGATCTGGGCCTATGTGCTTCAACAGCGCCGGCGATGAACGGAAACCATTTGGCAATGACCCCAAGCTCAGCTTTAGGATAAACCTGTATCCATTGGATAAGGATTTTCCGTATTTTTTCTTCGCCTTCCGGGGATGTCTGGGCGATCATATTTGTCAGTATACGATCCATGTGGGGAGGAGCAACCAATCCGTCGTCGGCAAATTCGCGATAGACCTCTCTTGATAGGCCCAAAATATCCATATCTGTCAAAAACTTACACTGATCACTCTGGGAGAGTGATGCCCATTTTTCTTCCGCAAGAAGCCAAATTTCCTCCAAAAATTCTTGCGGAATCTGACTTCTCTGATCCTCACGCTTCTGACGATAAAGTGCCATACCCTGAACACGCAAGACCCAGGAAAGAGTGCTTTGGGTAAGCGGAAGATTTCCGTCAGGAGCTCTACGGATAACTTCCCACAGTTTTGGAGACACCCACGGATCGCCGGATACCAAGGTGGGCCTTTCACAATAGAGAGCCTCCAGGATATTTGTCCCGCTATTGGCATAATTGCCCATTGCGGCGGAAACGAGTTCTTTTGGAGCTTTCGTGAGGATGTTGACGCGATCATAATAGCTACTTAACCAGCTATCGGCACACCTACTGATAGCAAGATTGACAGCGGTTTCCCATGGGAAATCCGCTCGCGCTGTAAGATCAGGTCGCCGTGCTGCCAGAAAGCCAAAAAGCATGAGATTTTTTTCGAGAATTTCCTCCCGGTTACGCTTTTCCAGTACCTTATCCGCACGGGTGATGACTTCCTGGACATGTCGGAGACCAACAGAATCCTGCTGTGTACGTTTTCGTGGGATTTTTTGTGTTTCCGAATACGGAAGATTACAAAGCATCGCTTCTAGGCCTAAATACAGAAACCGTGAAACACACGGATAGGCATCTTCTCTGAGCTCGCCAAGTTTTTTTTCGACAACTGAGGCAGATATGGTTAATCCCGGATCAATTACAGCAATAAGAGATGCGTCATTATCATGAAATTCACGACCCAAAAGGATATGACTAACGAGCCCCTCTTGCTGCTGTCGACTGAACTCAACACCTATTTTTGGCATAGAGAAGAGAGCAGGAAGGCAGTAACAGGATTATAGCGAAAGATAGTCCTATGTCAAGACTCGACTAACGACCTGTACAGGCTGGCAAGGGTTTTACCCGAAGATGACAGGCTGAATACTTCACTCGCTCTCAAACGAGCCGCATCTCCAAATCGCAGCCGCATATCTTTATTATCTATCAGCTTCTCAACTTCCCGAGCGAATGATGCCGGGGTCTTGGTGTGTACCAACACGCCGGAAACGCCATCTTCTATGACATCCGCAAGGGAGGGCGTGGCGAGGGCAACGACCGGCAAACCCGATGCCATCGCCTCGACATACACCCGGCCGAAAGTTTCGGTTTGAGAAGCATATACGAACACATCGGCCGCGTGATAGTAATCTTGTATGATATCGTACGATTTGGGAGCCATAATCTTCACTTTTTCCTCTAAATGTTTTTCTTGAGCTATCTGTCGCAAAAAATTCTCCCTCGGCCCGTCCCCGATAAAACAAAGCCGGAGATTGTCGTTTTTTTTGGAAAGATACGAAAACATAGATAAAAGAAAGTCAACGTTTTTTTCTTTGGCAATTCTGCCAACGGATAAAAGAAGTGTTTCGTTATCTTTAATTTCCAGTTCTTTTCTAACGCGTATTCTGCCGCCTTTAGAAAATCGCTCTGTGTCTATGCCAATCGGTACGACATGTATGGGCACCGTTACGCCCTTTTGTATAAGCTCCGTTTTGAGATTCGGAAGCGACACGGTAACGCATGAACATGTATTCATGAGCTTCGTAATGCTCCGCTCTACATACTTTTCTATCCAGCGACCCGGTATAAAAGGAAGGTATGTTTTTACGTATTCACTGTGCATGGTGTGGTAAGTAAATACAACCGGAATATTGCGCTTCTTCGCCAGGCGCACCGCAAGACTGCCTATGTAATACGGGTGATGAGCGTGAATAATATTTATTTTTCGCTTTGTAAGTTCGTCCGGAAGCAGTTGTTCCGCAAAAAGCGGAATGGTTATGCCAAATTTTTTGTATAGGGATATTGACGGATATTCAAAAACATCAGTCGCATTCAGAGGCTTCATATAATCGCGCTTGGGAACAAAAACTGTTTGAGAAATTCCGAATTTACGAAGCTCTTTTTGCCAATCGGAAATCGTAAGAATCACCCCGTTAATAATAGGCAAATAGTAATAAGTAAAAACACCGACATGAACAGGAGTCATACTATCTTTATGATAATATCACGTATTATCATAGCAGATTACCTCGAAAACCATTCTTCCAAAATTTTTTTGGCAACCGGTGCCGCCACATTACTACCCTCACCAGCGCCTTCAACCAGTACGGTAACGGAAATTTCCGGCTCGCCGCTTATGGTATCTGTGGGGAGCGTACCATCGCGAAAATCAAGGCCAGGCCTCGGAAGGGGCGCGAAGACGGTAAACCATGCATGGGTGCGAGTCTGCCCTTGTCCTGAGGCAGTCGTTGGGCCAAACTCAGCAGTGCCGGTTTTACAGGCTACGGGAATTCGCAACTTGTCATCCCCAGCTCCGACCGGGGATCCCGTTGGATCAACAGAAGACTGGATTCCCGCCTTCGCGGGAATTACAGAAAACCCAAATAGTGGCCATCCGGTCCCGCCCGATTCACAGGCTTTTTTCATGCCCTCGGTAACAAGCTCGATCGTCTCTTTTTTAATGCCTAAATCTTTGCATTCACTTTTGACTTTTCCAGCCAGAGGCTGGTCCGCCTTTGAAGGACACTTTTCCAGCCAGAGGCTGGTCCGCCTTTGAAGGAGACTTTTGACTTTCTCTATCGTTGGTCTACATAACTTTCCTTCGTTAGCAATTACGTTTGTCCATGCATTCATCTGAAGAGGCGTCGTCAAAAGGTATCCTTGTCCGATAGAAACATGGTAAGTATCGCCCAAATACCATTCGTTGTTTCTTTTTTCCAAGTCTTCTTTCGTGTCAAACCTTTGATTTTTCCAAGCAGGATCTGGCATAAGCCCGCTTGCTTCTCCGGCAAGCTCTATCCCCAGGGGCTTTCCTATCCCCAATCTCTCGGCCCAAGCCGCCAACTTGGTGATCCCGAGCCATTCTCCTGTTTTGTAAAAAAATATGTCATTGCTGCGCTGTAGAGCTTTTATGATATCTACTGTTCCATCTGTTTTGCCGTATTGCAAAAAATACCAATTCGGAAACGTAAACTGACCTATCGAAATCACCCCTTCATCCTCCACGGTGGTATTGGGCCCAACTGCGCCTTCTTCCAAAGCAGAGAGAGCAGTCACGATTTTAAAGACTGAACCGGGCGGATACACACCGCCTATGGCTCGGTTAAATAACGGTCTCTTTTGATCATCTTGCAACAACTGATACTCCTCCCTGCTCATCCACGAGGAGAACGCGTCCGGCGAAAAAGAAGGCGATGAATACATCGCAAGTATCTCACCCGTTGCCGGTTTAGACACAACAACCGCACCGCTTTCCCCTTGCGGAAAAGCCTCGGCCGCTACCCTGACAAGCCCTGCGTCCAAGGACAGCGTCACATCTTCGCCCGGTACTTCTTCTTGCCTGCCAAGTGTGCGCAAAATATTCACCGAGGCGTCTACTTCTACGAGTTCCTTGCCGTCGCGCCCCCGCAGCCGCTCTTCAAACACCGCTTCTGCCCCAGTCCTGCCCACACGGTCTCCCGACTTGTATTGCCGAAGAGAATAATAGTCCTCACGCAGCTCTTCGGCGGTCAACTCTCCCGTATACCCCACTACATGGGAAAGCGCAGAACCATATAAATACGTGCGCAGCCAATCAACCTCCAGATAATTCCCCTGCGGCAATCCTTTTTTTAAGAGTGCCTCTCCTTCCGCACCTGTTAAACGTAATGTGCATGCAGTAATATCACCTTCCCCCTGAATACCGCCTTCACACGGTTTGATGAGCCGGTAACTGGCTGTGTTGGCCACTAATGGTTTGCCGGTGCGATCGCGAAGTATGCCGCGCGGTGCGTGACGGATAAGCTCACGAGTCCTATTGCTATCGGCAAGCTGCCGAAGTTCATGTCCCTGAATGACGGTAAGACGGAAGAGGCGCAAGACGAGTATCAGTATCGCAACAAAAAAGAGTGTTGCAAACAAAAGAGTCCTTCCGGTGCCCACCCACCAAACAGGGTCGTCTTTCGTAATGCGGTTCTTTGCTTTTCTCTCTATGATGATGGTATCTGAAAATGCGCTCCCGAGTTTCATACTTAAATGAATATAGAACGAACAATAATTTCAAATATAAGCGAATACATACCACCTGCAATAACCTGATGCACCGTGTGGCGCCTATCTGCTACTCTCGCCCAGGCAACCAGAGGGACGGCGAAGTACAATAGCCAAAAGCGCCAACCGAACCATTGGATGATCGAAAAGATGGCGAGCGTCAGTACACCAACGTGTCCGGATATTTTCCACCGCGCGGTAATGGCAAAAAATCCCATAAACCATACAAAAAACATAAAAAACAACCTGATGAAGAACGCATTGGCGAACATATATATTATGACAACGTAGACAGATAAAATAACTGCAAGCACAGTAAGGGCTTTCATTCTTTGCCGGCGATCGCTTATGTCCCAATCCTTCACACGTTTTTTCCGTATGGCCCATATCAATAATCCTGCCGTAAAGGCAAACATGACGGCTACCATAGCCGACAGAGATACCATCTGAAGCGTATCAGCAGAAGCTTTGACAATAGCGATAATGCTCAAACAAAACAAAACCGGGAATGGGTGTGACAACCGTGAGATGAATTTTGCCAGAGACATACTATGTTGTATGCGCTTACTTGTTTCCCGCACCTTTTATGCTTTTCGTGCCGCGACTTTGACTTTTCGCAAAAGCTCTGCATCATCCAAAAGCTTCCCGCATCCGCGGACAACAGCCGTCTGCGGGTCATCCGTAATCCAAACGGGCATCTTAAGCTCCGTGGCAATTAATTTGTCAATGCCCAGAAGCTTGGATCCTCCTCCCGCCAATACGATGCCATGCTCCATAATGTCGCTGATAAGCTCGGGCGGCGTTTCTTCGACAGTTTCCGCAACGGCTTCTATAATCTGATGAACGATTCCGGCAAGCGCTTCCCGAATTTCTGCCTCATTGACGCGAATAGACTTGGGTAAGCCGGTTTCGATATCGCGGCCGCGGACCACCGCCTGCCTGTCGCTTTTATCCACAGGGTACGCAGAGCCCACAGTCAACTTAACATCCTCTGCTGTCGGCTGACCGATCAAGAGGGAGTACTTAAGCCGGATGAAATTAACGATCGCCTCATCCATTTCATCTCCGGCAATTCTTATACTCCGGTTAACTACAATTCCGCCAAGTGAAAGCACGGCGATCTCACAGGTTCCTCCACCAATATCGCACACAAAACTTCCCCGGCTCTCCTGTATTGGCAGTCCTGCGCCGATAGCCGCAGCCATAGGCTCTTCTATGAGAATCGCGTGCCGTGCGCCCGCCATGATAGCCGCCTCCTGCACGGCTCTCCTTTCCACCTCCGTCACGCCCGACGGAATTCCTATGACTACTTTGGGCCTCGGGATTCTTGGCAATCCGGGTCTTTTGGGCTCTTGGTGAACCAACTGTATATAGTGCGTAAGCATAGCGGCTGTCGCGTCAAAGTCGGCAATCACACCGTCTTTGAGTGGCCGGAGCGCTTCAATGGTTTGGGGGGTTTTACCAAGCATTTTCTTCGCCTCGCGACCTATGGCGATCACCTGCTTACTTCTCCGGTGCCGGGCAACTACCGAAGGCTCCCTGATCATAATGCCTTTGCCGCGCACAAACACCAGGGTGTTGGCAGTACCCAGATCAATCCCCAAGTCATGAGAAAGCAAACTGTATATCCAGTCAAGCATGCCCAAACAATTTTAACACAAGAGGTTGCCAAAGGGCAGTATAATATACACGAGGGAGGTTGGACATTCGTATGGATCTCCTTGAACAAGACAGCCTGTACGCTCCATGCATCCAAGCCGACATCTTTGTTGCAGGCGAAGTTAGACAGAGAAATATTGCGGACCTTTCATTGGATACTGCCCGTCAGCCTAGGCGCGGCGAGATCATTATTGGTCGCGATACCAACGAACAAACCACGCGCGCCTGGCCGTTTCGCGCTAGCCGTCACGAAGCACCGTCGGTCGTCTTTGATTATAATCAGGCAAAACGCGTGATTGATCCCGCATTTGAGGCAAGAAGCTTTGCGGGTACAGCCATGCATGAAACGCACAACGCGGGCGCACTGGCAGGTAGGCCAAGACAACGATCCTGTCCTGGGACCCATGCGCCAAGTAGCCCTTGGCGGCAACAGAACCTCAATTCAACAGGAGTTTGAACAAGCGCAGAGAGAAGCAGAAGAAAGAGCGACAAAACCTCACACTGTGTATGCAGTCGGCGAGGACGGCGTTGAGTGGTAGACACCACCATGATCATTCTTCTTCAGGCAACGCAGCGAGGCGTTGCCAAGCTTCCTGTATCCCGGGCACGCGTTCCTTGACCATCTGTAAAATGTCGTCAAAATTTTGATCCGGTTGACCATCGTGTGTAAAATGAACAATCGCGTAAATTAACCACGGCTCCGCTTCAAAAAAAACCCGCTGATCTTCTGGTGAAAGTTCTTTCAGGAGCCTCCGTGCCTTTTTCATATCTTGTAATAGTTCTGGTCGTAGCATAGGCGCAAACTCATCTGACAATTGACTTTCGTCATATTCTTATCCTATCATTATACTGCTTTAGCTTGTATACACAAGCTTTTTTTGACTCTTTTACAAACTCTCGAGGGCGAAAAGAAGGAATGGAAATACAGCATAACTCAAAACACAACAATGGAGCAAAAAATGGACATTCACCTCCCATCCTACCGTGGGAAACGAATATTGCCTTACGTGGGATTGCAATCGTTTCTAGAACCTAGAACTCACGATTATTTTCATAAATTGACTACGCGGCCGCTTGTTCATTTTACAAGAAAAAATTGATAAATATGATGAGCATCCTCCCCCATCCACCATGATGGAAGAAGTTCAAACGGAAGTTGCGGGTCGTCGCGGAGAATCGACTCATACAATACAACACTTTGAAACACGGAGATACTTTTTTGTTTTCCTATGAGTAGAAAATCCTCGTACTGCTTATTGATGTCGTCAAGACAATAAATTCTTACCATCACCTCGCTGAGCGTTTCATCACCAATCATCCCGTACTTATCCAGTTTTGAAACGAGTATTGCTCCCTCCACATGGTGCTTTGTTGCAAAGTCGTTTACCAAATCTTGCGGCGCGTGCGGAGTCATCCATACGCTCGCCTGCAATTTCGCACACCCAATTTTAACAAGATACTGCCGGAATTGGTCACGCACAGTCTTTGAAGATTCCGGAATGTCGTATGAAATAATGTAAACATACCCGTCCCATGGCCGTGTCTTTTTGTACGTCGGTAAAAATTCGCTTAGTCGCTCCCGTCCTAATTTCGTAATCGATAGCTCAACTTCTGTCCGTTTCCGTCGTTTTGCAATAAGATGTTGTTTTTGAAGCTGATGCAAAAGTTGCTGAAAATGTTCATAATTGCAATCGCGAAGCGCTTCATCTGCTTCACGGAACATCTCATAGACTCCCCGTGATGTACGTGATTTTCCAATACTTGCACCGACCAAATACAACCACCACAGAAGTCCGTTGACTGCCGTTTTTGCAAGACCATTGGTTGCTTCAGCTATGTTGTTCTTAATAGATTGATTTTTTCTCATGCTTGTATTTTACTATAGCGGCCGCTTGTCTAAAATACAAGAATAGAAAATGTGGTGCGATACAGTATAATACGATACAGTACTATGCATGCCCTACTAGATTTGAAAGATGTTCCACAACTCGCTGATCTTCCGAACCCTCCCGGACAACTTTTTTTCATCGGAAAACCGCACAAACAATTATTTCAAAATTGCGTTTCCATCGTCGGATCGCGTCAAATAACGGAATACGGAAAACGCGTGATAGAACTGCTCGTTCCGAAACTCGTCTTTGAGAAAAAAGTTATTATCTCGGGATTTATGCGCGGCGTCGATCAATATGCACACCGGGCGTGTGTAGAAAATGGCGGAAAAACCATTGCGGTTTTGGGTTGGGGCATCGACACCATCCTTTCTCCGGAAGATAAAAAATTAGCAGATGATATTGTTTCTCACGGCGGTATTCTTCTGTCAGAGTGGCAGACACAACGATCGACTCTCTGGACGTTTCCTGTCCGAAATAGAATTGTCGCAGCCTTGGCACAGGAAGTGTATATCATTGAAGCAGGACTGAAGAGCGGATCGCTCATTACTGCTAATTGGGCAATAAAGCTGAAACGAAAACTGTTTGCCGTTCCGGGCTCCGTAACGAGCCGTGTCTCAGAAGGAACAAATATGTTAATTGCAAATGGCCTTGCAAAAATGTGGTGTGGCATACAACAACCTACACAAAAATCTTCAGACGATCCCATTCTCCACGCCCTTGAACAAGAACCATTAACGATTAATCAACTATCTCGAAACCTCAACAAACCAATTGCAGAACTTGGCGCTTCCCTATCACTACTACTTTTATCCGGACAATTAGTTGAACGCGACGGTGTATACTATAAAAAATAACATGCTGACCAAAATCCGATCTACTGCCAATATAGGACTAACGACTATTCCCATTGATGTTGAAGTGGATGTGGCAACTGCCGGATTCCCTGGATTTACGATAGTCGGGCTTGCCAGTAAAGCAGTTGAAGAAGCTCGTGAACGGGTAAAAACAGCTATCATTAATTCCGGTTTTGATTTTCCTCCCAAAAAAATAACCGTCAACCTCGCTCCAGCGGATATCCCAAAAGACGGAGCTGCATACGATCTTCCTATTGCTGTTGGAATTCTTATTGCAAGCGAACAATTACCGGACGAGATCGTATTTGATCTTAAAAAACAATTTTTTTACGGAGAACTGTCACTTGATGGAACACTCCGGCCAACACGCGGGGTACTCCTTCTTGCATTATTTGCAAAAAACATCACCGGATCACAACTATTTGTCCCGGAGGCGTCAGCAAATGAAGCATCTGTTATCAATATTCCTGTCTATCCCATACCAACGCTCCACCGACTCATCCAGCATTTCGTGAAAACAAAACCAATTGATACCCTTTCGTATCTTCCCATAAAAGACGCGTTGGATAGCGAACCGCCGGAGTTTGACCTTTCGGAAATTGCCGGACAAGAGCAAGCAAAACGGGCCATCATTATTGCGGCATCAGGCGGACACAACATGCTTATGTTCGGACCGCCCGGAACCGGAAAAACAATGCTCGCCCGCGCACTTCCCGGAATTTTGCCGCCACTCACCGAACAGGAAGCGCTTGAGGTAACGCGCATCTATTCCATTTCCGGACTCCTTCCTCCCGGTGCGTCACTTGTGACCAAACGGCCGTTCCGTGCACCCCATCACGGCGTATCAACAGTAGGCCTTATCGGCGGCGGCAGTAATCCCATGCCCGGAGAAGTCAGTCTTGCACATCTGGGCGTGTTATTCTTGGACGAAATGCCGGAATTTCCGCGAAGCGCACTTGAAAGTTTGCGCCAGCCCATGGAAGACGGCACGGTTGAAATAGTACGCGTTGCCGGCCATGTCCGCTATCCGGCAAGTTTTACTCTCTTATCAGCGATCAATCCCTGCCCGTGCGGGTATCTCGGTCACCCAAAACGAACGTGCACCTGCAGCGAGCGGCAGATCGCACGATACCGTCACCGGATTTCCGGGCCGATCCTTGACAGGATCGATCTTCATGTTTCCGTATCTGTTATTGCAGTCGATAAACTTTCACAGTCACTTAAAAACAATCCCAATGCTATCACGTCATGTCAGGCAAAAAAAATGGTCATGGACGCGCGCGAAGTTCAAACAAAACGCTTTGCCAACACGAAAATCTACACCAACTCCCAAATGAAAAATAAAGACGTTAAGCGATTTTGCATCCTTACGCCGGAATCTGAAAATATATTAAAACTCGCCTCAGAAACCTACAATTTTTCCGCTCGATCCTACATCCGTATGATTAAAGTGGCAAGAACGATTGCAGACCTTGACCATAAAAAGGATATTCTCCCCATACACGTTGCCGAGGCCCTGCAATACAAACAGATGGTATGAAAAAGTGGAATTCTGTCACAGGAAAACACGGAGAAGATATTGCCGTGGAAACGCTCAAAAATAAAGGCTACGCTATCCTTGAACGGAATTGGAAAAACAAGTTTGGAGAGATTGATATCATTGCAAAAAAAGATGATATTGTGGTCTTTGTCGAAGTGAAAACAAAAATAGGAGAATTGTATGGGTTGCCGGAGGAAATGGTGGGAAAAGGGAAACTGCAAAAAGTGAGAAACATGGCAACGGTCTATTTACATGGCACAGATGTCCCCTGCAGAATTGACGTTGTTGCCGTTGTACTAACAAACGAAGGCTCCGTCACCCGCCTCACCCACTACGAAAACGTATACTAAATCCGTAAATTGACTACGCGGCCGCTATGGTAATTTACAAGTTTGATTTATATTATTTCACCATTTAAAGGCCGTTGGCTTGGTTTCCCCAATAACTCTTTGGGGATTTACTAATAGAATATCCAGTCAAGCATGCCCAAACAATGTTAACACAAGAGGTTGCCAAAATGCAGTATAATAAATATTGCGGATAAGTATGAGGCCACTACAAAAAGAAACAATCTATCCCCCGTATGATCCTCGTGATCAGACGCTTGCATATGACGAGCAAGGCCAGCCGGTATTTGGTGCCGAACTCGTCGAACCGGAACCCGCAATGGACGCTGTAGACCCTGCAACGTCCGTGGAAGTCTTCAAGTGTGTACAATCCGATATATTGGTGACAGGTGCGGTAAGAGAAAAAAATATTGCAGATACTTCATTAGATACTGCCACGCAACCGCGGCGCGGCGAGATCATTATTGGCCGCGATACCAACGAACAAACCACGCACGCCCGGCCTTTTCGCGCCAGAAAGCACGAAGTGCCGTCAGTCATCTTTGATTACAATCAGGCAAAACGTGCTCTCGATCCGGCTTTTGAGGCAAGAAGTTTTGCGGGAACCGCCCTGCATGAAGCGCACACACGGGCGCACTGGAATGTAAGTCAAGACTGCGATCCTGTCCTGGGACCCATGCGCCAGGTAGTCCTCGGCGGCAACAGAACCTCAATTCAACAGGAATTTGAACAAGCGCTGGCAGAAACGGAAAAAAAGGCAAAAAAACCTCAAACTGTGTATGCGATCGGGGAAGACGGCGTTGAGTGGTAGGCGCTTCCTGCGCACAAGCTCATCTGGTAATTGACTTCGTCATGTTCTTATCCTATGATTATACTGCTTTGGCTTGTGTATACAAGCTTTCTGGCTCTTTTACAAAACTCCCGAGGGCGAAAAGAAGGAATCGAACCATCGATTACTTCTTTCCGCCCTTAGCCGCCAAAAACAGCCAATGGAGAAAAAATGGACATTCAGCAACATCCCCTGGTTTCACATTTGCAAGTAGAATTAACTACCGGATTCTGGGCATCGGTAGGAATCCCCGAACTGTTGATCACCCAAGCGGGCAGACTTTCAATCGCCGAAGAATTACGATCGGCAGACCTTGCCCAGTGGGACGATGACCTACGCTATGGTCGAGTACTCAAAGCCAAAGCAGGTCTTTGGGATATGATTCGGGCTGAATCTGAAATGACAGCTTGCTAACCTTCAACGGCTAAAGGCGGATGGCAGACGGGATACCCACGCGTGGTCTCGTCTGACCAAAAATTCCGAAGACGGTAAGTCTTCGTTATCACAGGGTCCCGCAATTTTTTTTTGCGGAAAGGGAGTGGATATAAAGGCAGAGCAAGGTCTTATTGGAATTGTCCATCGGACAATAATCGCCCAATATATACCTTCCTCCCCCTTTTCCACTCCCGACCCTGCAATTCTCCCTCTCTCACAATTCTCTACATCCTGCGCTATTCTCCATGTCTCGCTATTCCCTCTCATTCCCTCTTCTCCATAGTATGAATATACACCCACGACCGTATCTTCATATCCTAACTATAGATTGATACATCTCATGTGCCTTCTCCCCAAGCCAACCATTTGGTAATAGAGAAAAAGGTAATTGCGGATCATCACGTAATATCAATTTGTACATAACAGCCAGCTGAAATAGCGTTCGCCTCTTTTTCACTGCTTCATCTATAAATTCTTGGTAACGCCGATTTAATGCATCTAGCTTGTATACGCGTACCAGAAGATTGATAAAATTCCTATCCCCCAGTGTTCCCTCTTTGTCCAATTTTGAAACTAACACTGTGCCGGTTATATGATGATCCTGCATAAATTCATCAAGGATCCCTTGAGGGTTATACGAAGTCAACCATACGCTTTCCTGCAATAATCCACAGCCGATGCGGCGTAAATATTCCCGTAACAGATCTCTGCTGTTGCGCGTTTTTTCCGGGATATCGTAAGAAATCAAGTATATATACCCATCCCACTGTCGCTTCTTTTGATATGACGGCAACAAACTACCTAAGCGCTTCTTTCCCGCCTCCGTAATTTCGATATCGAGCAAAGTTTTTTTCTGCTTTTGCACAATGAACTTTTGTTTCCGAAGTGTGACGAGAACCTGTTTGAAGGTTTCGTAATGAAACTCCTCCAAAGCTTTATCTGCTTCCCGAAACATGCGATAAGCACCAGCGCTCGTTGGCGACTTCCCAATGCTTGCGCCAACCAGATACATCCACCATAGCACGCCATTGACCGCACTTCTCACTAACCCTTCTGTGGCCAGATTTACCAATATTCTTGCGTCTGAATTTGTCATAATATATATAAGGGCAAAATGTATAGTTAAGTTTTTTACCCACGATCGTGGATATGTATTCTAACTATATAGTACATGATAGTACATGTATTGGAAAGCGGGTTCAAAAATGGGTATAAAGAACACCACTCTCCGCTATCGCTGCAGGTGGGGAATTTCGCTAAGGCTTAAAATTAACCTTCCATGTTAAATACGTTCACAAATTTGCGCGCAGTGCTTCCGAATCCGGAAAGCGTTCCGCAAGCTCATGGATATCCCTGACTGACAACTTCTGCATGACTTCTCTATCGGGGAATACCGGAACAGGCTTTTCTGTGTGTGATAGCTTGAGGGCGTCAAACTGTAATTGTCTTAAGTCTTTTACACTTATCTGCCCATCAGGTATTGGCGGAAACTCTACTTCGCAGCCTGCAGCGCAAGGACAATCCGTACAATGGATAGGTTGATTGAGTAAATTGTAGATCGGTCCTAAATTAGCTGATCCGACAATACAATGGGTATCAGGTGCTTCTGGGTTAACACTTGTAATAAACACGTCATCCGGTCCCGTACGATGGATAATTAACTCTCGCCCATCAACAGGACAATTAATTGTCCTTTGGCTATATACCTCTTGCTCTGCTGACATATGTTGTGAATTATAGCAAGTCCGGGCGGGATAATCACATTTGAGGTTATCAAAATCAAAATATGAATAGACAAAAAGAGCGTGTTCTGGCAATATATTTATAATATGAAGCCACCAGAAATAAAAAGAGATTATAGTGATAATGAAGCCCGCTTTAAAGCGAGCGTGTCAATAACCTGGGGACCCGATATAATCCTTGATTTAACAAATAGATCATCCCCCAATGCCCAACGACTGGCACGATTAAGAGATGAGAGATTAAATGGTGACAGATTATACACGTTAAGAAAACAAAGATTAGTGGTATAAGATATAGAGGTTCAGCTCAAATATTAACGTGTTAACCAGATAATATGAATTAACGAACCTGAAATTCGTTAATCCATTTGACGTAATCCGGTTTATCTAGTCCATTTGCTGAGGCCAATAAATCGCTCAGGTTTAAATGAAATCTCGATACTAACGTATCTACCGTATCCACCACCTCCAGAAATGGTATCCCGCTAGCTAAGGACAATTCTACACCTGCCCCTGCTACCGCCTGCCACATCAAGGTAGAAGATTGTGCCGCCGATCGCATGTAAACCCCAAACAACTGTTCTGCACCGTTTCCCTGTTCTGTTTGAGCAAGCCTACACCAATCCAACGCTGCTATTACTATTTCAGAAACATACTTTTTTCCATTACCATATTTTGTAATGAATAAATTTAATAATGCAAACAGCCTGTTTCCGTTTAGATCGTCTTTTATACTGTATATCTTACGATAATATTGGACCTCGTCTGGAGTCAGAAAAGTTACTTTCGGTGGTTTCTCCCAAAACCCGTCAGTCTCTTTCTCTTGCTTTTGTAAATCTATGTTTTCTTTCAGAAGGTACAACAGTTTACCACCTGCTTCTTTTCCGTTGCTGGTCAACCATTCCCCAATTACCCCGTTAATTACTTCTACATTGTCTTTCCCCTCCATTGCTAAAACTGCCGCCTTCCTTGAGAGCCGATCCAGAAAAAAACTCCCGGCGGCAACGTACATTCGACTGGCTTCTGCGGGACTATGAGCTAACGTAGAGACGTAAGATTCATCTCCGTTTAAAAATCGCTCCATCAAGCTTCTTTTGATAAGAACATGACCTAGCTCAAGTGTATTACATCCGACTTGTGCACTTTCCAGATAATCAATCATGTCATTCAATAGCGGTAGCGCCGCCAAACCATCCGGCGTGGAGCACCCAGCAAAATTATAATGCCCTCTGTAGCCAGATTGCTGCAAAAAGTCTCTTGTTTCCATTAAACCCATATATCAGATATTAATTTATAGAAATAGCTAAGAACACAATATTTTATATCTTATAGTCTATCACAAAAGGATATAATTTGCAAAGACTAAAGGCTCTTCCTGAATGCAAACTGGCAGGCTCTAGCCAAATATAGACTGCTCATCCGGAAGAGGACTAAATAAACGCCGGGAATCCTGTTGTAGTGCAGCGATTGCCGCCTGAAGCGCTCCCCGCTGCCCTGTCTGAATTCTCGAAAGAGCCATCCTCTGGGCATTAAGTCGTTCAATAATTGCCGCCACAGCTAAATCGTATAATCCCATAGCGCTGACGCGTATCCCTGTCAACCCCATATTGGCAATCTCTGCTTGTTGAGCCAGTACGGTATGGATCATCTGTCTGGCGTTTACCAGAGACGGTGCGGCGCCGGTGATAAATTTAATCTGTCCGGTTCCGACAAGCAGATCCGGCAATACATCGTCCTGCACCCGCAACGCGTCAACGAGTTGACGCAAAATATCAGCGCTTGCAATGGATTGGCGGATTTCCTCTCCAATGTCAAGGCTGCCTATCGGCCTATTTGCCAAAGCATTTAGTCCTGCATCAATCGTGCTTTGGCTAGACATAAACACATTCCCCTGCCATAAAACATCCTGCAATACCGATTCTATTTGTGCTAATTGCTCCTCGCCCTGACCCTGACTGCGCGCAAGAAGTTCTCGTATGGTTGCCTCCATTTGGCCGGCGCCGTAACCGGCCACCTCGGCCCAAAAATCAAGATATTCTAGAGCGGGCCGGTTGGCAGCAAGAACGTACCAAACCGGGTGTCCTTCTTCCGGATGACCAATGACTAACAGATTATCCCGCACATCTTCTACCATCTGATTGAAGCGCTTCGCGTCTTTTCGTGACAGACCTTCATCCGCTTCCCAAGGCCGCCACGTGTGATCCAGCGCAGCCGGTAGAATGCCGGGGTGATCGCGAAGCCATGCCAAATCAATCCTGCCCAGCGCCTGGGCAAAATCATGCAGGGCACCTACGGCATAAATTTGCGCCTCCCCGTGGCTGCTTGCTTGAGCAATTACATAAGAAAGATAATTTTGCGCCTGCGCGTCCGGTTCCCAGCCCTGTTGTGGTATTAGAGGCAAATCTAAATCAGAATCTAAAGACCGGATAAGATTATCTGCTCCATTACCTAAAGCATCTGTGACCGGAACCATGGCCTCCATTATCTTGCCTGCTGCCACATCCGGGGAAAGATCTGATAAACTTTCGTTTTCTTTTGGTCCTGGTGGTTGCATAGTAAAATTCTTCACTTCATTGCATGGCAAAATATCCCGATGAGTGAATAAATCGGTTAACCTGGTCCCAGGAAATACTGGATAATGTGTTTACGCCTCTGCGCTGGGTTTCGAGCCCCAAAAACGCATGCCGGGCGCCAAATCCTATCGCCGCCATAGCTTCGGGAGATAAAATAATTTCTTTACCACGCTTTGCTTCTTCCATCTGCACCACTACCAGATGATTAAATGTGCTTCTTAATAATTCCTGAAGCAACCGCGCCTCTTCCAATCGGACTGCGACTGATTGTTGTAAACGCCCTGAAAGTCGAGCCAAACCCTGCCTATCGTCACGGGCAAGCCTGCCTTCCTGAAGCATCTTTTGCGTCAAAGCTGCGACCATCGCGTCGGACATCTTATCTGTTCCCATCCGAACTACCGCCCTCTGAGCACGATTATAATCTTCAATCGTTTTGGCCATAAAACAGGAAACTGGAGCGCCATCAGCGACATCCACCTGAATAAGTATCGGATCAACAACCGCTGCAGCTGCGGCGACATGGGCTGCTCCCGCGGCAATATGCGCCGCTATGGCTGCCGCTCCTCCACCCAACCCCGCAATAAGACCACCTAAAACGGCCCTCCCGCGACTGGTCTTCGCAGATGGATCCGGATCTTTTCCATGATCCGCCGCGAAAGGAGGCGAAAAAACAACCGCTGAATCTCTTGTCGGAACTGCCATAACCGGCGTCAACGTAACCCTCGCCCAGCCGTCTTCAAAGACAACAGCGCCCTCTTGCCCCCGATGGATCGGCTGGATAGTAAACCGGTCCTGCGGAAGATTAAGGAGTTTACTTACCCCCCGTCTATCTACCCGTGCAGTCTTGCGGCCCGGAAGATCCTCGCCGATTAACAAAAATTCTGTTTGTGATTCCGGCTCTTCCTCTCCAAGCTCCGCGCCGGCACCGAAAACTTCATCTGTTTCTCTTCCTTCCCGATCCAATAAATAGTCTACCTGTGCTACTAATCTATCCCGCAGGGAATCTGCATCTGATTCTGGTAGTCTTGATGCCTGGATTTCAATTTCAGGAAACTCTGCCTCTATAAGTCGAGGTACAGGTAAATTGTGAGCTGGCAAAGACGGTTCGTATAAACGAATTTGACCGAGGGTATCTTCCGCCGCATTATCCGGTAATAAAGGAGTGCCGTTGATCAAAATATTTCCTCCTCCCTCCCATAAGGCATCAGCAACCCCCCGAGGGGAATTCAATTGACCCAATAACAAAGCCCAGACTGCACTAGACCAACCGGTTTCCTGCGCTGCTTCCCTTTTATTCCTTTCTCTGTAATCATTCATATTCTCCTTTCATTGAGCAGGCTCCTGAGCTTCAATAAATCTCCCTACCGGCCGGTCCGTCGAAAGAAACTGTGCCGCCGGACAAAAATAATTTTCTTCTGCAAAGCGTACCAGAGCGGCAGGCATACCTGTCATTGGAAAAAGCGCCATTCCAAAGGCTAATTGATTAGAGACGCGGGGCAATCGAGCTTCCTGCAATACGGCATAATTGCCCCAGACAATTTTTCCGGCCGCCCCGCATACTTCCTGCACGTTATCACGGAAATGTTTGTCAGCCCGGATAGCAGCCTGCTGAACTTCCCAGCCGATAGTCTGATTTCCGTTCCACCCCAATTCACGAAGCCGTACGCTTCGTTTTATGTCGCTTGCGCTCATCAAGACCAAAAGGTCAACCGGCTGCCCCAATTGCCATCTCCGTGTCAGTTCAGCCAACGTCACATTGACTGATTCTATTTGTTTGTCTTGAAAGATTGTGTAACGGCCATCCTGATGCCGTGTTTGAACCTGTCGGCTGGCAACAACCTGCTCTCTTTCAGTCTGAACTGTATGCTCCAATAAATCCGGACCGGAAAAAAAATCCGGCCGGAAATCACGCTCCAAACCAAGCATTGTTTCAAATACTGATTGGAATAACCGACGGTAATCATCCGCTGCACCAGGAATATCCGCGAGGCCGGCAGGAAACATAACCGGCGGATCAAGCACGCGGCGTTCACTGAGTATGTGATCCCGGGCAACCATATGCGTCGTTCTAAGTGTTTTTTCTCCCACCGGCATCATGGCGGGTATACGGACAGTTAAGGCGCTGGGCAAATCCGGAACAACGACGACATTCGTAATTTTTAACCGAGGCATCGTCCCCAATCGCATCGTTTCAGACAACTGAGCAACCCTATAGCGGTCACCGGAATAGGATGATACGCCGTACTGAAGTTGCGCCCTTTTTAAATCCGGGTCTAAAGCGCGCTCCTGACTCTGCACAGGAGCAGATTCTCCCTGCGTCCACGCCTCCCATAATTGCGAAGCTGACTGATCCACCAAATCCCTGTATGCACCCGAACACGTAAGCCAGTTTATTGTGCTAGCGGCAAGCTGTTCACCGCGCTGTCCAGCCAAATTTCTACAATAGAGATTACCTTTCCTCCACTCAAAAAATGGCGAAGAAAACAAAAATTCCAACAACTCTCCAGAGCGATCTTCTTTCGGAACAACTGCCGGTCTTTCTGTTTCTATTCTTGCTGATTGAATTTGCATTCTCATACTTTATCTCCTGTTCCGGGTATAACTGGTTCGTTCAACTCTTGTTCTCCGATTTTGCTCCTGCAACTTCGCGCCGCGGCTTAACCTATGGCCTGCAACTGCCAACGCCTCCAAACCGCCTCTTGTTAAAACCGCTACACCGACCCCTATACCGATAGGGATTAGCGCAATTGCGCCGTAATAAATCCAGTCTGCTTCTGTCACTTTATGCTTCGGCCGGGGAGTGCTTTCGGCGGTCTGAACCGTAGCTTGTGCAATTACCGTCGATTCCGGGGTTAGCGTCGCTTCCGGCGTTGCTGTAACGACAATGACGATAGGCGTCGGCGGTTCTTCCCGGGTTGAAGTTGCCTGTGCTTGTATGGTTGATTCCGGCACAACAACGGCCTCTATCTGCAAACCATTGACAGTAATCCCGTTAACGACAACTGTTGAATCCAGCCTGCTCGCCCAGACGTGCACCGCGTCGTCACGTTCACCACCGGACACACAGGCCCAACCGTCAAATCCGCTATCTCCGCCGATGTAGCCGGGAAGCTGGCGGTTGAAATGCATCCAGATTGCTTGCTGTAGTGCATCTACTGCCTGCGCGCCGAGCATACCCTGAAGCCACAGAATCATATTGCCTTTTGTATCTGCCAAAATCGGGTCTGTGCCCTCTGCCGCACAATCTTTTAGACGGCCTTGATACGGGTCATCGTCGTTGCAGTCGCACATGGGTGGATTGCCGGGCGGCGGAGAATCTGCATCTCTTACGCCAAATCGTTCGTATTGCGACGCCGGAATCTTCCAGACTTCTGCCGGCTGAGAGCGCGCGGCAAGATCACGGGCAATACCCGGATCGAATATTGGTTGACTGTTCATTTCTATTAACATGATTCTGACGCGATAAACCTAAAGTTTCGACATTATAGGTTAAATTTACGCATCTGTCAATTTATATCGCGTGCTAATATTCTTTTTTTCTATTTTTTGATAAATAAATTCTGACCTTAGCGTTTAGCTAACTCCTCTATCACCCACAGCGCTAACCCGCCACCGCCACAAGTTAATGTCGCAATACCATAAACGATCAACATCGCGCGGTTTGGTGTAACGCCCATTTTGTCCCCTACCGTATCCCATAGAATTCCTTCATGAACATCAGCATTTAATATTGGTCCTATTTTTGGAATTCCTTCTGTAACCCTACTTAATTTTTCCGATGGACTACCTGCCATAAATCTCACCTCCTAACAAAAAATACTAAATTTCTATATATATTTAAATTCTAAATTTACAGTTATCGATTAACAATCTGATTGTTATTTAATGATTAACTGATCACCGTCAATTGACGAATTGCGCAAACTGCTCTAGTTTTTCAAAGTGCAATTCTTTCTTATTTTTTAACCTACAACCTACAACTTACCACTTACAACCAATAATTATTCTTTTTTTTGTTTTTGTTTTTTTAACTAACAACTTACCACTTATCCCGCAAAGCGGGATCCCGCTTTGCGGGACAACTTACAACTTACAACTCTTTTCTCCCTTGACAACCATCTATACATTGTCTATACTTTATATATATGACTACTTCACTTATTACCGTCCGCACCGATACCAAGCTCAAAGAAAAAGCGATGAATATTGCAAATTCTCTCGGCTTTTCTCTAAGCTCGCTGGTCAACGCTTATCTTCGTCATTTCGTCAAAACCAAAACCGTGCATTTTGAGGAATCCTACGAACCAACCCCGTACCTTAAGCGTTTAATAGCGCAGGCGCGAAAAGAACACGAGGAAGGTAAGTCTATTTCGTTCTCCAACCCGCAAGATGCTATCAGCTTTTTGGATACTGTGATAAAATAAAAAATAATGCGGATTGATTATTCACGGCCTTTTCTTAAACAGCTTAGGAAAACTCCTGTTGAGGTACGAAAGGTTTTTCAATCCCGGCTCGATCTCTTTGTTTCTAATCCACATCACCCTCTTCTTAGAAATCATAAGCTTACCGGCAAGTACCAAGGTTGCCGGAGCATCAACATCACCGGCGACTGGCGTGCCATCTATGAAGAACGTGACGAACTGTTCGAGCCATATATCCTGTTTCTTACCCTCGGCACCCACAACCAGCTCTACCGATAAATGCATATATAATTTTTTAACGTGCAATTTAATTTCTTTGTTTTCCAACTTATCCTGCAAAGCGGGATCCCGCTGCGGGACAACTTACCACTTACAACCAATAATTATTCTTTTTTTTGTTTTTGTTTTTTTAACTAACAACCTACAACTTACAACTATTCTCCCGCTCCTTTCCGCCAACAATCCGCCTTTGTGTCATCCCCGACTTGATCGGGAATCCACGTTTTCTTCCGAACGTATTCTTGGTAAAAAAGAGCTTCTTTATGAGTACATTGTTGTTTTTTGGCAAGATGCCAAAATTGCAAACAACAAGGTATCCACCCTCATAAAGAATTTCTCCAGTAATGATTACAAGGTTGTCCGCCTTGGGCAGACATCGCCTTGCTGCGATGAATGAGTGTTTATGCGACAGCGACACATGCGAGGCGGAGAATAACCACCAAGATGGTCCCCAACGCAACGCCGTCCCAGGCAGTATATTCGAAAACCCTCTGAACAACTTGAGATAGAGGATTCTCGCCTGTGGCTCTAGTCGCAAGCCTCTCGCCTGTGCGACGCAGGATCATTGCAGTCAGGATAGATGCTGCAACTGCAACGATTAGGGACAGAGCAGGTTGGAGCTTAATACTCGCCAAATAGAAAGCCACGACAACAATGACTGCTGAAATTATGGCTTCCCACCGGAGATCGCCATCCACCGGAGCAACGATATCAATGATGTAGTTGACAATGGCAACCACCAGTATGGTGTAAATAAGCAGGGTGAATTTAATCAGCTCGCCCTGCTTGGCGAGGATCGCTGCAGACAAATCCTGAATCGCATACAGCGGTTGGGAGGGTACGTTGAAGGCCACCTGCATAGCCCCCATATTACCAAAAATGGCCGCTCCCAATGCTAGCAGTCCGAAGTATACCCCCAAACTGCTCGTGTCGCGATTTCCCGTCAGAGCCTTGACCGTGACGACGGCGATGATGACAAAGCTCACTAGGATGGCCACGCCGCGCTGATCCATTCCAAATAACGTGATGTTGAAGGCCATTATGGGGGCCCACATCACCAAGTAATTGGCAGTCGCTCCAACGATCGCAAACACCGCATCGCCTATCTGCAACCGCTCCTTTCCGTCGAGATATCCAAGTAATGGAATACTCAAGGCAGCTAGAACGAGCAGAATTTGGGTTGGACCATACCAATCCGCGCTCTTAAGGTCTACCGTTTCAGCCTCGGTGACTATAAATTTGGGCGGTTCCGCGGCTTCTGGCTGTTCGGCGGATGGAGACTCGGCCTGCGGCTGGACTGGCGACTCGGAAGTCGGACCTCCAACGATCGACTCCCATGCGAATAACCCACCGGCCAGCAGGACAGTGACCACAGACGCTCCGACGATCACCCATGTCTGCCAGCGGAATTTCCCGCGGCGACGAGGTGATGTTGAAACGGGCCGGGCGGTGGAACGACGTGAGGGCTCAGGTCCTAGGCGAGTGTAGCGCGGTGCGGGACGCCAAGTGCCGGGCCGAGCAGCGGTGTGCGTATCGGGCTTGACGGGCACGGCGGATGCCCTTCGTCCATCATCGGGGGGCGGGGGGGCTTCGGGCTCGCTGGGTGAAAACCTGCTGGCGCGCCGCTGACGAAGCTCGTCGGCCATGCTGGGGCGATTCGTCACGGTGACGGGCGTCGCTGACTCGGCGGCGGGTTGCGCACGGTGAGTCGGCGTTCCAAGGTTGTTCAAAATATCGTCAACCTTTTTACCCCTGTTATGCAACACGAGAGCCATTCTCGCCAAAATGATTTGATGCTGGCGATCTCTCGTGCCCGCCAATTCCAAGATTTTTTTAGAGACTTCCAGCGCCCTCTCGTCAAAAGCCTCCTCTAGTTGATCGAGGAAGGCCTGGGGCGCCTGCCATCCATTAATTTGGATAGTCATTTCTTTACTCCTCCTGTTCTACCCACGGAACAGGTTCTGAACTAGAAACCCGGATTATGGGCATGCTTTGTTGGGCTGCGATCACATCGATGAGCTTCAATGAAACTTCGATGGGCTGTGATAGGGGCTGCAATGATCTTCTTTGAATCCGGGCAGCAATTTGATTTGGCAAGGAAGTTCGCCTTCTCCCTTTTTTGACAGCCTCGCAGGCGGTGGATGTCCGCTTGGCTGGAATTTTATCGTTTTTGATGGAGCTCAAATAACCAACATAATCTTGCTTCTTAAATACATGCTATACTACAATATCAATAGACATGAGCATTCAAACCATTATCACCTCACTTACACCGTATCATCCGCAAAAGATCATCCTTTTTGGTTCGCGCGTGCGCGGCGCCGCCGACTCTTCAAGCGATTATGATATAGCAATTATTAAAGATACCGATGAACCTTATCATGATCGCGTAATTGCGGCGCGCAGACTCATACGCTCAACCACGCCGATTGACCTTTTTGTGTTTACAAGCAAAGAACTGAAAGAAAAAAAACTTACCAATCCGTTGGTTGCCGAGATCGTTTCATCCGGAAAGGTTGTCTATGAATCGTAAAGTAATTGCCGCAAATTGGCTTGCGAAAGCCGCTGACGATCTTCGCTGGTGCCAAGCAAGCATCAGCGGAAATGTCTGGCACGGCGCTTGTTTTTCGGCACAGCAAGCGGCTGAAAAAGCACTCAAAGCGTTTCTTTATTCTCAGGGCAAACAACTACATAAAATCCATGATCTTTCAGCACTGCTAGAACAGTGCCGCACGATTGACACATCGTTTGAAACTATCAGAGAACGCATACTGCCGCTTATCGATTACTACTTACAAACTCGCTACCCTGATATGGGTGATTTTATTGACTATACTAAGGAAAAAGCGCAACGCGCGCATGACGATGCTCGGATGATTGTCAACTTTGTTTCTTCACGGATCAAATAATTCTTTTCTGTTAGCTCTTTGAGCTCCATCAATATAACTTACAACTTACAACCTGTACTTCCAGTTTTTTTTCATCATACTAGAGTATTTTAAAGAGCTATAATTGCAGGCGTTGTGAAATTAGCGCTTTTGCCAACTTATCCCGCAAAGCGGGATCTGGCTCTGCCAGACAACCTACAACTATTTCGGCATGTGGAATGCCCGTTTTCCGGTGTCTATAAAAACACCAGAAGCTTACGCTTAAATAAAGTTAAACGCAAACTTCCGGCGCAGGCTTTTTTATTTATTCCGTCCACCATTTGCCTCCTCTTTTGGAAGCATTGCCTATTGCCTCTCTAACCTGCATGCCGTATATGTCATCCGAATCAATATGTCCGTGAAGAACTTGGCTTTTAACACCATAAAATGTACTCCGACCACGTTTGCCTTCAACTATAACCGTCTGGAAACTCTGCTCCGGCATCTGTACGATCACCGGCGGCTCGCGCTGAAATTCAGCATGCACAGTACTTGGTCCTCTTTCAAAAGACACCTCTTCTCCTTCTCTGCTCCGAGCGCCCCACCGGAATCCTCCATCATGTTGGGTAATTTTCCCGCTGGTAATCGTCGGATCTAAATACATCGCGTTCAAAGCCTGAAAAAGCGCCGCCAGCTGCGACCTCTGTTCGGCCACAACCAGAAGCGACTGGGCAAAGCCAGCCCGCAGCGCGAGATGCGCCTCGTCATCCGGCATGCCGAGATACTGCATTATTTCCAAAATCTTCCTTCTATCGAAATGGGTATCCTCATACGCAAACGGCATAAGCCCGTCCTGCGTCCGGTGGTTTAAGCGCATAAGCATAATGTATAATTGTTTATCTTCGGGACTTATATGCGGCTGAATAGCCAACCGGTCGCGGCCAACCGGAATTGCCGGGGCAATCGGCATGAGGGTTTCAACTTCCGGCGGCAGTACCTCTGAGTCAGTAACAATCGGCGCCCCCGCGACCATATCACCATCCGGCTGATCGACGTTGACCAGACTTCGTGGCGGAACAAGAATTTGGGGGTTCGCTGTAGGATTTTGAACAAATCTGTCCGGATCGATATTCTTCAAATGATCAATCGGCGCAAGAATCCGCCGAACGAAATCGGCAATCTCTCTATCTGACGGCGGCCCTTCTTTAAATACCATAATGTATGATAAACTGGGCAGATGGCTTAATATGGGCAAGGAACGCTATTATACTCCTATAGGTCAACATTTCCCAACATTTTCATCCAGACGCTTGCCGCCTCCCGCGCTTTGCCCAACTTTTCCCAAACAATCAGCTCATCCCAATAGCAGGTTCCGACAGTGTGCAAAGCAAAAAGTTCATCGGGAGCCACTTTCATCGCCAGAAACACCTGTGTTTTTTCCCCCTCTTTTTTGGTGATAAACTTCGGCTGGCACCGTTCTTTAATGCCGCCAACCAACCCGTCTAATTCCGGAAATATCTTCATGGGATTTCTTTGCAATACCAACTGCATGGCCTCCAAATATTTTTGGATATCGGAATCAGAAGCGAAATCCGCGTCTGCTGCCAAGGTGCTGGGCAGTTCAATCACAAGCCCTATTCCGTCGCCCGCCGGGTCGTAAAACAAAACAATCGGAAATTGCCGTTCAATACCGTTAAACGCTACCCCCGCCTGTACTTTCTCAAATACTCCAGCTCCGCCCGCGTCGATCCGTATCCCGCCCTGGGGAATATCAAAACGGAAATCCGGAGCCCATAGATTCTCCCCGAACGTTTGCGCCAGCCACGGCTGGGTAACCGGAGAGGTCGCACGCATCCGGCGCGCGTCTTCTTCCAGCTCCCGACCGAAGTAATGATAAAACTGTTCCAAACACCCGGCCATCTTTTTGGCAATTTTATTTACAGCGCGTACTTTATCACCTGATATCCAATCGTTAACGATAATTTCGTCGGTAACGATTTCCCCGCTTTCGCTATCCACCTCTACCGCCGTAAAAAATATTCCCTGCTGCCCGCCACGCATGTCTACTCCGCGGTCTTGCGGGACGATCCGAAGCATGCGATTTCCCCGTCGGGCGATGATATCGCTTCGCTGGTGGCCCTGCCGACTGCAAAAAGCATCCCAAAGTTTGGCAATAGTTTCTGTGTCCAGCTTACCAAGCTCC
>Ga0180009_10001097_pt1 | contig 33947 bp, 34 predicted proteins | sample OS_PC_MetaG_FD_123537 | JGI IMG/M metagenome (GOLD analysis project Ga0180009, IMG submission 123537) | Groundwater microbial communities from the Aspo Hard Rock Laboratory (HRL) deep subsurface site, Sweden - OS_PC_MetaG | ecosystem: Environmental > Aquatic > Deep subsurface > Groundwater...
CAACATTGGGCAAGCCCATGTTGGGGAGCTAATGCGCCCTGCATGTTCTGTTTTTTTGAGTCCGCTTGGCGTCGCATTACGCTGCGCTAATGCGCCCTACTTGTTCCGATCGGGTGACGGCAAGTCGTCAGTGTAGGGTGGATTAGCGAAGCGTAATCCACCGCTGGCGCCGCATTACGCTCCTTTCCAACATTGGGCAAGCCCATGTTGGGGAGCTAATGCGCCCTGCATGTTCTGTTTTTTTGAGTCCGCGTGGCGGCGCATTACGCTTACGCTAATGCGCCCTACATGTTGCGTTTTTTGAGCGTGTTGAGATTTGATGGGTTTAGTGCATAGACTTGGAGAGCAGCTCTTCATCGCAGCAATGCCCGGATGAGGCCTATGACCGAAAATCCGCACTTCGATTTCTCCCTGCTGGCGCAAGGCAATATTCCGGTCAAGAAGTTCGCGGCCGACGAGAAGATCTTCCTTGCAGGCGATACCGGTTCGGCGATGTTCATTGTCCGCACGGGCAAGGTCGCGATCAAGACCGGCGGAATTATCCTCGAAAACGTCGGCCCGGGCGGGCTTTTCGGCGAGATGGCGCTGATCGACGGCAGCCCGCGTTCGGCGACGGCGGTGGCGCTGGAGCCTTGCGAAATCGCTGTGGTGGAGCAGCCGGGGTTTCTCGGGCTCATCCAGCAGAGCCCGAAGTTCGCGCTGACGGTGATGCAGCTCATGGCGCAGCGCATCCGGCGGACGAACGAGAGCCTTTAGGCGATGCAAGGGCCGCTCGACGCCGGTGTCGCCTCGTGCTAGCTGGCAGCTTCCATTTCACCGAGCATCCCGACCGGCATGTCGCTGAGCGTTCCCAAAACCTACGACCTGATCGAAACCCGAGGCTTTCCGGGCTACGAGCTTCTCGATTCCGGGGGCGGGCGGAAGCTCGAGCGGTTCGGCGATATCGTCGTCGACAGGCCGGAACCGCAGGCCTTATGGCGGCGGCGGCTTTCCGCGGATCGCTGGGCGCAGGCGCACGCCGTCTTCTCCGCATCGGGCGACGACGAGGACAAGGGCAAGTGGCGCATCGAGCGTGCTGTGCCCGAGAGCTGGCCTGTAGCTCTTTTGGCCAACACTCAGCAGGCTGGTGTCTCTTTGACTCCCAACACTCAGCAGGCTGGTGTTGGGGTGCAAGCCGGTGGCTCTTTGACTCCCAACACTCGGCAAGCCGGTGTTGGGCGGGTCGACGACATCACCATGCTGTGCCGGCTGCAGGGGCTATGGCACCTGGGGCTGTTTCCCGAGCAGATGCCGCACTGGCAATGGATGCTGGAAAAAATAGCAGCGGCCAAGGCTGCCGGTGTCGAACGGCCCCGAGTTCTGAACCTGTTCGGCTATACGGGCGCAGCTTCGCTTCTCGCGGCGGCGGCAGGCGCGGAAGTCGTGCACGTCGATGCGTCCAAGAAAGCCATCCAATGGGGAAAAGACAATCAGGCGGCCTCGAAGCTCAACGCCGCGCCGATCCGCTGGATGCTCGATGACGCTCGAAAATTCACCGCGCGCGAAGTTCGCCGTGGTCGCGACTATCACGTACTGCTCGTCGATCCGCCGAAGTTCGGGCGCGGGCCCAAGAACGAGACGTGGGAGCTTTTCGCCGACCTGCCGGCTCTGATGGACGACTGCGCGGCGCTTGCCGCCGACAAGCATGCCGCGATAGTGCTGACCGTCTACGCCATTCGCGCATCCGCATTGGCGTTCGCCGAACTGGTCGCGGAGAAGATGGCGCAGGCTGGCGGATCGATGGAGGTCGGCGAACTGGCGATCCGCTCGAAAGACGGCAAGGCGTTGGTGCCGACATCGCTTTTCGTGCGGTGGTCGGCGCATGCGTGATCTGCGCCGCCATAGCTCGCGGGAAAAACCGGCTGCCGCTTCACAGGCGAAGGCGATCTCCAGCTTGCAGAACGATCGCGTCAAGGCAATCCGCGCGCTCGAGATGCGCAAGGTGCGCCGCGAAACCGGGCTGTTCGTGGCCGAGGGGGCGTCGGTGCTAATCAGTGCGCGGGAGGCGGGATGGCGACCTGAAACGCTCGTCTTCGAACCGGGCGGCGCGTCAAGCGCTGCGGTGCGTTCTCTCATTTCCGACGCGCTCCGGGACGGCGTCGAGGTGCTCGAAGTCACGCCGGCGATCCTGACAAAGCTGGCCTCTAAAGACAACCCGCAGGCGGTGCTCGGCGTCTTTCAGCAGCGCTGGGCGGAGGCCCCTCCAGGCAACACAGTCGGCAAGAACGATCTCTGGCTCGTTCTCGAGGAGGTGCGCGATCCGGGAAATCTCGGGACAATCATTCGCACGCTCGATGCGGTCGGTGCGCGAGGGGTGATCCTCGCTGGCAATTGCTGCGATCCGTATTCGCGCGAATGCATCCGGGCAACAATGGGGTCGGTGTTCGCGGTGCCAATCGTGCAGATGACGCGCGAAGCATTCCTCGCGTGGCGGGCGGATTGGCCCGGCGATGTCGTCGGGCTGCACTTGAGCGGGGCGGAGGATTTCCGAACCGCGAAGTATCGCGAGCCGGTGCTGGTCGTCATGGGTAGCGAGGGGCCGGGCCTGTCGGCGGAGCTGACGGCTGCGTGTTCGCGGCGCGTGAAAATCCCGATGGCGGGACGGCTCGATTCCCTCAATCTTGCGGTCGCGACGGCTCTGACGCTGTACCAGATCCGCGGCCGTTACCTGACCATGTGAAGGCACCCCAGCGATGCGCATCGAATATCACCGGACGCTGATTGCCGACCATGTGCGCAACCGCGTTCTGTTCGAGGCCTTGAAGCGGGTCATCGTCCCCGGAGAAACGGTCGTTGCCGACATCGGTGCCGGGACCGGGCTCCTCGGTTTGATGGCGGCGCGGCTCGGGGCAAGGGATGTTTTTCTTTATGAAGCCGCCGAGGTCGCAGGCGTCGCCGAAGAAGTGATTGCGGCGAGCGGATTCGAGAACTGCTTTGTCATGCCGTGTCATTCGACCGAGATGGAGGAGCCGCCGCCGGTCGACGTCATCATCTCGGAGACGCTTGGCAACTACGCGTTCGAAGAAGACATCATCACGACGCTGAACGATGCGCGGAAACGCTTCCTCAAACCGGGCGGGGTGATCCTGCCGCGTTCGGTCGCGCAATTCGCGGCCCCGGTGATCGCGCCGCGTCTCAATAGCGAACTGCGGGTCTGGGGGGAGACGGGGGAAGCCTACGGCCTCGATCTTTCGCTGCCGCAGTCGATGAGCCTCAACAATGCGTATGTGCGGTCGATGCCGGCGGCAGAACTGTTGGCGGACTCGGTGCGGGAATGGGACCGGGTCGATTTCGGCGATGCCGCCGATCCGGGCCGCTCGGGATCGCTGAGTTGGGACATTGCAGATGCCGCGACGGTCTATGGGTTTGCCGCCTGGTGGGTGGCGGACTTTGGCGAGGATCTGCGTCTATCGACGGGGCCGGATGCGCCGGCGACGCACTGGGAGCAGCTTTACTTTCCACTCGAGAGCGAACTGTCGATCAAGCCGGGGGAGCGGCTGCTGTTCGAACTCAGCTCGCACAGCGCTCCAGAAAGCGGGACGCATCTGGCATGGGCGGCGGAGTTGCGCGGCGCCGACGGGACGATTGCCGCGCGCCAGGAGATGGACCTCGACAAGGGCTATCTGCCGTAGTGCAACATCCGATCTGACGGAACCACCTTCGGCGGTTCCTGGATCGGATAAAGTTGCTCTAATTCGACACCCATCTCAGGCGTGGCGACACGGGCTCGAGTGCGACTGCCGCATCGATTGTGCCGGCGATTGCCGCGGTGCGCGCATTCGAGGCAAGCAGGTCCTTGAAGCCGTCGGGCAGGCCGAACAGGATTGCAGCCACGATCGAGATTATGAACGCGGTGACGACGAGCGTGATGACGACGGATGCGGTCTTGCGGAAAAGATTCGAGCGGCGGCTGCGACGGGTCGATTTCATCCACCTGTCGCGCGTCGTGGATTCGCCTGGCTGGTGTGTTTGAACCTTCGAAGCCGGTTCGACGCCGCTGACCTTCTCAGCAGCTGTTTTGCGAATTCTTTCCGGTGTTGCAGCTTCGTCGGATTCGCCCGGCGTGCTGGCGACTTCCTCGTCCATGAGCGCCAACGGAGCTTCATCGTCGTGGCGCGAGTCGGCGGCGGCTGGCTTCGTGCGATGCTTGGGCTTGCGGGCAAGGAGGACAGCCAATTCCTTCTCAATGCGCAAGGAAGCGTCGTCGTCGTCTGCTTCGGCGTCGATCGGAACCAATTCGATCGCGCGAGTCGAATTCTCGTGACGCCCCGCGCTTCTCGTGCCGGTGGCAAAAATCTGGAACATCATTGCTTACGCTCCCCGCCGGCAAGGCAGGTCACGTTCGTCCATGTCGGCAGGCTGACCTGCCGATTATGGGTCACTGGAGCACTCATACACCCTCCATCGACCCCAAGCCCGCCGCTACTCAGGCTCTCTTCCCCGTTTCCGCGCGCACTTATGACGCTTTCGACCGAACCCGCCCGGTCAGTTATCCACAGTATATTGCCTGCTGCCCCGAGGCAATATGTTCCGTGGGCGTCTGCTCGAATTTCGACCGGCCGGCGGCATCGGTGTGTGTAGCCTGACAGTGGCCGGCATGGCATGAAGTGGGCGTCAAGTTCGCGGCCGTCATGGGACATACCCATGCCGAACCGAAATGGGGGGTTACGTTATGGTGCTTTTGATCGTCGGGTTGGTCGTGTTCTTCACCATCCATCTCATTCCCGCCAATCGGGAACTTCGCGAAGGGCTGATCGCGCGGCTCGGCGAGGGGGCCTACAAGGGCGTCTTCGCGGCGGCTTCTCTGGCGGCGTTCGTCGTAATCGTGATGGGCTACGCGAGGATGCAGCACTATCTAGGCTCGAAGAATCCGGTGCTGTTCGAAGCTCCGGTGTGGAGCAAGCATCTGGCGCTGGCGTTGATGCTGGTTTCGTTCATTTTCCTCGCGGCCGCCTACATTCCTTCGCGGATCGGGGCTGCGCTGAAGCATCCGATGCTGGTGGCGGTCAAAATCTGGGCACTTGCACACCTGCTAGCGAATGGGGATGCCGCCTCCCTCGTGCTGTTCGGCTCGTTCCTGGCCTATGCGGTGTTCGACCGGATCTCGCTGAAGCGGCGCGGCGACATGGGACGGAGTGCCGAGGGGGTCCCGGTCTTCAACGACGCTATCGTGGTCGGCGTCGGCCTGACGCTTTACCTGCTGATGGCCTATTACGGGCATCCCTACCTGATCGGCGTGCCGATCATCGGATGACGGCCGCATGGCGGAGAAACCGGCAATAGCTGCGCGGTTCAACCGCTCCGACAGGAGCCGGTTGATTCGGCTGCCAAGTTGAACCGCGACCTTCTCTGCGATCGAACTCGGATAGCGACCCACCGCCCTCAGTTGGTGAGAACGATCAGGTCGGTGTACTTGCCGGTTTCGTAGCTTTTGCGTTCGTCCGTGACGATGATTGCTGAGCCGGGCTTCAGCAATTCAGCGAGTCTATCGCGGACGTCGTCGGGCATGTTGACGCGGTCGAGGGCATTGCCTGGAGTTTGCGCCGGCCAGGCGGGATCGAAAGCGGGAGTGGAGTCCGTCTGGCGGGATTTGCCCGTGTTTCTGGCTTTGGTCACGTTCAAGTTCTTGCGGGCTGCGGTGACGGCCTGCCACCTGAGATCCTTGCCATCGGCCGAATAATCAACGGCGTGATAGACGTGCGTGCCGACAGGCGCTTGCGGATCCGCAAAGCTGATGTCGGCTTCCAGGACCGGGTCATAACCCTGACGGACGTACATCTTGTTGGAGTGCTTGGACAACAGCACCGTGATCGGCAGCTTGCGGCGCTCGAAGGCTTTCTTGGCGCTATCGAGGCGCTCGCGGGTGTTGAGCAGCGCCGACTGTGCCGTCACGTAGCGGCTTTTCAAGGTGTCGCGTCGAGCGGTCGCCGCCACGACGGCCTCACGTCGCTCGGCGCGGATCTTGTCAAGCGCTTCGAGGTCGGCGCGAGCAAGATCGAATTCGTTCATATGGCCAAGCGCTTCGGCTTCGAGCGCTTGTTCTTCGTAATGAGCCTCGGACCGCTCAACGGGGGACTGGAGCGTTGCAGCGCGCAAGATGAAATCGCGGAACTTTCGCTTCGAAGCCGCCATGCCGTCCTCGGCGTCGCTGAGGCGCTTCGTGATCCTGCCGGCCTCCGGCTGCAGCAGATTTTCCGCCTTGATCGTTTCCTGCAGGTCTTCGTTTGCGACCTTCAATTCGCCGGCCAGATCGTTGTGCTCCGTTTCGGCCTTGGCGATCGCCGCTTCAAGCATCGCGATTTCGCGCTCACGGTAGGCCTCGACGGCGGCTCGCGTGCGCTCGAGACCGTCAGGCAGCCCTTCATGTTCGCTGGCGTGCGCAGGAGAAACGCCGAGCAGCAGGTTGGCGGCACCGGAGGCCTTGCCTTCGGTTTTCGACTTGTCGTCCGTGACGGCGGCGGGATCACCTGGAGGCAGCGGGCGCAACAGTTTCGCATGAGCGAACGACTGCGGCACGGCTTCGGCATTCGTGACGATGACGCGGTTTCCCACACTGGTCAGCCCGAAGAGCGAATTCGAAAAGCTGTGTGGCAGCCTGATGCAGCCATGCGAAGCTGGATAGCCAGGAAGGTGGCCGGCGTGAAGGGCGACGCCCGACCAGGTGATGCGCTGCATGTTTGGCATCGGTGCGCCGCCATAGAGGTTCGAATAATGGCGGCGACGTTTCTGAAGGATGGAGAAGACACCGGTCGGCGTTCGGTGGCTCTTCGTCCCGGACGAAATGGGAGCGGAAGTGACCTGGCCGTTCTTATCGTAGACGACGACGCGCTGGCGCTGCAGCGATACCATCAGGGTCAGTGGACCCTCGGCCGTCGGGGCGGGCGCGCTGGTTTTGGTCCGGCGTTTGGCCGCATCGGCTGGGACCGTGCCCGCGACTATGGCAAAACAGGCCAGAGCCGAAACGGCGAATTTTGCTGAAGTGGCGGCCAAACCGCGAAAATCATTCAATAACTTTATCATGCAACCTATACACCCGTTCTATCTACCGCGGTCACATCAGACTAGCGCGAAACACCTAACCAGCACTTAGGCTGTAACCATCTATTGGTTACCAGACCCGATTGGTTGGTTGCAACCGATCCGAGCGTCATCGGAACAGTTCGGTTTCCTATTGTTGCAAGAGGTCAACGGCGCACGTCCGGCCGGCATGGCGAAGTGACCGCCGAATGTGTAGTGTTGGCGCCCGCGGCGGAAGAGCAGTTCTGTCCGGCGATACAAAATCCAGGAGAATGTTTCGGTCCATGTCGTCCCAATCCACTCCCGGCGCGGCTGGGCAAAAACGCCTGATGGCGCCCGACATAGCTGCCAAGAAAGGCGTCGAGCCGATCGTTTCGCTGACCTCATATCACGCCCACACCGCAGCGATTGCCGACAAATATTGCGATTTCCTGCTGGTCGGAGACAGTCTCGGGATGGTCATGCACGGTTTCGAGACGACCGTGCCGGTGACGCTCGACTTGATGATCATGCACGGCAAGGCGGTGGTGCGTGGGGCGCGGCGGGCGCTCGTCGTCGTCGACATGCCGTTCGGGTCTTACGAAGAAAGCCCGGAAGTCGCCTTCCGCAACGCCGCGCGGGTGATGAAGGAAACCGATTGCGGGGCGGTCAAACTCGAAGGCGGACGGCGGATGGGCGAGACGATCAGGTATCTGGTCGACCGCGGGATCCCGGTGATGGCCCATATTGGCCTGACACCGCAGTCGATCAACGTGATCGGCGGGTTCAAGGCGCAGGGACGCGAAGAAGTCCAGTGGGGGGCGATCGAGGAGGATGCCAGGATCGTCGCCGATGCGGGTGCGTTCGCCGTGGTGCTCGAAGCCATTGCCGAGCCGTTGGCGCGACGCATCACGCAGGCGATTGCCATTCCCACCATCGGGATCGGAGCTTCAGCCGAATGCGACGGCCAGATCCTCGTCATGGAAGACATGCTCGGCTTGTCGCCGCGGGTACCGAAGTTCGTCAAGGAATTCGGCCGCATCGGCGAATCGATCGACAAGGCAATCGGCTGGTACGCAGAAGAGGTCCGCAAGCGCAGTTTTCCGGCCTCGCAGCATACCTATGCCATGAAAACCGTGGCCGGCGGCGGCGAAGGGGCGCGCGCCAACAAGAGTGCGCGGGACACGAAAAAGCCGAAAACCGGCAGCACCTGATCAGTTGAGACTGACGGCGATGGGGCATGGTCGCGACTACCATGGCAGGGCGGACCGTCAGGGATTGCAGCGGCGGGCTCGATCGGGCATTGCTTTGAGGGCATAAAGCGTTATCAATCACGCGGTTAGCTGGACGCCAGAGCGGCCGGCCGGCGAGGAGTAGCCGCCTGCGTCTGGCAGACGGCGTCCGTTGGAAAAAAATCAAGAACGAGAAAATCAAGCGACATGGTCGACAGCAACGACAGTTTTCTGCGGGAAATCAAGCAAGAACTCGACCGCGAGCGGATGGAGAACATCTGGAAGCGTTACGGCACGCTGATTGTCGGCGCCGGCGCATTGGTCGTCATTGCGGTGGCCGGGTTCCAGATCTGGAATACGATGCAGACACGCGCCGCCCAGGAAGCCGGCGCGTCCTACGAACAGGCGCTCGACGCGGTCTTCGAAAAGAAGCTCGACGAAGCCGCCGTGAAATTTTCCGAGATCGCGAAGTCGGGTCCGACCGGTTATGCGACGCTGGCTGAAATGCAGTACGCCGCGACGCTCAAGGAACAGGGCAAGCCGCAGGAAGCTGTCGCCGAATTCGAGAAGGTCTCGAAGCGCGATGGCGCCGATGAGCTGATCGGTGGCTTCGCGGCGCTGCAGGCCGCCGCGCTGCGGGTTGGGGAAGCCGACTTTAAAGAGATGCAGAATCGCCTTGAACCTTTTATCAAGGACGGCGAGCCATGGCGTTTCAATGCATTGGAGCTTTTAGCAGTCGCCGCGATTGAGGCGGGGCAAGTGGACGAAGCGAAGGCGGCCTTCGAGAAGATTCTGGCTGAGCCGAACGTGCCGCCGGCGATGCGGCAGCGCGCAAACCTGAGGATGCTGCAGCTCGCAAGCGGCGAGAGTGCAGCTTCGAGCGGAGCGGTCACGCCTCAAAACGCAGCTGGCGGCGAAGCCGAGAAAGACGAGACGGCCGCGGGAGGCGATGCGGCGGGCGCTCAAGCGCCGCCGAAATAAAACCAGACGGGGCCGGCAACGCGCCGGATATGACCGAGGGGAAACGGTGATGACGAGAACAAGATACCCGGTGCGAAGACGGCTCGGTGCCGCTCTGTTCACCGGCGTTGCTCTATCGCTCACCCTCACAGGCTGCGCCGACAGCCTGCCAAGCCTGCCCAAGATCGGCGATCTCAACCCGTTCGCCGAAAAACAGGCCCCGCTGCCCGGGCGCCGTTTGCCGGTGCTGCAGATCAACGAGACGCAGCCGCAGGAACTGGCGGCCGCGGATACGCCAATCCTTCTGCCTGCGCCGATTGTCAACGACGACTGGTCGCAACCGGGCGGCACCGCCGGTAACGCGCCGGTCCATCTGGTGCTGAACACCAGCCTGAAGAAATCATGGACAGCGGATGCGGGAACCGGTTCGAGCAAAGACGGCCGGGTGACAGCGACGCCGATCGTCTACGGCGGCCGGGTGTTCACGCTTGACGCGGCCGGCCAGGTCTCGGCTTTCTCGGCTGCCGGCGGTTCGGCGGTCTGGCGCAAGTCGCTGGTACCTGAATCGGAAGCCAATGCCGGCACCGGGTTCATGTCCTCGATGACGTTCTCGTCGAGCGCGCGCGGCGGGTTCGGCGGTGGAGTGGCGGCCGAGAACGGTCGGCTTTACGCCGTCAGCGGTTTTGGGCGTGTCGCCGCACTCGATCCGGCGACGGGCAAGCCGCTTTGGGAAAAGAACCTCGGCACACCGGTTCGGGCTGCACCGACGGTTTCGGGTGACCGCGTCTTCATCATCAGCATGGAGGGGCGGTTCTACTGTCTCAACGGACTCGACGGCAGCGAACTCTGGGTCGTGCGCGGGCTGCCACAGAATTCAAGCCTGGTGATGAATGTCAGCCCGGCGGTCGATGGCGATATCGTCGCGGTGCCCTATCCATCCGGCGACCTCTTGGCGCTGGGCGTTGCCGACGGCGCCGCGCGCTGGTCGGAAAACCTGTCGCGCAGCCGCGCCATGTCGCAGATGGCTTCTTTGAGCGATGCGGCAACGCCGGCGATCAAGGACGGCGTGGTGTTCGCGGTTGGCCATTCCGGCCGGATGGTGGCGACGAAGGCGGCGACCGGGGAGCGGATCTGGCAGCTCAACGTGCCGGGCACGCAGCGGCCCTGGGTGGCTGGAGATTCGGTTTTCGTCGTCGATACGGGTGGCCAGCTGATGGCTGTCGACCGGGCCACCGGCAATACCCGCTGGACGATGAACCTTTCGGGCGGCAAGGTCTGGTCGGGACCGACGCTGGCGGGCGGGCTGTTGTGGCTGGCGTCCGGAAAGGGTCAGTTGATCGGCGTCGATGCGGCGACAGGGCGGGTCGTAACCCAAAGCGACCTCGGCGGGGAAGTCTTCATTCCGCCGGTGGTGGCGCAGGGCCGCATGTACGTTTTGCGTGACGATGCGACGCTGGTCACGCTCAACTAATCGCGAATTTGCCTGACGATGGCGGTTTCAGGAGTGCCGCGGACGGCTTGCGGCTACCCGGTGGCGTGAAAATCCGCTTGGAGCCTGTTGACCCTGCCCCACTGGAACGATTGTGCGGCCGGGGCGTGCCGTGCCATAGACAGCCATGTCCTCTTCTTCAATCGACGATGAATTCGAGCCCGAGGGCTCGGCGAGCGGCGACAGGATGGCGATGATTGCGATCATCGGCCGGCCCAATGTCGGCAAGTCGACCCTGTTCAACAGGCTGACCGGAAAGCAGACGGCGCTCGTCTCAGACCTGCCGGGGCTGACGCGCGACCGGCGCGAGGGCGTGGCGGAGCTTGGTCAGCATCAGGTCGTGCTGGTTGATACGGCGGGGCTTGAAGAGGCGGCGGCCGGTTCGATACAGGCGCGGATGCGCCACCAGAGCGAACTCGCTATTCGCGAGGCCGACCTCGTCTTGTTCGTCATCGACGCGCGCGACGGGGTGACGCCGGCCGACGACGTGTTCGCGCGCATCGTGCGCAGCTCGGGCAAGCCCTCGATCCTGGTCGCCAACAAGTCGGAAGGCCGGGCCGGGCAGGATGGCTTCTACGAAGCATTCGAACTGGGCCTGGGGACGCCGATCGCGACGTCGGCAGAGCATGGCGAAGGCATCGGCGAACTGATCTCGGACATGCTGGCGGCGCTGGGCCTCCAGGAGACGTATCCGAAACGAGAGCGCGGGCGGCGCGGCGGCGGCGACAAGGACGCGCAGCGCAAGCTCGAAGAGGCGCAGCGCCAGCAGGTGCTCGACCGGCCGCTGCGGGTCGCCGTGGTCGGGCGGCCGAATGCGGGAAAGTCGACGCTGGTCAATGCCCTGATCGGCGAAGACCGCATGATCACCGGGCCCGAACCCGGTTTGACGCGGGACTCCGTGTCGACCGACGTCACCATCGGCGGGCGCGAGATACGGCTGTTCGATACCGCCGGGCTACGGCGCAAGGCGCGGATTAGTGAAAAGGCCGAGAAGTTGTCGGCCAGCGACACTATCCGCGCGATCCGCTTTTCAGAGGTCGTGGTCCTGATGGTCGACGCCGAATACCCTTTCGAGAACCAGGACCTGACGATCGGCGATCTGGTGGAAAGCGAAGGCCGCGCGCTCGTCATCGCCGTCAACAAGTGGGATCTCGTCACCGACAAGCAGGAACGCCTGAAAGCAATGCGGGAAAGCTTGAAAATCCGGCTGTCGCAGGTCCCGGGCGTCAAGCTCGTGACGATCTCGGCGCTGGCTGAAAAGGGCCTCGATCAACTGACGAATGCGATCTTTGAGACCTATGATCTTTGGAACCGGCGCGTTTCGACACCGGAATTGAACCGCTGGCTGCAGGAGGCGGTGGCGAAGCACGCGCCGCCGGCTGTCGGCGGCCGGCGCATCAAGATCCGCTACATCACGCAGCCGTCAGCGCGTCCGCCAACCTTCGTTGCGTTCTGTTCGCGACCTGAAGAAGTGCCGCGGAGCTATCTTCGCTATCTGACGAACAGCTTGCGCGAAGCATTCGACTTGCCGGGTGTGCCGATTCGTCTCAATCTACGGAAGGGCGAAAATCCCTTCGCGTCATCGAAGCGTCGCAATCGGTGAGCATCGGGAGCAGTCCAATTCGCCACGAAATGCTCCGCGGGGTCATTTTGCAGGCGGGAGGTAGGGCGCGCACGGTTCCTGACCGCAGGTGCGCCATGGTGTGCATTATATTTGCAAGAGGTCTTGCAGCCCATGAGACTATTCTCAACAACCGGTCTTATTCATGCGGGCGTGAGTCATGCGGCACTGAGTGTCGCGTTCGTCGTCACGCTTGTGCTCGTCAACTTGATCTCCGCCAGCGAGGCGGCCGCGAAGCGAGGTGTGCCGGATTCGGTCAAGGTTGCTTGCAGCGGCGACTACAAAAGGTTCTGCCCAGGTTACGAGGTCGGTTCGTCGAAACTCGACCGTTGCATGCGCTCGAACGGCAAGCGGCTGTCAAACGTATGCGTGCGCGAACTGGTCGATAAAGGCATGGTGCCGCGCAGCCTGTTGAGCAAGGCCCGGCGGCGCTGATCGGTGCCAGTGCGCCGGTTCTGAAGTTCGCATTCTGAAACCATACTCAATTGCATCGCCGCGCCACGGCCGCGGCGCACAGGCGGGCCAGCGTGACTGAAGTCCTGTTCTATCATCTTGAACAGCAGCCGCTTGACCGCGTGCTTCCAAACCTCCTTGAAAAGACGCTCGAGCGCGGCTGGAAAGCGGTCGTGCGTTCCGGCAACGAAGAACGCCTCGAGGCGCTCGATACGGCGTTGTGGACCTACCGCGACGACAGCTTTCTCCCGCACGGAACGAAAAAAGACGGTTCGGGCGAGATGCAGCCGGTCTATCTGACGACGGGAGATGAAACGCCGAACGGGGCGGGCGTGGTGTTTCTCGTGGATGGTGCGGAACTCGAAATTTTCGAGGGCTTCGAGCGCGTCGTGCATTTGTTCGACGGGCACGACACGGATGCCCTGGAGTTGGCGCGAAGGCAGTGGAAGGCGGCGAGGGAGGCCGGCTGCGCGGTGACCTACTGGCAGCAGAACGCGCAAGGCCGGTGGGAAAAGAAGGCATGAGCGCTGCTGGCGGAGCCGGTTGCATCCGAGCCGGGAGATGTTTGCGGCATGACGTGCGGGCCGATCGATGAACTACCGCCACGTCTATCATGCCGGCAATTTCGCCGACGTCCTCAAGCATCTCGTCCTGACGCTCGTGATTACCTACCTGAAGCGCAAGCCGACACCTTTCCGGGTGATCGATACACATGCCGGGGCGGGGCTCTATCATCTCGGTTGCATCGAAGCGGAAAAGACCGGCGAGTGGCGGTCCGGCATCGGACGTGTGTTGTCGGCGGAACTGCCGGGAGATGCCGCAGCGGTGCTCGCGCCTTATCTCGACATTATTCGTGGCATCGACGAGGACTTCGGTGGTACCGGCCCCGGGGAAAAACGCCGGGGTGAGCTGCTGCACTATCCCGGTAGTCCGCTGATTGCAGCCCGGCTGCTGCGCGCGCAGGATTTTCTCATCGCGAACGAATTGCATCCGGACGACTGCCGGGCCTTGCAACACGCGCTGGGGCGTTTCGGGAATACCAAGGTGATGGGGATTGACGGGTATGTAGCGTTGAAAGCCGTGCTGCCGCCGAAGGAACGGCGCGGCGTCGTGCTTATCGATCCGCCGTTCGAGGAACCGGGTGAACTGGGCCGGCTGCTCGCGGGCCTGCGCGAGGGCGTCAAACGTTTCCAGACCGGCACCTTCGTCATGTGGCATCCGATCAAGGACCCGCGGGCGATCAGCGGGTTCAAGCGTGAACTGGCCGGGCTCGGTCTCGGCAAGCTGATGGCGGTCGAATTCCATGTGCAGGCGCCAGACGACGTCGAGCGCCTCAACGGGCATGGGCTCGTTATACTCAATCCCCCGTTCACTCTTGGCGACGATCTCAAACGCGTGCTCCCGGCACTGGTGAGCATTCTCGGTGCAGGGGACGGTGCGGGCTTCGAAATCACGGCCTTATAGTCGGACGGATCAAATCGAATCGAGAAAAAGCATACAGCGCCGGGTCGTAGCGCGGCGGCAACGGCTGAGCGTGAAAAACGCTTGTTGCTGTTAAATGACATTGAAGGCCGATAGGAAAGTTCACTGCGATGCGGCAGGGTACCTGCCACGAGGACGTTGCCTCGCGGGGCAGGTGTTAGATCGAGGAGAAGAGAGCATGCGAACCAATATTCGTCGTTCGGCGATGACCGTCGTTGCTGCCGGTCTGTTGATCGGGTCGGGGTTTGCCGCAAGCGCCGGGGAATGCTTCGTCAAGGCGGGCCAGGGTACGGCCGGTACGCTTGACGGGGCGAAATTCCAGGTCGACGAAGTCCTGTTGCAATCGACCGATTGGGGGGCCTGGGCGGAATGGATGGCGAGCGGCAAGACGTCGGGCTACGACTTCGGCAAGCGCCAGTACAAGTGCAAGGAAGGCGGGCTCGGCTACGAATGCACGGGCCAGGCAAAGATCTGCAAGAAATGAGATAAGCAAACCGGCCTCTCGCGCAGCGGCGTCTCCCGCACCGGCCGCGTAGCGGGCGAACCGGAAAGGGCGGACGGTCCGGTGGGGTGCGGCCCGGGTCGGCTTTTCAGGTAACGCCGGGGCAGCCCGGCACTATTGGAGTTTGTTGATATGAGATCTCTCGTACTTACTGCCGCAATCCTCGGCGCAGCCGCCATCTCGACGGGCGCCCAGGCCGGATCTTGCGTCAAGGCAGGCGGCGAAGCCACCATGCTGACCGAAGATCTGGCACAGTTCATGGCCAACGCCGCGCTCAATAACCAAATCAAGGCCAACGGCTGGACGGCTTCTGGCCAGGTCACCATGAAGTGCGAGGCAGCGACCATTGGGACGCACTGTGTCGCGCATCAGAAGGCCTGCAAGTAGGCCGATCACGCTGCCACACTCGGTTGTGCATTTACTTTCGGTTCACCATGGGGAAAGTTCGATGTGAACTTTCCTCAGGGTCCGCTAGTTTATGAGACTCATCCGGTTTTGGGTCAGGAGTCAGGTCATGAAGCGTTTGTTGGTCGGCGTTGCGGTTCTCGCCGGCGTATTTGCTTTCGGTATTGAAGCGAATGCGGGCGGTCGCGGCTACAAGGGCGAAGGCGCGCACCAAAGTTCGCCGTATTATCGCGGTGGCCCGAAGGTCAAAGGATACGTCAAGAGGCGTGGCGGCTATTCTTACACCTACGAAGATTCGATCAACACGTACGGAGACTCAAACAGCCTGTATGGAGGCACGAGCGCCTACAGCAATCCATATCTGGATCGTCAGACCACATCGGGTCCATTCGACAACGGGTACTTCTTCAGCACCCCGACCGGCCCGCAGGGCGGTAGCTCGCCATACATGCACTGAACTCTGGCTGTAGACTTCCGGCGCATGCGCATTGACATTGCAAAGGCCGCCCCTTCGGGCGGCCTTTCGTTCATGGCGAAGCCCAACTTCCAGCAGGTGTGATCTCGCCGCACGGCGGCAGCGGAAAACGGGTGTTCGGCTCTAGGCAGGCTGGAAACCGGCGGTTATGGTCCGGCATGGTTAACGTCCATCAATCATTGTCGGGTAGTCCAATGCGCTTTGCACACATGATCGCCGCCGCTCTCGTTCTCGCCATCTCCTCGATTGCTGCCGTTCAGCCGGCCGAGGCCAAATGCACCCGGCTGGCGTTTTCGGTAAACGATTACGGTAAGGACGGCCCCACCAAGGATGCCAAGGAGCTTCTCGACAAGTACATTGCCGAGTGGACCGCCGAGCGCGGCATCACCAGCTACACGACCGGCAAGAAAGACGTGACGTGCGAGCTGTTCCTCGACTTCATCGTGTTCGATGAACATACCTGCCGCGCCGAAGCCAACGTCTGCTGGTAAGCGGATTTGTCCGCCCTCCGACCGCTTTTATGGCGGGTGTCCGGAGCGGGCCAGCAAGCTGCTGTTGAGCAGCCGGGCCACAGTCGTGGCCTTGGAGTGGTTCCACCTAAATCGGCGGGTGGAGGAGGTCGAGCCGCAGGCGGTGGCGCGCGTCGGTGATCAGCAGAACGGTTGCATAACCGGCGATGACGACACCAAGGGCGGTGGAACCGGCGATCACGAACATGATCATGATCTGATATTTGGTCGCCCCTATCGGATCGATGCCGGCGAGTATCTGGCCTGACATCATGCCGGGCAGCGACACCACGCCCGAGGCCGCCATGGCGTTCAGGATCGGCATCAAGCCGGTTTTGAGAGCAAGCCGCAGCGTTACGGCCATCGCCGTGAAGCGGTCGGCGCCAAGCGACAGACGCGCTTCGATCGCAGGACGCTCGCGCGCGGCGGATTCGAGGAGCGTGCTGACGGTGAGCGCTATACCCGTCATGGCGTTGCCCAGAACCATGCCGAGGATCGGCAGGACATAGCGTGGCTGGTACCACGGATCGGGACCGATCAAACCGGCTACGGCAAAGACCGTTGCAAATGTTCCAACGACGAGAAGCGTGCCGGAACCGAGCAGATAGGCCTCGATTCCCCTGGGGCGGCGCGAAAGGCGCGAAACGATCTCGTAGCCCGCCACCAGCACCATCACGAGCGCCAGCGCCACGGTCCAAAGCGGTGAAGTCTGCTCGAAGATCCATTTCAATACGAAACCGATGAGCGCCAGTTGAATCGTCATGCGTGTCGCGTTGATGAAGAGCGTGCGCCCGAGTCCGAGTGCGAATGCCCAGGATACGGCACCGTTGATCAGGATCAGCGTGGCGGCAAGTGCGACATGGGCGACATCGAGCGGAACGTAGGTCATGACGCGCCGGCCCTGCCTGTTGCAGCTTCATGCAACGGCGCCAGTTGCAGGCGCAGGTCGCTCAGCCGGTCGATCTGGGCGCGGTCGTGGCTGATGAGGAGGATGCTGCAGCCGGACAGCAGGCGGTAGCGCAGCAGTTCCTCGACAAGGGCGGTGTTTCCTGGATCGAGTGCGGAAGTCGGTTCGTCGAGAACGAGGACGGGGGGATCGTCGATCAGCGCGCGGGCGAGGGCAAGGCGCTGGCGTTCGCCGGTCGAGAGCAAAGAAACCGGCCTGTCAAGAAGGTCGGGGGCGATGTCGAGGCTCGCCAGAAGCCGCTCCCGGGCCTTTTGCGACGCGGCATCGACGGGGAACGCTTCGCGCGCTGTATCGCTCCACCAGCCGGGCTCGGCGGAGAGATAGCGAACCAGACGGCGCCATTCGGGAGGCGGCGTCTCCAGGCGTTCGGCACCGTTGACGAAGATATGGCCGTGCGCCGGCTCAAGATCGGCCAGTGCGCGCGCGAGACGTGTCTTGCCGCTTCCCGATGGCCCTTCGATCCCCATGCATTCGCCATCGGCGACTTGAAAGCTGAGTGGGGGCAGGCTGGCGATGTTGAGTTTTTCGACGCGCAGCACGGCTGCTTACACTCCATCGGATTCGCCCGGCGGCCGATCCGGTACGGGCAGCAATACCTTAAATCGCCTGCGCTACTCAGGGAATCGTGAGCGCGCACGGCTGCAGGAAGCTGCCCAATCGAAATCGCGGTGGCGTCAGACGAGTACCGAAGTGGCTTTATCGAGTGCTGCAAGCGCCGGTCCAAGGGTCTGGCGATCGTACGGTTTCAGGATGTGGCCGGCGATGCCGCAGCGGTATGCGCGCGCCAGATCGTGCGGATCTGCCTCTGTGACGGCATAGAGGATCTGCGGGGATCTGTCGGAATTCACCCGGCCCAATTCGGCCAGAAAATCCATCGAACTCATGCCTGGCAGTTGCCAGTCGAGCAGGATCATATCGGGCATCGATGCCTGACACAGGCGCAGGCCCGCCTCCGCCGTTTCAGCCTCGACGGCAATGTGACCCATGCCTTCGACGATTTTGCATGCGACTTTGCGGATGACGTCTGAATCATCGACGATGAGGCAGAATTTCATGGGTCTGGGCTCCCGGACAACGATAATCCCACCGATGGCCGAAGCCTCGGACGCTGCTAGAGCGCGTTCACTTTCATGGACTCGCGGCCGCGCTCTAAGTCTTTGTTTTGTCGCATGTTCGAACCGCAAAACCGCGTACACCCCCGCCTTCGTGGGGGCAGGCTTTTTGCTGAACATGCTATAATGTGCCGCGTGAACCGTTAAGAGGGCGTGTAGGAGTGACCTGAAATGCGCTGAAAGCTGGAAATTTGTCCGGCCGGACGTGGCTTTCCGACCGGCAGTGCGTCAATCAGCGAGCGGTGATGTCAAGGTTGGACAGCGAGGACGATATCGTCGTCATCCTGCAGGATCTCGATGCGCATGCCCGTCGAAGCCGCCAGGCGCCAAGTGTAGTAGGCCTGGATGTTCATGGCGTTGAGTTCGCCATCGGTGGTGCCGCCGACGATGTCGGTCAGGTATTGGGGCGGGCGGGCGGTCTTGCCTGAACAGCGGATCTCGAAGGTCGGCTTTTCAAGAGTGCCGAGGATGGAGACCGTCAGCGTGCCGCCGCGCGGCAGGGCGGTGACGGCAGCGGAAAGCAGGTTCAGCAATAGTTTGACGTAGTCTTTCCCCATGTGGCCGGCGGGACCGTTCCACACCAGGGTGTGCTTGCCCGATCCGAGATAGCCGCGGGAAATCTGCTCGGCCATGGTGAGGTCGATCTGGGCGCCTGCCGACCCTGCGGCGCCAAAGGCGAAACGGGCAAACTGCAGACGGGCGGAGGCCTGTTCGGTGACGTTGCGGATGACGTCGAGGGCGTAGCTCTTGGCTTCGGGATCGTCGTCCTCGTCGAGAATTTCAAGCCCGTTGTAGATGGCACCTACCGGACCGATGACGTCGTGGCAGATCTTGCTCGATACGAGCGCGGCGAATTCGAGATCGGAGGGTGCTTCGAGTTTCATCGTCTTTGCCTCATCGCCCGGCGTTGTGGCAACCGGTTTTGCTTTGGATTTATGGTTGTTGTAGCTGATTCACGTGACTTTTGGCTGAGTCGGCGCAATTGCGATCCTTTCGCCAGGACGAGCGATGCTACCGACTGAGCCCGTATCTTTCGTTAAGAGGCACGCTAAATCGCTATATCCGCGTAAAAAATCAAAATAGAGCGCCGGCACCTCTGTATGGTTCAGGACGGGTGTAGCGGCCACACTTTCGTAACAACTTCAAAGCAAAGGTAGTCGTTAAGGATCACGATTCGCGTCCGCCGACGCGCGGGCAGCCCGTCTGCCGGCCGCCGCCGGAAAACGGTGAGCAACGATCAACATCATGACGAAAACCATAACGACGCGCCTGCCGGTCCTGGGGCTGCTCAGCACCGCCTTGATTGTTTTTGCCGGCCTTGGCGGGGTGTGGCCTGCCGGGGCGCAGGACAATCTGCCCTGGAAGGAGCCAGCGCGGGGCGATTACGACGTCTATCGTGAGGTGCCGCAACCGGCGCCCGGCGAGGGCCGCTACGAAAACGACCGGGACACACCGCCAAGCTATGTGCCGCCGCGCGTCCAATACGACAACGAGAGCGGCTATGGCACAGGCAGCGCCTATAATCGCGGTCCCGATGTCGGAGGGCGCACGGATTCCGCCGCGCCGCAGCAGGGCGCCGCTCCAGCCTACCGCGACGACGCCCAGAGATCATACGCTCCGCCGCGGGGCCAAGACCCGCGCACCTACGACGAGCGCGCCTACGACCGGGCCGATTACGATCGTGGCGGGCCGCCCGACGGCGGCGTGGGGGAGCCTTATTACGATCGTGGCGGGTTGCCGCGCGATCCGGTCGTGGGGGACGATTATGGCTCGCAGCGCGGCGCTCCGCCCAGTGCGTTTTCGCAGGATGAGATCGTCCAGACCGGCCACCAGTTCTTCGGCTCAGTCAGCCAGGGGCTGGCCAAGGTCGTCGAGAAGGCCTTCCGTGAACAGGGGCGCCCGAACGGTTATATCCTCGGCGAAGATGCCGGGGGGGCGTTCGTCGCCGGATTGCGCTACGGCGAAGGGACGCTCTACACGCGTGATGCGGGTACGTACAAAGTCTATTGGCAGGGACCGACGATCGGGTATGACTTCGGTGCCGAAGGATCGAAGACGATGGTGCTGATCTACAATATGAGATCGCCGGAGGATATCTACCAGCGCTTCGGCGGCGTGCAGGGTTCGGCCTACATCGTCGGCGGGGTCGGATTGCAGGTGATGAAGCGCGATGATCTGACGTTGGCGCCGATTCGTTCGGGCTTGGGACTTCGGCTGGGTGCCAACATCGGATATTTGAAGTATACCCGGTCACCGACGTGGAATCCGTTCTGAGCCGAGCGCCGGGTTACGGTCCTGGTTCCATGCCCGATTGTCGATCGCCGGATGCGTGATCAAAGTTGCGGGCGGGAAGGAGACCCGAGGGGGACAGGCGAAGGTCGAATGCCCGGCTGCCACATCAAACGCGTGGAGAACACCTGTTGCTTTATCGGTGTGAGAAGATGGCGGGGACGGGTGCGCGATGAGCATCGAAGCGATCATGCATACGATGCTCGGTCTGTTGATCGCCGCTCTCGCCGGGCTGCTGATCCTGCCCGCCTACAAGCGCCGCACCGTGCGCCTGACGACGGACGCCATCAAGCGCTCGATGCCGCTGACCGAAGCCGAGATCCGCGCCGACAAGGACCGGTTGCGAGCCGAATACGTACTGGCGCTGCACGAACTGGAAAGCAAGCTCGAGAAAGCCAACCTGGCGCATGCCCGCCAGCGCGTCGATATCAACCGGCGGGATGCGGCGATCGTGGCGCTGGAAGAAGATATCGAGCGGATGCGCTCATCGCTGGAAGAGCATGAGAACGCTCACCGGGTCCTCGAACAAACGATCATGGACAGGCTGCCGCGCGTGGAAGCGCGCCTTGCCGAAGCGCGCCGTCTCGTTCTTCAGCGCGACCGGGAGATCGCGCAGCTTTCGCAGACCGCCGAGCGGCAGGGCCGGGCGCTGGAAGAGGCAAACCAGATCAACACCAAGGGCCGCGACGAGGTGTTGCGGCTCAACGCGGCTCTGGCGACACGGGCGGCACGCGGGCGCGACAGTTATGGCGATGACCGGCAGGACGGCGAGATCGCATTGCGCACCGAGTTGGAGGCGTTGCGGGCAAAATCACGCGAGCAGGCTTCGATGATCGCGCGGCTGCAAGGGCTGCTTGGACGCACCGGCAGCCGCGTCGGCATCGGCGGGACGGGCCGGAGCGGCGAGGGGCTGGCGCAATCGTTGTTGAACGAAGCCGGTAACGAGCCGCTTGCCGCCTATAATCCCGACGAGGAAATCGCGCGGTTGCGCAACGAGTTGTCGGAAGCCGAGGCAAGGCTGCGCTCGCTGCGGAATTCGGCCGAGAGCGAACACGAGACGGTGGCGCGGCTCGACCAACAAATCGCAAGCCTCAAGTCCGGCAACGAGGACAAGGAAACCGAGTTGCGGCAACTGCGCGCCGAACTGTCCGCCTACAAGGACGCCGAGCGCGACAACAAGGGCTTACGCGAAGGTAAAACGGCGATGCGCGCAAGGATCGCTTCGCTCGAGTCGCAGACCAAGGAACAGACCGAGACGATCCAGCGGCTGCGCGCCGAAATCGCTGCGGCCAACGAACGGACGGCGCGGCAGGCGGCGCACTTCACCGATGAGCTTCGCAGGCTCGGGGCAGGCTCCTACCAGACGACCGCATCGCCGCGGCGCGGCCGCAACGAGCCGCCGGAACGCAAGCCGTTGAGCGAGCGCATCAGCGAACCCACGTCCGCCGACAATTCGGCCGGCCGCTCCGATTCGCGCGCCGAAGAGGCCGGGGTTTCCGAGTTCCGGGTCAAGCACAGGGCCACAGGCTTCCTGAGGGCGCTGGGCGGCGGAAACGGAGCGTCGACTGCGAGCGAACCGGCAGCTGCCGGCGGGGAAGGCGCGCCGGCGACGGTCCGCAACGAGACGCCGGCGGACAACAGCATTGGCGGCGCTGCAGCCGCAGCGATCCCGGCGCCGGCAACCGCGGCGGGCGAGGTTGGCAGCGAAACGGCGAAAAAAGCGCCGCGACGTGGTGGGTTGCTTGAGCGCATCATCCGCGCAGACAACGCGGAATAAACGCGTTTTCCCTCTTTTCCTGCAATACTTTCCAGCGGAAAGTGTTTATCGGTCGGGAGTAAATTCCTGGTGGCGGAACTAGAGCAATATCCGACCTGACGGAATCGCTTTCAGCGATTCACAGGTCGGATAAAGTTGCTCTAGAATCATGGATGTAGAGCATTTTCATCCGACCACTAAAACGCGGGTGCGTTTCCGTGTGCTCGGATAATGCTCTAGCTGTGCGCTGATCGTCGGACAGGTTTCGCACGGCGCACGATTGAGGGGGGGGGACGGAATGCAACAGGCCATCAATCAGCTCGGGCAGGTCCTGCAGCAGGTCATCACGGCTCTGGTGAAGTTTTTCCAGCTCGTTTGGACGTGGTCGTTCGGTCAGATCGTGTCGGTGTTCCAGTCGGACTGGCAATCGCTGCCGGTGTGGAAGATCGTGGTGCTCGTCGCGGTGTGCGCGGCGATCGTCTATGTGCTCTACAGGGTGGTCATGCAGCTGTGGGGGGCTGCCGAAGCTATCCTGAAAGCCTTCATTGCGCTGCTCGGGGTTCTCGTCAGCATCCTGCCCTACATCGTCATTGCCGGCGCGATCGCGGCGGGCGGGGGCTGGGTCATCCAGAACGTGAATTTTTGAAAGTCGAGGTTGCCGGGCTGGGGGCTTCGCGGTGGAGCGGAGCTATGTTGCGCGCCATCGATGTCACCGCGTGGCCACCCCGTCAGTTGGCGGCGGGAACGAAACGCCAGTGCCTGCGCAATGCTCCGCTGTCGGCGTCAAAGACCATCATGCCGGTTCCGCGTGCGTCCCTGAAGCGCACCATCAGCGAGCCGTCGCTCATGGGCCGGAGGTCTTCGACGATGGCGCCCGGCGGCAGCTCGATTCGTTGCTCGAGCGCCGCGGTGGCGGGCGGGACCGCAATCCTCATCGTTCGCGTATCGGTTGCAACCGAGGCAGAGCTGTCGCTATTTGACTGGTAGAGCGTCAGATAGGCGATTCTGCCGATGACGGTTGCGAAACCGGCGATCACCACGATGCCAAGCACGATGACGAGGATTTGCAGCCGAGCCACCGTTCTGGGATGATTGATCCAGGACTTGAAACCGGGGTCTCCCGGCGCTGAAGCCGACGCCTCATTGTCGATCTTGGCATGAGTCTCTGCGCCGTGCTTCATCATCGTGTGGATGGCCTGTCGTTCTTGCCGTAGTTGATTCATGGAAAGGATGCCGCGGTTGCAGCAGACGTCACGCGAACTCGTCGCCAGCGAAGACGAGGCCGGAGAGCGTATCGACCGCTGGCTTGCCGCGAAAATCCCGGAACTCAGCCGGTCGCGCATCCAGGCCCTGATCAAGGCAGGCGCGGTGACGTCCGGCGGCGGGACGATAGGGGAGGCGGGCTGGCGGGTCAAACCCGGCCGCAGCTATTCCATAACGGTTCCCGAAGCCGAGGAGCCGACGCCGCGGGCCGAGGAGATCGCGCTCGACGTGGTCTATGAGGACGGCGACCTGATCGTCATCGACAAGCCGGCCGGACTCGTCGTGCACCCTGCTCCAGGTCATGCGACGGGGACGCTCGTCAACGCGCTGATCGGGCATTGCGGAGACAGCCTGTCGGGGATCGGCGGCGTCAAGCGGCCCGGCATCGTCCACCGCCTCGACAAGGATACGTCGGGGCTCCTGGTTGTTGCCAAGAACGATGCCGCGCACAAGTCGCTGTCGGAACAGTTCGCCGATCACGGCCGGGACGGGCGCCTGCACCGGGCTTATCTGGCGTTGTGCTGGGGCGTGCCCGACAGGCCGAGCGGGGTCGTCGATGCGCCGCTGGGGCGTAGCCAGGCCAACCGCAAAAAGATGGCCGTCGTATCGGAAGCGTTCGGGCGATCTGCGAGGACGCATTATCACGTGGAGAAGGTGTTCGCCGACGTCGAGGGGCATGATTTCGTTGCCATGATGCGGCTGGAGCTAGAAACCGGCCGGACGCATCAGATCCGCGTACATATGGCCCATCTTCGCCATCCGGTGCTCGGCGATCCCGTCTATGGAACCGGGTTCAAGGCCAGTGCGCGGCGGCTCGGCGAGGGGGCCCGCGAAGCGTTGCATCACCTGCGCCGCCAGGCGCTGCACGCAGTCGAACTGGGCTTCGAGCATCCGGTCAGCGGACGCGAAATGGCGTTCGAAAGCCATCTGCCGGCGGACATGGCGCGGTTGATCGCGGCGCTGGAGGCTCATCAAGCCTGATGGCGCAGGCAATATCGGCCGAAACGGTGCGGCCGGCCGAATGGCGTACTGTCCGGCGTGGGGAACCAACTTGAATTTGTTCCGTTCAACACTAGAGCATCATCCGACCATACGCGATCGCTTCTCGCGATCGGATGGTCGGATAAGGATGCTCTAGCATTATGATTCTAGAGCAACTTCATCCGATCCGGGAATCGCCTTCGGCGATTCCGTCAGATCGGATGTTGCTCTACGAGCCGGCAGTGCGAAATCGCTGAAAGGTGATCAGCTGTGCTTTGAACGCGTGGCTCACCGGCGGTAAGGTGCTGCAACAAGTCGTGATCGTATTGCCACAATTAAGTGGCCATATGCCCGGCTGACTTCGGCACTGAACCCTTGCCGGGCAAGGAATGCAGGCCGGCAATTGCGCGTTTGGCCCCGTCGGGTTGCAGCGCAAGCGAGGTTAAAGATGGCATCGAAATCGCTACCTTCCGTTGGATCCGGCTCAGTCGGGCTGTCGCGGTATCTCGACGAGATCCGCAAGTTTCCGATGCTGGAACCCAATCAGGAATTCATGCTCGCCAAGAGTTGGCAGGAGCACGGCGACAGCGAAGCGGCCCACCAGCTCGTGACGTCACATCTGCGGCTCGTGGCGCGCATCGCCATGGGGTATCGCGGCTACGGCCTGCCGATCGGCGAAGTCATTTCCGAGGGCAACGTCGGCTTGATGCAGGCGGTCAAGCGTTTCGATCCCGACAAGGGGTTCAGGCTCGCGACATATGCCATGTGGTGGATCCGCGCCTCGATCCAGGAGTACATCCTGCGCTCGTGGTCGCTTGTGAAAATGGGCACGACGGCTGCCCAAAAGAAGCTGTTCTTCAACCTGCGCCGTGCGAAATCGCAAATGCAGGCGCTCGAAGAAGGCGACTTGCGGCCCGATCAGGTCAAGGCGATTGCAACGAAGCTTGGCGTTCCGGAAGCCGATGTCGTGTCGATGAACCGCCGGCTCGGCGGGGATTCATCGCTCAACGCGCCGCTGCGGGCGGATGCCGAATCGGGCGGCGAATGGCAGGACTGGCTGGTCGACGATACACCCGACCAGGAAGAGCGACTCGTCGAGAGCGAGGAACTTGTGCGTCGTCGCGAATATCTCGCTGCCGCACTTGGGACGCTGAACGAACGCGAGCGGCGCATCTTCGAAGCGCGGCGGCTGGCGGACGAGCCGTTGACGCTCGAGGATCTGTCGGCGGAGTTCGGGGTCAGCCGGGAACGTATCCGGCAGATCGAGGTGCGCGCGTTCGAGAAGGTGCAAAAGGCGGTACAGTCCGAAGCCCGTCGCAGTGAAACCCCGGTCCACGCGCAGCCGTAAGCCGAACTTCTTCATGCGAAGCTGAGTTGATCCCGGGGAGATTGGTCTTCCCGGGATTGGTTTGTCGAGGATTGCTGGTGAAGAAACCGGCAGCCGAGCCACCATCGTGCCCGGAGTGCGGGCAGGCGGGTGCCGGTATTGCAAACATGCAACGTGTGGAGGCGTTCGGGGGGGTGGCCGCCCCGAGTGTCACGATCGCATCGTGCGAATCACTTAACGTTTGCGTTGTGAGAGGTTTGGTCCTCTCCAGGGTTGCGGCAATCTCGCGCTACTTGCGTGAACGACCGAAACCCTGCTGGTGCGCGTAGGACCGAAAGGGGCATGATGCCCTTACCGTCTTTTAAGCCAGGCCGACATAGCGCCGGCGCACGCGGGATGGAATTCGAACGGTTTTGGATGGGACCGCTCGGCCAATGCTCCTCCAGCGGGGAAGACGGTCCACTTACGCAAGAGCCATCCCGGACAATCCTGGCATCGCCCGATTCTCGATTCGATCGCAACATGGAGCGCTGGCCACTCATTGTGGACAGTCCGGTTCAATGCGCCGGGTCCTGAACGACGTCGCGTCTGCGGCGGTGCCGCGTACCTTTGAAGAAGATGGAGCGGCCCATGCTGAAGCGCCTCCTTCCTAGAACGGTTTCGGTCCAGTTGTCGCGAAAGTTGGTCGAGTATTCCGCCAATGCGCAAGATCCGGATCGAAGGTTTCTCCTGCTCTGGCGCCTCAGACTTCACCACCCCCCAAGTCCCGCCTAACCCGGCTTGAGCCAGCGGCTGCGTGCGACAGCGACGCCGGCCACAAAAAAAATGGCCGCTCCTTCGATCGAGGGAGCGGCCTCTTCTGTTTTGACTGTGTTCGCCGGATTGGGATTGGATCTTACTCCAGCCCGGCGAAAATCGGTAGGCGCGCGGCGTTGTTGCTGAAGTAACTGTCGATCGCGTTGGCAATGCCGCCGGAAACCTCGTTGCGCCAGCTTTCGGATTTGAGGCGGGCCGCGTCGGCCTTGTTGGTGACATAGGCCAATTCGATCAGCACCGAAGGGACGAGGTGCGTCTTCAAAACCTTGAATGCGGCGGTACGGTGCGGCTTGGCGCGGAAGCTCGTCTTGCTGCCCATGAACCGGATGACCGAACGTGAAAACAGGTCGGAGCGAACGGTCGTCACTTCGGCGTCCTGCTGGGCGAGGTCGGAAAGCCAGTTCTCGACGACGTTGCGATCGGCCTTGTCGACGGTGGCGACGTTTTTCTCGGTGAGGTCGACATTGCCTGCCGTCTTGATCGCCGACTGCTTCAGCTTGCTGGCAACAGACGGGCGCAGCGAATAAATCGTGGCGCCGCTGGCTGAGGACTGGGCGTAGTCGGCGTGGATGGCGATGAACAGGCTGGCGTTGTGGCGTTCGGCGAAGTCGCGGCGTTCGGTGAGTTCGATGAACTCGTCCTTGTCGCGCGTCATCAAAACGGTGTAGCGGCCGGATGCTTCCAACTTCTTGCGCAGCGTCTGCGCGAATTCAAGCACCACATCCTTTTCGACCGCGCCATTCTTCATGGCGCCGCTGTCGTGTCCGCCGTGACCGGGATCGAGAACGATAACCGGCTTGGCCCGGCGCTTGGCAAGGGCCTGACGTGATTCTGCATGTTGCGGCATCGGCGGCTGCAGGCCCGAAGCGCCGAGGCCGCTCGGCGGGTCGAACGGTGCGTTGGCGAGTTTGCGATCGGGTTCAGGTCCGGCGATCGGAGCAATCTCGACGTTGAGGTGATAGGTCTTGCCGACCGGTTCGATCTTCGTCGCCGTCACGACGACGGGTTCGGTGACGTTGATGACGATGCGCGACTTGCCGGCACCCGATTTGCCGCCGTGGAAGCCGCTGACGAGACCCACGGGGCCGTTTTCGGGATGCGGCGGGAGCTGCAACTGGACGTCGTCCAACTCCACGACCACGCGGTTCGGGTTGGTCAGCGAAATAATATTGAAATCGGCGTGACGGTCGATGCCAACGATGAATCGCGTCAACCTGCTTGCCGGGTATGCGGCGGGAACGGCTGTTGAATCAGCCGCGGGAGCTGTTGCGCCATCAGCCGCAAGGGCGGTTGGGTTCTCAGCCGCGAGGGCTGTTCGGTTGCCGGTTATCACGCCGGAACCGGCGAGGACGGCTGCGCACAATAGGCTGGCGAGCGCGCGCCGAAGCACACGCTCTGTCATAAGACCCATTCGGTTGACCCCCGTCTACGCGATAGGTTGCACTGTCTCTGGGTAACCACAGTCAACTCACAAGATGGCGATTTCCAGGACGCCATCGGGCATGTGTGTGATTTTGACGGGCAAGGGTAAAGGATTCGTTAAACTTAACCGGTTCCTAACGCAGCAAATGGGCCGGATCAGTCTTTTTCGAACGCCGCCGACTTCCAGCGCTGCATGGCTTCGGTGTCGGTTTCGCGGGCGTCGATCCAGCTGGCGCTGCCGTCGGGGCGGGTTTCCTTCTTCCAGAACGGGGCGCGGGACTTGAGGTAGTCCATCAGGAACTCGGCAGCTTCGAATGCGGCGTGGCGATGCGCCGAGGCGGTAATGACCAGGACAATGTTGTCGCCGGGGTGCAATTCGCCGATGCGATGGACGATGAGGGTGGCCGACAGCGGCCAGCGCGCGTTGGCTTCGGCTTCGACGCGCGCCAGTTCGGCTTCCGTCATGCCGGGATAGTGTTCGAGGGTCATCGAGGTAATCGGCATTTCGCCGGCGCTGCCACGGACCGTACCGGTAAAGGTGACGACGGCACCGATGTCGGTGCGCCCGCCCGTCAGGGCCGCGATTTCAGCGCCGATGTCGAAGTCCTGGGGTTCAATGCGGACAGCCATTGGTTCAGCCCCCGGTGACGGGTGGGAAAAACGCTATTTCGCGGGCGCCGGCGATCGCCGCATCGGGGCGGACGTGGTTGTGGTCGATGGCGGTGCGGATGACATCCGGCCTGGCGAAGGCCGAGGCGTAGGTTTCGCCGCGTTGGCCGAGCCAGGTCATGAGATCTGCAACCGTTGCGACATCGGCCGGTAGCGTCACCCGTTCCTCGGCATGGCCGACCTTCTCGCGGACCCAGGCGAAATAGCGCAGCGTGAGGGTGGCGGCAGGGCTGGTGCCTGCGTCATGCGATTGGGTGTCCGGTGCCGGTATCATGTTGGCGTCTTCAACTCCCGTTGTCATTCGAGGCGTGATGTATGGCGGCACGGAAATAATCGCTGCCGGTCCAGAGCGTAAGCAAGGCCGCGATCCAGAGCAAGCCGACGCCGACTTCGGTGAGCAGCGGCAGTTGCGTTGCGGCGGCCGGCCCGGCGATCAGAAGGCCGATTGCCAGCATCTGGATTGCGGTTTTCCATTTTGCAAGCGTGGTGACGGTGACCCTGACGTTGAGGGTCGCCAGGAACTCGCGCAGACCTGACACCAGAATTTCGCGCGACAGGATGATAAGGGCGGCAAAGACGTGCGGTCCAGCGATGGTGCGGTCGGCGACGAGCATCAACAGAGCGGCGGCAACCAGAAGCTTGTCGGCGATGGGGTCGAGCATGGCGCCAAAGCGAGACTGCTGTTGCCAGGTGCGGGCGAGATGACCGTCAAGCCAGTCTGTAAAGGAGGCGAAGAGGAAAATCGCAAAGGCCGCCCAGCGGGCAACCGCTCCATCGAGGAAGTAAAGGACCAGAACGAAGACCGGAACGGCGGCAATGCGGCCGAGCGTCAGCGCGTTCGGCAGATTGAGATCGGAACGAGGTCGCTGCGGGGCGGTCAACATTGAGATCGTGGCTTTCGGCTCGGGTCGGTGGGGGTTTGCTTGGGGTCAATGCCACAGATGGGGCACGGCGTCAGGCTTGTCAGCCGTCTGGACATCAGAAAAGCGCATCGCGGGAGCAAAACGTCATGTCGCATCGTGAACGCGCCTTCGGCGGTTTACCGAAGGAACGGCGGTCGGTTGCCCTGCTGGCGGGCGTTCAATGACATCGCTGGAGATGTCGAAACGGCGGGCCAGGACTTGTTTCAGGTGCCGCAACTCTGGTCGCGTTTCGAAAAACTGGGATTGGTGACGGGCTACGCACCGGCGCAATTGCGGCGGTTGGCCTTGGCATTATGATTCTAGAGCAACACATCCGATCCGACTGAATCGCCGAAGGCGATGCGTGGATCGGATAAAGTTGCTCTAAGCACGACGGCGAGAGCCTGCAGGCGCCGGCAGCCCGAAGCGAATGAGCCGGCCGAACGCAAACGCCCCGGACTGCACGAGCAATCCGGGGTGTCGAATTTCGTCGGGACCAGTTACCAGCCGCGGCGCATGCAGCGGCGATAACGCCAGCCGTAGCCGTATTTGCCACGGCAACGGTAGTGACGGCTGCCGTGACGATAACGGCCGCAGGCTTTTGGATGACGGTGAAGAGCGCGGTAGCCGAGGCTCGGAACGTAACCGCGTTGCACGCTGCAGTGCCAACCATGCGTCTGGTGGACTAATCCGGCAGCGGCGCTGCCAACGATGTCGCCGGTAAGCAGGCCAGGAGCCGAAATCGCTCCGGCTTGCGCGGGGTTGTTGGCGGCGAACGTGAACGACACGATGACTGCCGCGAAAAGCAGAGCGAATTTCTTCATCAAGTGGTCTCCAGGCTGTGGTGTTGTTCCGTACCCAGATATTGGGCAATGAGCAATATGCAGTGCGATCCGAGACTTAACGAAACGCGATCATGCCATAACGGACCTTGAACGTGGGATGAACAACCTTGCAGCATCGTTTCGGATTGGTTGCCCAAGGCGTCTCGTTTTCGATGAATCGAGGGTGGTGTGGCGAGGCTACGAGATGCCGGCACTCATTCAGTCCGGTTTCTCGTGGAAGTGGTCGTAGATCTTCTGGGCCATTTCGGCGGAGATTCCGGCAACGGCCTTGAGGTCCTCGATGCCGGCGCGCGAGACCGCCTTGGCCGAGCCGAAATGACGGAGCAGCGCGCGGCGGCGTGTCGGGCCGATGCCTGCGATCTCGTCGAGGGGGTTTGCGGTCAGCCCCTTGGCGCGCTTGGCGCGATGCGTGCCGATGGCGAAGCGGTGGGCTTCGTCGCGCAGGCGCTGAATGAAGTAGAGGACCGGATCGCGGGGCTCCAGCATGCGCGGGCGGGCCTCGCCGGGGATATGGAAATGCTCGCGGCCGGCGTCGCGGTCGGGGCCCTTGGCGACGCCGATCAAGGTGATGCCTTCAATGCCGATTTGCGCCATGACTTCGCGTGCGACGGCGAGTTGGCCGGCGCCTCCGTCGACGAGGACGAGGTCGGGCCGGTCGGGGACCGATGCAAGGTCAACGGCGTCGTCGATGTCGGCGCTGGAGATTTCGTCACCGGGCGCTAACCTGTGTTCCGCGTCAAGCGGAAGTGAGGCAGCGAGGGGGAGATCGGCGTCGACTGCGGCGGCGCCGGTTTCGGCAGCGAGGCGTTTGAAGCGCCGGGTCAGCACTTCGCGCATCATTGCGTAATCGTCCCCCGGGGTCAGCTTGTCGGACTTGATGTTGAACTTGCGGTACTGGTTCTTGGCGTAGCCTTCGGGGCCGGCGACGATCATGGCGCCGACGGCATCGGTGCCGGAGATGTGGGAGTTGTCGTAGACCTCGATGCGGCGCGGCGGGCGCGCCAGCCCGAAGCGTTCGGCGACCGCGTGCATAAGCTCGGTTTGCGAAGCGGTTTCGGCCATGCGGCGCAGCAGGGCTTCGCGGGCGTTGGCGGTGGCGTGGGCAACGAGGTCGGTTTTGGGACCGCGTCTTGGAGTGGCGATCTCGACCTTGCGGTCGGCCTTGGTCGACAAGGCCTCGGCCATCAGTTCGCGCTCGGTCAGATCATGCGAAGTGAGGATCAGGCGCGGCACCGGCTTGTCGTCGTAGAACTGGGCTATGAACGAAGCGAGGATTTCGTCGGCATCGAGCGAACGGTCGGCCTTGGGGAAGTAGGCGCGATTGCCCCAGTTCTGACCGGTGCGGAAGAAGAAGACCTGGATGCAGGTCTGGCCGCCGTCCTGGTGGGCGGCGAACACGTCGGCCTCCTCGATGCCGGTGGCGTTGATCGATTGGTCGGCGGTGACGTGGGCCAGTGCCCAAAGACGGTTGCGGTAATCGGCGGCGCGTTCGAATTCGAGCTTTTCGGCGGCTTCGCTCATCAGCTGCTGATACTTCTCGCGCACGCTCTGGCTCTCTCCGCGCAGGAAGCGGCTGGCCTCGTCGACGAGCCTGTCGTACTCCTCCGGACCGATCTCGCCGGTACACGGGCCCGAGCAGCGTTTGATCTGCCACAGCATGCAGGGGCGCGTGCGGCTCTCGTATTCGCTGTCCGAGCAGGTGCGCAGAAGAAAGACCCGCTGCAGCATGGCGATGGTGCGGTTGACGGCCCCGGCGGATGCGAATGGGCCAAAGTAATCGCCCTTCTTGTTGCGGGCGCCGCGGTGCTTGAGGATGCGGGGGGCGTCGTGATCGCGCGCAATAAGGATGTAGGGGAACGACTTGTCGTCGCGCATCACCACGTTGAAGCGCGGGCGGAAGCGCTTGATGAGGTTGGCTTCGAGGAGCAACGCCTCGGCCTCGGTGCGGACCGTGACGAATTCCATCGACGCGGTCGAGGCGATCATGCGCGCGATGCGGCTCGTGTGGCCGCCGAGACGGGCATAGTTCGAGACGCGGGCTTTGAGTGAGTGGGCCTTGCCGACATAGATCACGTCGCCGTCCGCGTTCAGCATCCGGTAGACACCGGGGGCGGCGGGCAGCGACTTGAGATAGCCGGCGATGATTTCGGGGCCGCTGCGCCGCTCCTCGGGCGCGTCGCCAGCGGGTGGCTGGCCGGTGTCGAGGGGCACGACTTCGCGGTCATTCTGTTTCGGCATGGGGGGAACATTGGTCGGGGCCGAGGCTCAGTCAAGCGATCGTGACGCCGTGCGACCGGATTGGCCGTAAAAGGGCCGGATTGCGGGTTCTTGTGGGGGAAAACTACCGCTTGGAAATGGTTTTCCAACTCCGAGGCTTCGATCCCAAGGCGTCTTCCCCGGAAAACAGCAAGCTTCGGCTTCCGATCCGGAGTCACAGCCGCTTGACGGCATTCGCCCGGCAATCAAGCGTCTAAATCCAGAACACTGGCAGGGTTCAATGACCCACGTGCGACCTGCAATGAATGAGTTTGCCGTTCTGCTCGCCGTCGTGGCGGCCGGTCTTGTTACAGCCGGCGAAGCGCGTGCGCAGAGCTACAGCCTGGCGCCGACGGCGGCGGCGGACCATGCCGCTCGCTCCGGAACCAAGGGCGCGGACAGGTTCGGCAAGGAAGACGACGTCCTGCGCTTCATCAACGACTACCGCGAGAACAAGACACCGGCGCAGGTGCCCGGCCTCGTCACGGCGATGGTGCGGCTTGGCGCTCTCAGCGACCCGGAGAAGGCCGGCGTCTATACCGGCTTCATTGCCGGTGTGATCGGCGAGAACCAGGTGAAGGCGCCCGAACTCATCGCCGAGATGTTTCCGATGCCGCCGGTGCAGCAGGTCGTCCTGATCAAGGCGATCGCGTTTTCGGGCCTGCCGGACTGGAAGGAGCTGTTGGAGCAGTTCGTCGAGAGAATGCCGGCGCGCAAGGTTCTCGTTGGCAAATACCTCTATGGCGACGGCAAGACGCTCGGCGAACTGTCGATGGACGACCCGTTCGTGATCGATGCGCACTGGGGCTATTACTTCGCGACGGGGGCGTGGGAGCCGGGCATCCGCATCATCTCCGCGCTGGCGTGGGCGGAGGATAAGAACGACATCGAGAAACTGACGATCGGTTCCATGGCGAAGTGGACGTTTGCCAGCAACGCGGCGCGCGACAAGAACCTGCTCGACCTCGCCAAGGTGCAGATGAACCATCAGGACGAAGCGGTGCGGCGGCAATTGCGCGACGTCATCGAGGCCGCAGAACTCTACGAAATCGGGCGCTTGCGCGAAGATGCCCTGAAGCGCATCGATACCTTGCGGGCTGGCGGTCCGCAAAATGCGCGCGATTGGAGCAAGTGGGGCAACTACGGCACGACGGCCTTGGCGCTGGGCTGCGTTGTCGC
>Ga0180009_10001098_pt1 | contig 33945 bp, 36 predicted proteins | sample OS_PC_MetaG_FD_123537 | JGI IMG/M metagenome (GOLD analysis project Ga0180009, IMG submission 123537) | Groundwater microbial communities from the Aspo Hard Rock Laboratory (HRL) deep subsurface site, Sweden - OS_PC_MetaG | ecosystem: Environmental > Aquatic > Deep subsurface > Groundwater...
CAAATGTACCACAATGAAAAAGAGGCTAGAAAATCAGAACAGCATTTCCAAACTATCTCTCAAAAAAAAGGTATTCCAGAAAACAATCCAGTGCATTTAATCAGTGCTAGTTCGACAACAGTCTTTAGTCTTGCATCTGGAGCCAGAAAAGAGTTGAGTAATAGTGAAATTAGAAGACGCATAGAACAGGGAGCAGTCTCGATTGACTCTCAAAAATATACTAACCCTAATGAAGAAATCACTCCTAAATCTGGCAGTATCTTAAAAACTGGGAAAAGAGACTTTCACCAAATTAAAGTGGAGGAATAAAATGACCAGAAAACAACGCGAGCGCCTCACTAAGATTTTTGCCATAATTTTTATGCTAGCAATGCTACTAAGTATTGTTGGCAGTAGTATAATTTATCTACTTTAGATTGTTAAAAAAGTTACCCTTTGCCTTAGTCTTAGTCTTAGTAATTAAGATTCTTCAGCAAGACCAGCCACTTCGTCTATTATTAGGTACCACCTCGAACCCCCATCGCCAATAATTAACACTCGATTAAATAACTCATTTACATCCTCAGCTCCATACCTGCTGATAGTTCCAACTCTTCCATTTTTCAACCTCACCCGAGTGCGTAGTGGATATTTTTTTCTAAACTCCTCTACTTCTCTCTTTAATTTCGCTACCTCAGTAGAACTAAGTCTTTCTGTCAAACTCATTATCTCCCTCCTTTTTAATTTAAGCTATTATATTATATCAAATTTTTAAAATTAAACATTTGGGAGTACTGTGGATAATTGTATACTGCTTTTATGTATTCGCTGGATAGTTCCTTGGACATAGTCGTTGGCATTGGCCCAACTGTCGCTAATAAACTCGCTAGCAAAAACCTATACACCCTTCAAGACCTACTCCTTTGGGCACCCCTCCACTATGAAGACCGTTCGCAACAAAAACTAATTATGGATTTAGTCAAAGATGAGTTAGTCACCATCCAAGCTGAGGTCACTGCTGTTTCTAATCAATACAAAGGCCGGCGCTCTATACAGCGCGCCACTATCCAAGACAACTCAGGCAGCTTGAAACTGATCTGGTTTAACAGTCCCTACATCAAAGACACTTTAAAAAGAGGGCAGTCTTATTTTTTTAGTGGTCAGCTTAACAATAGAAGGATGATGACTCAACCCAAAATAGAAAAAATCAGCCGTGATACCATTCACACAAATCGGCTAGTCCCAATTTATTCTACAGTTACTGGGATCAAACCGGGCAACTTGCGCCGCTACCTCAAAGAAATTGTGGACCATCTGCAACCAATCGATGATCCTTTGGCTAAACAATTTGACTTACTCCCACTTAACACAGCCTTCAAACACCTACATTTTCCCGATGATCAACAACTCACCATTGACGCCCGCAAGCGTTTGGCCTTAGAAGAACTACTAGGATTGATGCAGCATTCGTATCGGATTAAACAGCAATGGAAAGATAGAGCTTGCGCCCACTTCATAAAAATAGATGAAAAAAACTTAATTCCAAAGCTACTTTTTACTCTCACTCATGCTCAGCAACGCAGCCTTAGAGAAATTCTGGATAACATTTCGTCAACCACGCCCATGAACCGCTTGCTCCTGGGCGATGTTGGTTCGGGTAAAACTGTGGTGGCCGGAATTGCCGCTCGACAAGTTTTACAAAATAATCACCACGTGGCCTTTATTGTGCCTACCCAAATTTTGGCACAACAACATCTTGAAACCCTCGATCAATTTTTTCCGGAGATAAATACTCAACTTTTAACAGCCAAAAACAAATTTATTCTAAATGACAGCCCCACCATCTACATTGGCACCCACGCCGTGATTAATAAACTTCAAGATATCAAACCAGCGCTGATCATTTACGATGAACAGCACCGCTTTGGGGTCAAACAGCGTTCTGAAATCTACCAGCTCGCTTTTTGTCCTCACCTCTTAACCATGTCAGCCACACCTATCCCGCGTAGTCTGATGCTAACTATTTTTTCTCATCTTGAGCTTAGTGTGATTGATGAAATGCCAGCTGGACGTAAACCTGTTAAGACTTGGCTAATTCCTGAGAAAAAACGCACTAAATCTTATAACTGGATCAAGCGACAACTTCAACAGAGTGGGGAACAGGCCACGCCTGTTGGCAAGCAAGTACTGGTGATTTGCCCATTTATTGATCCCTCAGATGTGCAAGCTTTTGCAAACATCAAATCTGCCACACAAACCTATGAGACTCTTAAAACAGAATTTGCTGATTTCAAAGTAGAGCTCCTTCACAGTCGCCTGTCTCAAGCCCAGAAAGATCACATTACTCAAAATCTCTATAATCAAAAAATTGATATTCTAGTTTGCACATCCATTGTAGAAGTCGGAGTTGATCTGCCAACAGTTTCCATCATACTGATCGAATCCGCTGAAAGATTTGGTCTAGCGAGTCTGCATCAGCTCCGCGGGCGTGTGGGCAGAGCTGGTCAACAAGCCCATTGCCTATTGTTTTCTAGCGTCAGTTTGAAAGAAACTAATCAACGCCTGGAGGTTTTCACCCAAACCACAGATGGGATGAAACTCGCCGAAGCTGATCTCCAAAACCGCGGAGCAGGAGACCTTTTTGGTACCCAACAACACGGCTTCGATCAGTTAAAGTTTGCTAATTGGACCAATGTTGAGTTGATTACTCAAGCTCGTCAAATTTTCAACCAGCTGAAAGATTCTACCGATTGGCAACCACTCATCTCCCCGCCAGCGACAAACTCCTGTCCGAACCCCAACTAACACAAACCTTAACTAACAAACGCTCATATAACCCTAACTAACTAACCTTGCAAATCTATCTCCTGAGAGCTACAATTTGATTTCTATGGGTGCAGTACCAAAAAATAAAATTACTAGAACAGAACGCGGCAAACGCCGCCAGGGCAATAGACCAAGTTTAAAGAAAAACTTGGCTCAGACCAGCATTCCTCTACACAAAAAAGGATTGGTCGCCCAAATCTTTAAAACTATTGGTCTTAAAGAATAGTTGCATCTTCAATGAGCTTATATATACTAGGACCATGCCAGACGTAAACCAACTTCCCAATGGAAATTTAATTGTTGATCAGGACATTGATGATACTGATCATGATCCTAGGCATCAAAAAAGAATTAAACTTATGCAAGCATTATTTAGCTACAGTTTCAACCAAGATGAAGATCTACCAACTGATGAATTAGAAACATATCAAAAAATTGTTTCTTTGTTATCAGAGATTGATCCCGAGATTGCTAAATTTGCTCCAGAAAGACCACTGTCGGAAATTAACCGGGTAGATTTAGCAATTTTACGCCTAGTAGTGTATGAATCAAAACATACCAAGGTACCAACAAAAGTAATAATTAATGAAGCTGTGGAACTAGCTAAAGAATTTGGAACTGAGAGTTCTCCTCGTTTCGTCAACGGCGTGCTGGGACAAATGTTGACCTAAATTGACTCCTAATTTAGAAATAATCTTATGAAAAAAACTACTGCCGTAATTGATCAAATTAGAGATATTATTGAACGAGAATTACTAGTAGATACATCAGAAATAGAAATCACCGATAGTCTTGAAACTGCGCTCGGGATTGATCTTGAGATTGATTTCGCTCGAGTAATTTCTAGTATTTGTCAAAAATTTGATGTTTCTCATGAAGCTAAAGAGCTCCTGACTGGGGCTAATACGCTCAAACAACTAGCTAGTATTGTCATAGAAGAAGCAGAGCTGGGATAATAGAACTATGCTACCCCAATTTAATAATAATTCATTTTTAGAAACAGCACTCACGCACCGCAGTGCCTTAAATGAAAGTATTTCTTCCTCTAAAGAGTCCAATGAAAGATTCGAATTTTTAGGAGATGCAGTTTTGGAGCTAGCCACAACCGAATTTTTGTTTGGGAAATACCCCACTGAACCAGAAGGTATTCTAACTGCTTATCGCAGTGCCCTGGTGAAAACCACTACTTTGGCCCAAGTAGCTCAAGAATTGAACCTAGGACAAAAACTCTACATGAGTAAGGGAGAAGAAGCAACTGGAGGACGAAGCAATCCTAGTCTACTGGCAGATACCACAGAAGCTGTCATTGGCGCCATTTACTTAGACCAAGGCTACCAGGCCACTAAAAACTTTCTAGACCAACATCTCTTTAACAAATTTGATCAAATTAAACAACAAAAACTTTATCAAGACGCAAAAAGTCTCTTACAAGAAATTGTGCAAGCAAAGGGTCATGAAGCTCCGGTCTATAAAGTAATTAATGAAGAAGGACCAGATCACGACAAACAGTTTACTGTCAGAGTTGTGGTTGATTCCAAGCCAGCAGGAGAGGGTAGGGGCAAGAGCAAGCAAGTAGCTCAACAAGCCGCAGCCCAACAAGCTCTCAAGGAGTTTGGTGGCACTTGAGTAAATCCAATAAAACACTTATAATCGCAACCTATGTTGAAAATAAAATTAATTCGTTTTGGCAAAAAAAATCAACCGCATTACCGCATAGTAATCCAAGAGGCTCGCACTAAAAGAGATGGAAAATATACGGCAAAACTAGGACATTACTCACCAGCTCAGAATCCTAAAATTTTAGAAATCAATCTAGAAGAATATAAAAAGTGGGTAGCTAAAGGCGCACAGCCTACAGAGACAGTGGCTAGCTTAATCAAACGTTTTGAATCAGGTAATCCCTTCCCACCTAAAAAGAAAAAATCATCTAAAAAACAATTAGCTAAAGAAAACAAAGCTCAAACAGAAGCGATTGAAAAAAAGAAGATAAAAGAAGAAGAAAAGAAACCTAAGCAACTGTGAAAAATCTCTTAGAATTCATTCTCATCCACCTTGTTGATAATCCCGAAGAAGTTAAAATTGAAATTATTGAAGAAGAGAGAGGGACTACTTTTTTAATTCATGTTCATCCTGATGACATGGGCAAAGTCATCGGCAAAAAAGGCTCAGTTATTAACGCTATTCGCAGCATTGCTAAAATTAGAGCTCTCAAAGAAGGTATTAGACCCTACATCACTTTAGCTGAACCTGCCAAAGAAACTATTTAATTCCCCTGATCGATTTTTATAACTCACCAGTCTTAATTTCTGGCATATCCAACCCAAAGAGATCTTCCAGATTACCGCCGATGATTTGTTGTTGAATTTCTATTGATGGATAATAGTAATTATTAATCTCAGCAATAATCACTTGCTCTTTACTACCTATATTTGGCAAAGGACTCTCTAGAGCAGCTTCCACGGTTTGAGTAAAAAAATAAACACTCACTATTAACTGAGCGCTAACTTGGTCTGTTGGTCTAATAATATCATCGCTCTTGATATCTAATGAAAGACTCTTAATAGTAATTAATGGAGCTACTTTTTCAATATCTGAGATAAACTTCTGCACCTGGCTAAACACACCCGATACTTCTAACTCCACATCTAGAGAATTATGGCCTTTGCCAGAGACTGAAGTAACTTTTTTTTCCTTGGCATTGCTCTTGGCATTGCTCTTGGCATTGCTCTTGGCATTACTCTTAGCACTATCTAAAAACTGCGTACTTTCTGAAGCGATTGCTCCAGGAGAAAGACTGAGGTTGGTAAACATGACTCCATCTTTACTAGCAACAGCGTTTAGTGCCGCCAATAACTCCAACAGTGGCTTTTTTGAAGGTAAAATTTTGTTCACTAAATCAACTGAAGCATAGGCCCCTTGAGCGTCAAGGTTTTCTAGATCCGTGGCTTTTTGTCTCAAGAGGTTGAGCTTTTGCTGTTTTGTTATAATTTCTCGATTAAGATCAAGGGCTGCGTTTATCTGGGATATAATTCCGGAAAAAACTATGATTAGACACAATAATCCGCTCGCCACTGCCATGATAAGGTACCGCCGATTTGTAATGAGTGATTTAAAATTTATTTTTTTGTTGTTTTTCATTCTGCAGTTTCTTTACCCAATACAACAGTAATTTGCATTTGATAAATACCCTTACTATTTCTTTGTAAGTTACTTTTAGTTAAAGAGGAAAATTTTTGCACAGATTGCTCAGAAGCCAGGGTTTCAAAGACATTTTCTAAAGTAAAAACATCAGCTGCCATTACTCCAAAAGCCAAGAACTGCGAACTAGCATCATAGGCAATCCTGTCTATAACCACATCTGAACCAAAAACTTGTGAAAAATAACTAATTGCATCCTGCTTGTCTTTTCTCTCTGCAAAAACACCGCTTAAAACCCTTAATTTGTCAACAAATATCACAAAAGATTTCTCCGTATTCTCCTGAGATTTAATTCTCGCCAATAAACTTTGCTTAGAATTTTCTATCTTAGAAAGCTGTGAAATTAAATAGAAGCGCAAGCCGAAAATTCCCACCAGAATTACTAAAAAAACTGCCGTAGTAACACCCGCGATATTAAAAATTTTTTTATCGCCTTGTGCAAGTTTAGTCAATGTCTTGATGCGGTTACGAACAAAATTAATGTCCATCATGATCTAAACCTCCTCACGCATCAAAAGCCCCACACACACAGTCCATGTGGGATGATTTCCCTCAGGCACTGCTCCTAAGGCTTGAGAGAAGGGGGCTGCCACTAAAACTTCGGCGCCTAGTTCTTGAGTAATGTGCTGAACTAAACCTGGTAGAAGAGTTGGCCCTCCTGACAATAAAATCCGCTGGGCACTAACACCAGGGTTTTGATTGACAAAAAACGTCATTGCTTTCTTAATCTCATTGATAAAAATACTAATCACCGGTAATAAAGTCTCCCTTACTTTACCCTGAAATTGCTGGGGATCCAATCCGTATGTTCGCTTATATTCTTCTGCCTGTTGCTTATTAAGATTAATTTGCTTTTCCAAAACTTGAGTTAATGATTGACCACCAGTCATCTGAGAAGTTATAAAACGTAGTTCGCCTTGATAAACCATGGCCATTTGGGTACTACTAGCCCCCATTTGAACCACTAGGGTGGGCGGCTCCTCAGCCGTCATATCTAATGCTCTTAGTACTGAGAGCATCTGCGTTTCCAATAACTTGGGCTCTATGCCAAGTGACAAAAAAACATTAGTGTACTTTTCCACAATATCTTTGTGAGTTCCAACCAGCAGTACTCTCATTTTTTCTTCATTTTGTTTGTCTTTAGCCGGGCGATATAAAACTTGATATTGTAAAGACAGCTGATCTGGAGGAATGGGGATATGCTGCTCAGCTTGCCAGCCAATAGCTGAGGCTAACTCAGCATCACTTAATACGGGTAGCTCAATTAGTTTAGTTGAAACTACTGTCTCTGGCAGGCTTAGTCTGACGTCAGTCCGAGGTAGTTTATTGTCTGTGATTAATGGATCAATTATATCAATCAGTTTTTGACTCAGAGCCTCATCACTAGCAATAGCGACACCTAAAGGATTAAAAATTTCAACCATTCTTTCGATTTCGATTTTTTTTCCTGGCTTAGCGCTAATAGCCTTAATGGTGTAAGTTCCAATATCAAGAGCTAGGGCAGACATATTAATTATAGTTTATTATAAATTGCCGCCGCTATAAAGAGCATAGTCAAATATAGAAGGAGCCGAGAGTGAAGTGCGATTAACCTCAACAATTCTAGTTTCATTACTATTTTCCTTAGCCGCCTTGGACCTGATAGAATAATATTGTGTTAACATTGTAAAATCACTACTGGCTATTTTTACGTGTGTATCATTATATACTGGCTTAAATCTGACTAAAAAATCATTAGTTAGTAGAGATAGACTGTAACGACGTTTATAACCGTTTTCATCAATAACTGTGCCCAAATCAAAACCATCGCTCCGGTTACAACCGCCTAAAGCATAGTGCCTAACTCTGGTAGTGCCAACATCGTCATAGTAAACCGAGGTCATTAATGAAGCCACATCTTGAGTAACACAGTCACTCTCATGGGACCAATCAACTTGAAGAACATCGCCGTCACTCACTCCAGTTACATCTACTCCCACAGAGACTCCTTCAAATAATCTGGTTTCTAAGTTAGCAACTTTGTTAATTGTGTAGGCCACATCAACTCCAGTCACACTATCAACCGTCCCCGAAGTAGATTCGCCTTCAAAATCCAAATCACTCGAAAGAGCTTGCTCAACTCCTTGCTCAGCGGCGTTAAAAACTCGAGCAGATTCTGATTCTTTCCCCGATGTAAATGCTTCTTGAGTAGTCCTAGCTGCCAATGACATCCCGATTGTTAACATGCCTGTCATGATCAAAAGCACAACTAAACCCACTTGCCCAGATTGAGAAATTGATTTTGATTGCATCTGTTTCCATCATAAAAAACTTCTTCTTAAACTGCAACAAGCAAGAGACCATGTTACACTTCTAGTATGGAAATGAGGCGTCATCATTTACAGTCTGGATTTACTCTGATAGAACTCATTATCGCAGTCAGTCTAACTGTAATGCTACTATTGACCGCTTCAGCATTGTTTATGACCTTTTTAATTAGCGGCGCTAAAGTTAACAGCACTCAGCTGGTTAAACAAGAAGGCCAACATGCTCTAATCCAAATGGAGTTTCTACTGCGAAATGCCATTGAGCTTTTGCCCAATAGTTTCGGTGATGAATGTATAGCTGATATGACAGAAATTAAATTTCGCTCTATTGATGGAGGAGAAACTACCCTGGCTATTGAAGACGATGGTGGAGTTGATAAGATTGCTTCTAATTCTGGAGTTTACTTAACCTCTGGCGCAGTCAAAATTGTGAATGGCATAAACTTCACTTGTACGCAAAACAGTGATGAGAGTCATCCTCACATCAGTATTTCTTTCACCCTAAGAAAAGGTACTCCTGGGCTAGACCCAACCAGAGACATTGTCCAAGAGACCTTTACAGCCAGTGCCACTGTTCGCAGTTTGTAAAAATTAATTGATTTTCTTAAATGTTTGTTCAACAGTTGCTTGTCTACTGACTCCGGCGTCAAGCCATTTAACTACTGCCACTACTTTAACTTCATCAGCCAACACAGCTAGTTCCACTTCACGAATGAAATCAGTCCCGGAAATCACCTCACTCTCCTCACATTCCCCCAAAGCAAGATTTAAAAAATTAATAGAATTGGACGGAATAGTATCAAAGCAATAAATCCCATCAAATAAAGCAGACTGAAACGATTCCCAGCCCAACACAGACCTTTCTCGATGAAACACCTCTAGTGCTTCTTGCGAATAGTTCGTAGCCATACTTAATTTTTTATTTTCTGCAGTATTTTTAGCCGACATACTCAAACTAGCGGCAAGTGCTGTTAAGACAGATGCTACAATGATCGTCACAATTAAAATCTCAACTATGGTTTGACCGGCCTGGGACTTGAATTTTTCTACTTTCATAAAATGTATTATAAAAACTCTCCCTGAGTAATTTCTCCTCCTGCATTGACACCGAACTGATAAGTTCTGCCTGAGTTATTGACTACCTCAACCTGCCCAGCTCCCGACACACCACCGTGCAAAGTTAAAAAAGTAATTTCTATATTACTACCAAGAGTAGTTCCTGTTATTAAATCAAAACTATTTCTTTCAATCTCACCACTTTCACAATCGGCAATTAGCTTAATTTGTTTATCAGGGCCAATATCAACTGATCTCACGATATATCCATATAGTTTTCCACAGCCAGAGGGAGTTTCACCCACCCGAGAAAGTGTTTGCGCCATTCTTAAGTGACCCTGAATCTCTTTGACGCTATTAACTACTTGCTGTTTGTCATTAAAATTTACAAAAGAGGCTATGCCGCCACCTACAATAAGTAGAATAATCACCGCCACCACCATCGTTTCAACCAGAGTAAAACCGGATGAATTACTTGTAGTATGTGGTTTATTTATCACTGATTCTTTAAGGATTATCAATACAATACGATTCTATGCCCGATTTTGTTTCTAAGGTAGCACAGAGCTCAAAAACACTTGCGTCTGAGCTATAAGTATAATCATAGGTAGGTGATTTAGGATCTGAAACGGAGTTGAAGCTAATATAATCATTAATCGTCGTGAGCATTGATGTAAAATTCGTACCAGAGGGATATTGGCTATTGTCATTGCGATAGAGCACTAAGGCTTGCTTGACGGCTTCCAAATCAGATTTTCTTTTAGCGTTACGGCTGTTGCGAGTAGCTTGGCTATAACTAACCAAACCAATGGTGGCAATGACGATCATAATTGTAGCAACAACTAATAGTTCAATTAGGGAAAACCCCAACTTTGACTTCTTTTTCATCATTTGTCTCCTCTCACAATGATAGTAAATGCAGTGATGGGTAGCTCTGCTGATAAAATGCCACGATCATCTTCTGCAGTCAACTTTACATTATAACTACAAAAATTGTCAGCACATACATAGGTATGTTCGGTAACTAAATTTTCAGCGAAAAATTGATCTATGGCGCCATCTCCATAATCGAGACTGGCCACTATGGATTTTGCTTCTCCCTGGTCAATCACATAACTAAAAGTAACTGGGGTCGAAGTATCAATCACGAGAGTATTGGTTTGCTTATCCATCGCTGGCTGGGTATTAAAGGCCAAAACTATGGGGCGACTAATGCAAGAACTAAAACATGATTTGGGGCAATCAATTGCTTGAGTCAATTTCTCACCAGCCCCATGTTGTGATTCCGGCTGGCAACAAACAAATCCATAACCAGCGCAGATTGAAATAGGGCTCATACCTAGAGGAGAATCTTGAGAGAAATCAATAATGGCTTCATCCTCAGCGCCTACTGCTTTTCTTCGCCCAAATATTTCCAGCAAGATCCCGCTTCTAGATTCACCCCAAATAATACCTGAGCTTCCCGGCACTTTTTCTACAAATGGAGGTAGTTGTTGACGATCAATCACAGTCGGGTCAATACTAAACTGACCACACAAAATTTCCGTTACATACAAAGTGGAGGAGAGAAAGCGCAATTGAGCAATGGCAAATATGTCACCAGCTACAAACTCACTTCCTCTTGCCATACATTTGGATAAATATGATTTTTTATAATATGCGTTTTTTAAATCAGATAAAGAGTTTGTCACCTGTCTTGAACCAAGAATAAGCAATGTCTCTCTGGCAATAAAAGCACTCATTGCTCCTAAAATAATCAGTGTTAATAAAGACTTAAATAAAATCTTAACTATTCGCATAATTTCCCATCTTTGTGCCTTATTATACTGGAGCTCAATTTTACAACCATTGTAAATACCAAGTAAAGATAGCCTCGCCAACCGCTAGGCTTAAAATTGTCCCAATAATAATAAAAGGACCAAAGGGGATAACCTGGCCCATTTTGCGTTTACCGGAAACAAGCAACCCCACGGCGACAATGCCACCTAAGATAAATGATAGAAAAATGCCCACTATCACTTTCGGCCAACCTAACAAAAGCGCTATCGGAGCTACTAATTTAACATCTCCTAACCCCATACCCCTGCCCTTAGTTAACCACCACAGGCTTCCAAAAAATATTACGGTAATCACCATCCCCAAGATAGCTGCCCACAGATCTTTAACCTGCATAATATTGGCAGCTGTTAAATAAAGCCGATAAACAATGGTAATAAAAAATAAAATTCCCACGGCTAAATCTGGAACTATTAAATGTATCAAGTCGGCAAAAAAAATAGTGATGAGTAAAACTCCCACCATTAACCAAAAAAGTGGTTGTAAAACAGAAAAGGGCGCCACGGTCAATTTAAAAAAGACAGAACCAATCCAGTACCACCAAACAAATAAAGAGCCAGTCATAAACTCAACCACGGGGTATGAAAAAGGAATAGATTTTTTACAACATCTAGATTGACCTCTTAAGATTAAAAATGATAATAGGGGAATATTGTCGTACCAAAGTATTTTTTTCCTGCAATGATCACAACGTGACCGCCCGGTAACCCATGGCTCTCCTTGTACAGTTCTGTAAATTAAAACATTTAAAAAACTGCCAAGAACAGCACCTAAAATAAACAAAAAAACACCTAGCAAAATAAGATATCCAAGCATATATTCATCATATCAAGACCAGACAAAATATCATAGGAGATTATTCGCATGAAAACGCTTTAAACTACTCTGCCTAAGGTAAGCAGATTAAATTAAGTGCTTCGATATCCGTTTCATCTTCACAAATGACGATTGTATTCAGAGAGCTTGGAGTCGTCCCATCAGCACAGTTCCTCATAGCTTCCTGCTTAAAGGCATTTGAAGAAGGGTAAAAACAGATATACATGGTGGCGTTTGAGCCCTGCTCTTTGGCCACAAATAAACTATTGTCATTTTTCAATCGATTAGTAAAACCTTCCTTAACCTCAGAGGTATTCACCAGCACATCAACCCAATCCCAATCAGTCTCATCGCCGGTGGTCAGACCCTGGGTTAAAAGATTTGAGCCAGCACCCAGAAAATCAAACTCATCTGCGGGAAGAACACTAACCGCTGTAAAATCGGTTGTGGTGAAGTTCCAGGGATATATCTCCTGAATAGCATAGTACCTGTCTACCGCATTAATTAGTTGAGCCGCATCTGAGCGAGTCCGTGTGTCACGACCTTTATTGATTTGTTCAATAGGATTGATAGAGGAAAGTACGGCCACGGCTAACACTCCAATAACTGCAATCACCACTAACAACTCGATCATGGTGAAGCCGGCCTGTTTGGCGACATTATTAAAAAGGGTGGACAGTTTTTTCATAATTAGTGATTTTAAAAATACCTTCTAATTAATTTTATACCAATATTAACTCAGTCTGCAAGGATCATTTTTGTGGTTAGCAATGGCTATATTAGTGTGACAGTCTAGAATTGGCTAGTCAAGCTGTAGATTGGCATAATCACTGCTATGACCATTGCCCCAACACCTAACCCAAGAACGATCATAATCATTGGTTCTAAAGCAGTAGTTAAGTTTTTAACTGCCTGCTCACTTTCAGTTTCATAATAAATAGATAACTTGAGCAAAATTTCATCTAGTTTGCCGGTTTCTTCTCCCACCGCTGCCATCTGATACAAAATGGGCGAAAAAATTTCATTAGCACTTAAAGCTTGGGAAAGACTGATGCCTTTTTCTAATTTAAGAGCAACTTCTCCAAAAGCATCTCGATAATTGATACTGTCTATGGCTTCGGAAACAATTCTTAACCCATTAATCAGCGATACTCCAGCGCTAAGTAATAGCGACAAAGTGCGAGCAAACTCGGTCAAAATCACTTTTTGTTTTAACTCTCCAAAAACCGGCAGTTTTAAAAGAAAGCTATCTATGGCATGATCGCCGACGTCAGTTTTTCGCCAGCTTTGAAGTAAAAAGCCACCGCCACCCATGAGAGCTAGCATCAGCCACCAAAACTTAACAAAAAAGTTTGATATGTTGATAAGAACTTGAGTGATAAACGGCAATTCGGCGCCAAAATCTGCATACATCTCAGTTAATTTAGGAATCACCACAATCATCATCACAAAACCCACAGCAATCATGGCCAACACCACAATAACTGGATATATCAAAGCGCCTTTAGTTTTGCCTCGAAACTCTTTTTGCTTATCTAAGGTATCAGCCAAGCGAGCCAAAATTTCGTCTAAAACTCCGCCTGTTTCGCCAGCCTTAACCAACTGAGTATAAACCCGAGAAAAAATCTTAGGTTTTTTTTCTAAAGCTTGAGAGAAAGTACCTCCGCCTTCAATATCACGCAAAATTTCATTTAAAATACCTGCAACCTCTGCTCGACTTTGCTCCGCTAGAATTGATAAAGACGTACTAAGTGGTAAGCCAGCCGTAATCATGGTTGATAATTGACGAGTTAAATTAACCACGTCATCAGCTTTAATTCCAGAAAGCATAGACTTCAAAGCCAAGAATGAGCCCTGATCTATTGGCATCACTTTAATGACTAACAAGCCTCTGCTAAATAAGATTGAAGAGGCAACCTCTTTATTTCTAGCTTCAACCTTGCCTCTAACCGTCTCGCCGTGCTCGTTTTTAACTACATACTTAAAAAATGGCATTAACTTCCTTCTAGTAACTGATCAAACATATCTGGTCTAAAACTATATTCTCTGGCTATTTCAACACTAACTAACCCCTCTCGGACCCTCTTGAGCAAGGAGGCTTCCATCAAAATCATGCCCTCAGCTCCAGTGGTTTGAATTACATTATCGATCTGATGGGTTTTAGATTCTCGAATTAAGTTTCTGACTGCTGAATTTGCCAGCATCACCTCCACCCCCGCTACTCGCCCTCCTTGAATAGATGGAATCAAACGCTGAGAGACAACCGCCTTGATCGACCCTGCTAGCTGCTGCCTGATCTGGCTTTGCTGATGAGCCGGGAAAACATCTACTATCCGGTCAATGGTTTGAGCGGCAGTATTGGTGTGCAGTGTAGTAAAGACTAAGTGGCCTGTTTCAGCCACCGTAATTGCAGAAGCAATGGTTTCATAATCCCTAATTTCTCCCACCAGCACCACATCAGGATCTTCTCTCATGGCAGATCGCAACGCCAAACTCCAGTCTTGAGTGTCTTGATTCATTTCTCTTTGAGAAATAATGCTTTTTTTAGATTCATAAATAAACTCAATAGGATCTTCAATGGTTAGAATATGTTCAGCTCTTTGTTGATTAATTTCTTCAATCACTGCCGCCAGAGTAGTCGTTTTACCTTCACCAGTTGGTCCAGTTACTAAAACCAGACCTTGTCTATAAGCAGTAAACTGATGAAAAATCTCTGGGAGCTTCAACTCATCTATGCTACGAATTGTTTTAGGAATTAATCTTAGAGCCGCCGCGATAGCCCCTCTAGCATGATATACATTAACTCTAAAGCGCCCATGGGCACTAAATTGATATCCAAAGTCCAATTCTTTATGAAGCGCAATATAATCCTGTTGTTCTTTAGTCAAAAGCGGGGTGATGAGAGTTGAAGTCTGTTGGGGACTCAAAACCGGAGTACCTTCAATCGGTTTGAGCTCACCAGAAATTCGCAGTGTCGGTGGAGCATTTGCCACAATATGCAGGTCCGAGCCTTCTTGTTCAACTAATAAATTCAGCATGTCAAAAATATTCATAGTTTGTGTCCTACTTTTTATACCTCAGCTACTCTAACTACTTCTTCTATTGTAGTAATTCCAGCTAAGGCTTTCAAATATCCGTCTTGTTTCATCAACAACATCCCGTTATTTAAAGCTGTTTTTTCAATCTCCGCCGAAGAAACCTTTTGTAAAATCATTCTGCTCACTTCTTCCGAAATAGACATAACTTCAAAAATACCCACCCGACCCTTGAAATCAGTTTCGTTCTGCGGTAAATCTTTTTTAGGTCTATATAAGATAAGATTGTTGGGATCTTTATTGTTCTGCACACACCACTGATCTAAATAACCACCCAAAACTTGTTTGATATCTGCCACCACCTCTGGTTCGGGCTTATACTCCTCTTTGAACTCCGGATTAATTCTTCGCACAACTCTTTGCGCCATCACTAGTTTCATGCTTGATGCCAATAGAAATGTTTCCGCGCCCATATCAACTAACCTAGGTAAAGCTCCAGCTGCAGAATTAGTGTGCAGGGTAGAGAAAACTAGATGACCTGTTAGTGAAGCTTGGATAGCTAGGCCTACTGTTTCACTATCACGAATTTCTCCAACCATAATAATGTTTGGATCCTGACGCAGAAATGATCTCAAGCCAGTAGCAAAGGTTAAGCCTGCTTGGGGATTAATCTGAACCTGGTTCACCCCATCCATTTGATACTCAATTGGATCTTCCAAAGTCAAAATATTAACTCTGGGTGAATTAATAATGTGCAAGATTGAATACAGCGTACTGGTTTTCCCCGAACCAGTTGGACCCGTAACTAAAATAATTCCATTGGGAATTTTAATTACATCTTCAACCCGACGCAGGGCCAGCCCATCTAGACCAAGCTCGGGGAGAGTCGGCACCTTAAGATTCTTTTTTAATAACCTCATCACCACTTTTTCACCATGAGCAGTGGGTAGAGTAGAGATACGCAAATCGACCTCTTCGCCCTCTGAATCAAAAGTAAACCGACCGTCTTGAGGAATCCTTTTCTCATCAATTTTGAGACGAGACAAAATTTTGATTCTTGAAACAACCGCGTCGTGAACAGACCTGGGTAAAATTAATTTCTCTTGTAAAATGCCGTCAATTCGATACCGAATTCTAGTTCTTTCTAACTCTGGTTCAATATGAACGTCTGAAGCTCTAGCCTTCATGGCAAAAGCCAAAATCGTTTCAACAATTTTAGTAATTGGTGCTTGCCTAATTACTCCGTGCGATAAATCTGATAAATCTTGGGACCTCATCTTTTCCGGATGAGCAGTTTCTTCTAAAGCCTTAGTCACTTCTCCAGAAAGACTTTGCGCATAGCGCTCAACGATTTTTTGTTCAATTTCAGATGGCGAGGCGAAATGAGCTTGAACTCTAAAACCAGTTTTTTGTTGAGCAAAATCAATGGCGGTCACATCAAGCGGATTTTCCATTGCCACTTTAAGAATCTTGTCTTCTTCGTTAACCATGAAGGGCAACATTTGGTAGCGACGAGCCACACTTTCTGGTAAAGTATTTAAAGCTTCAGGCGAAACCCCAGTCTCAGAGATTTTAATAAAAGGAACACCATAGAGCCAAGCTTTGGCTTGGGTCAATTCCTCTTCAGAAATAACTTTTGTTTCTAAAATAATCTCTTCAATATTCTTCCCGGAGCTAAGTTGCTCGACTGCTAACTTGTCTACATCTGCTTGAGATAAGTATTGCTTGGCTACTAAAACTTCTAACAAAGAGTTAAACTTTTGATCCTGGTCAACTACCGGCTGTGGCTGAAATTGAGGCTGATTGCCTTGAGCGGAAATCGGCTGCATGGGTGGTACTTGGGCAGGTTCTGTCATACAATTAGAATACCCTCCCAGTAACGCTGGATAGGGCTTCTATAATATAAAGATAGACGATTCAGACTCAATGAGCAACGACCAGCATCAGCCCACAATCCTTCTGACTCCAGTGATATTAGTTGTCTCTTCTTCAACCAACCAAAAATCAGCCGCTATGTCATTTTTCAACGACCAACTAGGCTGGAAGTTTCCCTTAAACTCTCCTCAACTAAGATGGCTCAACGAGCAGCAAGATACTTTTTCTATTGAAATGGTGCGGGATTTAATTAGTGAGCTAGCTTATGCCGCCCATATGGGGAAATCACGCGCTTTTGTTTTACTGCGCAGTGAGCAGATCTCGCTGGCTGCCCAACACGCTTTACTGAAATCATTGGAAGAACCTCCCGCCAACACTCAATTGGTCCTAGTCACATCTAATCCCAATAGCTTGCTCCCAACTATTCGCTCGAGGTGTTTAGTTCATGATTCACAAACTTCCGATGAACCCATCGCTGACTTAGCTTTACCTCCACTAATTGAAACGCTTTTACTTAATCCTGATTTGGTGAAGTATCATCAATTGATTGATTTTGCGAATGAATATAAAGACAAAGAACGAGCGATTCAATTAATCCAACAGCTGTTGGTTGTGCTTCACAATCAGCAAAAAATAATCAATAAAAATAAATACATTAAACTGCAAACACTGCTACTAAAAACTTTGCAAGGTCTAGAGGCTAATGTCAATGTCCGCCTCGCGTTGGAAAACTGTTTTTTTGCGATCAAAAAATAAAAACCCGATTTTGAGCAATCTCAGAGCCTTTCCTGAGGAGTCAACACTTTCTTTTTATGTTACAGTATGATAGAACAAATATCTCTATGTCAGCAGTAACCATTAAATACGACGCCAAACAAATTAAGCTACTTAAAGGATTGGAACCGGTTAGAAAACGACCAGGAATGTACATTGGCTCGACTGACGCCAGGGGTTTACATCATCTGGCCAAAGAGATTTTAGACAACTCAGTTGATGAGGCTATCGCTGGTTTTGGCAAAAAAATCCAACTCTTTAGAAAAAAGCCCACCGATCTCCATCTCCAGCTAAGTCCCAAAGGTGCTTTGGGTGAACAAGCCATCGTGGTAGTCGATAATGGTCGAGGCATTCCTACAGAGCTACATGAGTCTGGAGTATCAGCTCTAGAGGTAGTGATGACTAAACTTCACGCTGGCGGTAAGTTTGAAGAAACTGCCTACCAAGCTTCAGGCGGTCTTCATGGGGTGGGATCTTCAGCAGTCAACGCGCTCTCTTCAGCCATGCAGGTAATCTCTAAAAGAAATGATCAATATTTCTATCAAGCTTACTCTCAGGGTCAACCCAAAGATAAAGTAATGGAAATTAAAGAATCAAAGGTCAAAGAACTATTTCCAATTGCATCAAAAGATTTCATAAATTATAAAACTGGTACAATCGTCTGTTTCGTTCCTGACACCACCATCTTTTCTGCCACTCAATTTAGTCAAAGTATCTTGACACAAATTCTAAAAGATCGAGCTTACTTAATGGCTGGGCTTTATTTTGAATATGTAGATTTGATTGATGATGAACATCAACATTTTTACTTTGAGGGAGGAATTAGCTCTCTAGTCAAACATATTAATATGACTCGCAAACCTCTTCATGAAATTTTTCACACCGATAAAGTCTGGACAGATGAAACAACTGGTAAAAAGATTGGTATAGAGATAGCGCTACAATACAATGATTCTTTTAATGAGCGGGTTGATAGTTATGTCAATGTGATTCGCACCCCAGACGGTGGAACTCATATTAATGGATTTAGAACCGCTTTGAGTAAAGTATTACGTGACTACGCTGAAAAAAATGACCTCCTTAAAACTAACGAGGCATTTAATTTGGAAGATTTGGTGGAAGGCTTAACAGCAGTTATTTTTGTTAAAATGTCAGCTAATGATTTACAGTTTGAATCACAAACTAAAGCCAAGCTCAACAACGCCGAAGCTCAATCAGCGGTTTATTATGTAGTCAAAGAAAATTTGACCACTTTCCTCGAAGAAAATCCCAAAGTAGGTCGGGTTATTGTTGATAAAGTCCTATTGGCGTCTCGCGCTCGACTAGCTGCTAGAGCCGCTAAAGATGCTGTAGTGCGAAAAGGTATCCTAGAAGGCAGTTCTTTACCAGGAAAACTAGCTGATTGTCAAAGTCGCAAGGCCGAAGAAGCAGAAATTTATATTGTTGAGGGTGACTCTGCGGGTGGATGCTTTGCTGGAGGCACACAAGTTGCTCTAGCTGATGGTCGTAATTTAAGCTTTAAAGAATTAGTTCAAGAATCACAGACAGGTAAACAAAACTTTTGTTATACTATCCGCCATGATGGCCGGATTGGCTTAGAAAAAATTTTAAACCCAAGAGTCACTAAAAAAAATACTGCAGTAGTAGAAATAACTCTTGATAACGGTCAAAAAATTACTTGTACCCCAAGTCACAAGTTTATGCTTAGAGATGGAAATTACAAACAAGCTAAAGATTTGCGGGCGAATAACTCCCTCATGCCTTTATATAGAAAATTATCAGATAAATCTGAGCCCAACATTACCATTGATGGCTATGAAATGACTTGGGACCCCAAATCTGATTCATGGCTTTTTACCCATCTTTTGGCTGATTGGTACAATCGCTGGCAACAAGTTTACAGTCAAGAAGACGGAGATCACTGCCGCCACCTTGATTTTAATAAACACAACAACAATCCAACTAATATTACCAGACTTCCCTCAGATCAACACCTTCAGCTACACCGTGATCATGCTGACAAAACCTTACACACAGAAGCAACAATCAATAAATGTAGAAAAATCCATCAAAGTGATAGTTTTAGAAAGAAAATGAGCCAGAAAATGCTTGAGACTAATACTAGAAAAATCCTCTCAAAACGAGCAAAAAAGCAATGGGCAGATGAAGATTATAAACAATATATGATAGATAGGTGGCAGGAATTTTATTATTCCAATCCAGAATACCGCGCTCAAATGAGAGCTCTTAAAAGTAGTACTAGCCAGGCCGGCAAAATTGACTTAGACCTATACAGAACACACAGAAAAAAAACCAATGATAAATCGTTATTAAGATTTGACACTTTTGTGACCAGATATTTCAGCGGGGATGAACAAAAAGCACTGGAGGCTACTAGTAACTACAATCATCGCGTGATTGCAGTCAAGCCACTTAGCAAAAAAATTGATGTTTATGATATAGAAGTCCCACACAGTCATAACTTTGCCTTAGCTTCTGGGGTATTTGTTCACAACAGTGCCAAGCAAGGTCGAGACCGAAAGTTTCAGGCAATTTTCCCCCTGCGCGGCAAAATTTTAAACACTGAACGAGCCAGACTTGATAAAGTAGTGGCTTTTGAGGAATTAAAAAACTTAGTTATTGCTCTTGGAGCCGGGATTGGTGAGACTTTTGATATTAAAAACTTACGCTATCACCGCATTATTTTAATGAATGACGCTGATGTCGACGGTGAACACATCACTACTTTGGGTCTAACTTTCTTTTTTAGGCATCTCCCAGAGGTGGTTAAACAAGGCTATCTCTATATTGCCATGCCGCCCCTTTATAAAATTACTGCTGGCAAAATCCAAGAGTATGTCTACACAGATGAGGCCAAAGAAGAAAAACTAAAAGAACTTAAAAAAGAATATCAAAACGTCATCAAAATCCAGCGTTACAAAGGCCTGGGGGAGATGAATCCTGAACAACTTTGGGACACGACCATGAACCCGGAAACCAGAATTTTGAAAAAAGTCACCATTGATGATGCTCAAATAGCTGATCAAACTTTTAGTGATTTGATGGGCGATGACGTTCTGCCTAGAAAAAAATTCATTCAAAAACAAGCTCAATTTGCTCAAATAGATATTTAAATTAACAGGAGTAAAAATGTCTAAAACTTACATCATTGGCCACCTTAAACCAGATACTGATTCAGCGGTAGCAGCCATGGCATTGGAATATCTTTATTCTCAAAAAGACTGCTTTGGTTATTCTCAGCCTCAAGCGGTCATTACTGGCCACCTCAGCCCAGAAACTAGTTATTTGTTTGAAAAATTTAAAGTTCTAACCCCACCACTCATCACTGCGGCCGAAATTGGTGCTGATGATCAGGTGGTGTTAGTAGATCATAATGAAGAATCACAAAGATTGATCGGCTTAAACGAAGCTCAGATTGTGGAGATTGTGGACCATCATAAGGTTAACCTTAATTTAAGTACACCGCTCTTTTTAAACTTCAAAACCTGGGGCTCAACCACTACTATTATTTACTTTTTCATGAAGGAATATAGCGTAACTCCGGATAAAAAGCTGGCTGGGTTAATGTTGGCCGCTATTCTCTCCGACACAGTCGGTTTTAAATCTGCTACCACCACACAAAAAGATAAAAAATTCGGTCAAGAACTAGCTCAAATCGCTGGCATTACTGATATTAATGCTTTTGCTCTTGAAATCTTCAGAGCTGGGTCAGACTTTTCTACCTTGAGTGACGAAGAAATTGTCCAAAATGATTTTAAAATCTATGAATTTGCTAAAAAAACCTGTATTAGCCAGCTAGAAACTGTAGAGCAAGAAGTTTTACTTGCAAATAAAAAGGATCGCCTCTTGGCGGCGATGACAAACGTCAAAGCACAACTTGGGGTCGAACTATTTTTTGTGGCCGTAACCGACGTTTTAAAAGTGAACACCAAACTATTACTAGATGGCGAAAAAGAAATGATCATTGCCGAGCGAGCCTTTGGCGGCAGTGCTGTCGACTACGTCTTAGATATTGGATCGAAAATGTCCCGCAAAAAAGAGATTGCGCCCGCAATTGAAGAGGTATTAAAAAATGACTGATGATAACTCACAACCACAAGACGAAGTTTTAGTTAATAACGGTGATGCTGCAAAAATTGGCACTATCCAAGACTCTGCTTACGGCAAGATGAAGTACATCTCCATCGCCAAAGAGATGGAAAAATCATATCTTGATTACGCCATGAGTGTCATTGTCAGCCGTGCGCTGCCTGATGTGCGCGATGGTCTTAAGCCTGTTCATCGCCGGATTCTGTACTCAATGTACAAAAGTGGCATTCACCACAATAGCGCCTACAAAAAATCAGCTCGTATTGTGGGTGATGTCCTGGGTAAATATCACCCGCATGGTGATGCGCCAGTTTATGGAGCTTTAGTACGCCTCGCTCAAGATTTTAACATGCGTTACCCGCTCATAGACGGGCAAGGCAACTTTGGCTCAGTCGACGGCGATAGTCCGGCTGCCATGCGTTACACCGAAGCCAGAATGGCGAAAATTTCTCAAGAATTACTCCAAGATTTAAACAAAAATACAGTTAAATTTTTAGATAACTTTGATAGCTCACTACAAGAACCTCACGTCTTACCCGCCAAACTCCCCAATTTACTCTTAATGGGTGCTGAGGGAATTGCCGTTGGGATGGCTACCAAAATTCCGCCTCATAACTTATCTGAAGTTTGCCAAGCTATTAACGACATGATAAAAAATGGTCAGGCTGAAATTGATGATGAAACTAAACAAAAAATTGCCGGCTCAACACTAATTGATGTTTATATTAAAGAAGACCCCAGGCGTCTAGCTGGTGATTTTCAAACTGAGATCACTTTTGATCAAATCATGGAGCATATTCAGGGTCCGGATTTTCCCACCGGAGGCATTATCTATGATTTTAAAGCTATTCAAGAGGCTTACCAAACCGGCAAAGGCAAAGTTGTCATTAGAGGTAAAGCTAGTATCCAAGAAAGCAAATCAGGCTCTTTCCAAATCATTGTGACTGAAATTCCTTACCAAGTTAACAAAGCTCGTCTCTTGATCCAAATTGCTGACTTAGTTAAAAAAGGCAAGATTGAAGGTATTAGGGATCTCAATGACGACTCAGACCGAACTGGGATGCAGATCACCATTGAGCTGAAGAAAAGTGCTCGGCCCAAAGTGGTCTTAAACAAACTTTTTAAATACTCTCAACTTCAAACCAGCTTTCCAGTAAATATGGTAGCCCTCTCAAGTGAGGGCACGCCACAACTGATGAACATTAAGCAGATTTTACGAGAATATGTAATTCACCGCCAATTAATGATTGTGAGGCGTAGCCAATATGACCTGGCCCAAGCCCGCGATCGCGCCCATATTTTAGAAGGCTTATTGATTGCGTTGAAAAACCTAGATGAAGTTATCGCAACTATTCGCAAATCCGCTGACACAGAAAAAGCCAAAGATGCACTGATAAAAAAATTTGATTTTACCGAAGTTCAGGCTTTAGCCATTTTAGACATGCAGCTCAAACGTCTGGCCGCACTAGAGCGACAAAAAATTGAAGATGAATATAAAGAGATTAAACAATCCATTGATAAACTCATTATTCTCTTGAGTGACCCCAAGAAGATTTTGGGCGTAGTTGTGACAGAAACCGAAGAGCTAATCGCCATGTACAGTGATAAGCGCCGTACTAAGCTAGTTAAGGGCAAAGTTGGTGAATTTAATGAAGAAGATCTAGTAGCCAATGAAGCCTCGGTCATCACCCTGACTGAATCTGGTTATATCAAGCGCATGAATCCCAGTGCCCTGCGCTCCCAATCTCGTGGCGGCAAAGGCTCTAAGGGTCTTAATATGAAAGAAGAAGACTTGGTTAAGTCCATCATCTTTACAAAGACCCATGACAATTTACTAATGTTTACCAACCAAGGTCGAGTCTTTGAAATCAAGTCTTTCCAGGTTCCAGAATCGAGTCGTCAAGCTAAAGGCACTGCGATTGTTAACTTACTCAACCTTAAACCAGAAGAAAACGTCCATTCCATTCTAGTAATAGATCTACAAAAAGATAAAGATAAATATATTACTCTGGCCACCAAAAATGGCTTAGTTAAAAAGAGTGCTGTTGGTTTATACGAAAATATTCGTTTATCAGGCATTATTGCCATCACTCTCAACAAAGACGATGAGGTTGTCCGGGGGCAACTCACTACTGGTGAAAACCATATTTTGCTCACTACCAAACAAGGCAAATCTATCCGTTTCTTAGAAAAAGAAGTCAAGGACTCTAACCGTGATACTAAGGGAGTAAAGGGGATTACTCTCAAAAAAGGTGATTATGTGATTGGCATGGAGGTATTTTTTGAAGAAAAAGAAAAAGGAACCGACAAGACTTTTGATAAACAACTCTTGGTAGTTACTGAAAATGGTATGGGTAAACGGACTAAACTTAGCGCCTACCCAGTCCAAAAACGCTCCGGCATGGGAGTTAAGGTAGCCGATGTGACTAAAAAAACCGGTAATATCGCCTCAGTGCGTTTGGTCCAACCGACTCATAAACAATTAGTAATTGGTACCAAACTAGGCCAAACCATTAAAATGCCAATTACTAAAAAATCAATTCCTATTTTAACTCGTCCTACCCAGGGGGTAATTCTAATGAGACTTAAAAAAGAAGATAGGGTGGTGGCAGTAACATTGACTGAAGAGGTGGAAGAAGAATAGCTTGATTGTAAATTCTTTATTGACTAAAGTGGACCCGACCGGGTTCGAACCGGTGACCTCCTCGCTGCCAGCGAGGCGCGCTACCAGCTGCGCTACGGGCCCTTGAATTTTAAAGATTTTAAAGAGAATAGATATTCTAACACGGTTTGAAAGCTATCAGTAGAGTTGAGAAAAAAACGACCCTTTCTTTTATATCAAAATCGTCATTTTATATTAGTTACTATATAAATAGTCATCAAAATATACTTTGCTATTAAATAGCATAACAAACATTCCAATTACTTTGACAGAAAAGAGCTACAGATCGGAATGAAATTCTTGATGCATCTTTCTCAATTGAGGTCGAGTGACATGTGTGTAGATCTGAGTAGTAGCAATATTCTTATGCCCAAGCATTTCTTGTACATCTCTCAAGCCAGCACCATTAGCCAGAAGATCAGTTGCAAAAGTATGTCTGATCCCATGCGGGCTAATCTTAACCGGCAACTTGGCTTTCTTAGCATACTTGTCGACTAGTCTCTGCACACTCCTAGATGTTAGTCGCATCTCTTCACCGACTTCGAATGATTCTGGCTTCTTACCAGAAAAGCGAATAAAAATTGGCCGCCAATCATCCTCGCGACTATTTATCCAACGATCTAACCAAACTGCCGCCCGGTTACTTAAAAAAACTACTCTGGGTCGACGACCCTTGCCAATCACCCCAAACTCACGTCTTTTGGTATCAACTTGATCTCGATTAAGTGAAACTAGCTCACTGACCCGCAAGCCCGTAGAAAAGAGCACCTCGAGAATTACCTTGTCTCTTAAACCTGCAACAGAGCTAGTATTTGGCTGGTTCATCAATCTCTCCATCTGTTCTATAGATAAAAACTGCATATGCCCTGATTCTGCCTTGGGAAGATCAACTTTCTCTGGTTGTAATACCTTAGCATCGTTTCTCACCAGCCATTTTAGCCAAGAGCGCAAGGCGATGATATAAAATGATTGAGTTTTTCTGCTCAAGGGATCACCATGCTGATCGGTATATCTATTTAGATATACCCGGTACTTCCTCAGAATCTCTTGATCTAATTTTTTCATATCATCATAACCCTGACTTTTAAACCACTGCGCAAAGCGATTCAAGTAACCACCGTAATTTCGCACCGTCAAGGGACTTAAATTTCGCTCGACTTCTAAATGTTCAAGGAAATTAATGATTGATTCATTGGGTAGGGTAGAGGTACTCACGCCTAAATACTATCAGACATTGGCAAACTCCTCAAGTATTTGCTAACAGCTAGTTTTGGTAAATAATTCTGATATATCAATTTAAAAATGGTGATATATTTCGATATAAATTGATAGAAAAAAATAAGTAAAACGAAAAAAGAGGACGTAGATCAACTTAAAGCCAAAAAAAGAAGATCGCCATCATTTACTTTTCTTCATTATTTTATTCGCTGCAATCACAGAGCATAAGTTGTCGTTGGTAGTACTTATTAAACCCCCAATCACGCACTACATGCAAACAGTTGATTTTTAAAGCTGTTACCAGCGAGCCTATTTTCTATACAAAATACTTACTTAAAATTGATATACCAGGCTAAATCATTACCCATCTACTTGATATAACCATGTCTAATGCCTCAAAAACGGCTTTTCCGCTCATTAGACGACTTCAACTATGTCTTATATCCGCATTCAACTGCCAAAATCAATTAAAATGATAGGGAACACCTATTGTGATAAGCAGAAAGCAAAAAAAGAAAAAATTAAGTGATAGCACTCATAAACAGAGCAGAGACATAAATTATCAATAAAATGAATTAATTTATAAATTCACAGATATTGAGAATTAGATAGGAAATAGATTAAAAAGAGCCTCCTTTCGTTCTTCCCAGCCTTACGTCGTAAAAGTATTATTGTGCGACGTAATACAATACTAGATTTATCTCCACTCCGTTGAGAGAGAAGAGTTTTGGTCCTACGCATACAGCTGAAGAAGTATGGCTAACGCTTTAAACACCATTATTCTCTTAAATCAAACCCCCGCCTCAACACCCGCTATCATCGCTAGCTGTTTTAACCCTCTCCAGGCTAGCCTGGAAAACCCATATTCGGGTTTTTTATATATTTCTGGCATCTCTTTACTCCCCAGATAAGCCTGGTGAACTCCAGGCTAGCTTAGTACCAGAAATTATTAAGTCCTATAATATTAGAAGTATTAAGTTTTCCACATTTTTCACAGCTATATCAAACTATATCAACCTCTACCCTCTTCTCTGGTTTATGACCATTTTTTTCATAGCTCTACCCTATTTTTTTGTATAATTTTTGCACTATAAATCTATTTATAAGGAAAAAGAATCACAAACATTATGGTGACAAACACCGCTACCAGGCTATATTCACGCAAAGTGTTTTCAAACAGACGTTCTTTTAAAAAATTGTGTAAAATACCCAGGCTGACATATAAAAAAGCCATGATAAATAAAGCCACATTCCACTCTGAAAAAGGATAAAATGATAAAATAAGAGCTAATTCAATTAAAAATAGAGTCAAGGCGCCACTGAGAGCCAATATTTCACCACTAATATAGTTTTCTAACTTAATTGACCAAAGTGACATTAAAACTAGCGGAAAATGAAGCAAACCAACTAATAAACCATTAAGATAAAAGGGTAGTTTTAATCCGAAAACTGTATTGGTAAATAATAATGAGGTCAAAAGAGTAAATAATAATCCAATTGCATAGGCAGCGTGGAGTAATTGGATAGTTCTGCCCTTGGCAACTGAGTAGATATTTGAGGTTAAAAACAAAGCGTACATGCCGACTCCAAAAACCCCCAAGATAATAAACTTACTCGCCATGCTTTCTGGTAGTAAAAAATAAAATAAGCCAACTGCCGCCGCATACAGAGCTGGAAAAGGAACGACTGTCAACCATTCATGAGGCAAAAGATCGTCAGCCAAAGCCCAGGCGGACATGAGATACGACACCAAGAATAATAAACCTACAGCCCAATACCTTAACTCTAGAGATACGTACTGGACACCCAATAAACCCAAGCTCAACAAAACAGAGGTAACTACAAACTTCTCACGACGTCGCATAGACAGAGATATTGTACTCTATTCCTTATTACTCCACACCCCAGCGCATAGAACTTCTTCAACATCTTCAATTTCTCGCAGTAAGTCCATTAAATTTTGAAGTTTTCGTTGAGTATTTTCATCTTTAATAGGAATAGGAGTGATGCAAATGTAGCCCTCTTCCCCACCCCTAGCCCGATTAAACATATACATCACGCTCCCGGGGGCACCCATGCTCCCACCAGCCGTAGTAAAAGCGTTCTTTAGTTCTGAACTAATGCGGTTGACATTATCTGTCGCCACTGTCACTAACATCCCAATCCCTCCTGGTCCAAAGCCTTCATAAACTATCTCCGAAACAGCACCAGAAGTGCCCTTTCCTAGACCCTTATCAATTGCCCGCCTGACATTCTCTTTGGGCATATTAGCTTCGCGGGTTTTCTCCAAGATAGTGCGCAGAGTCGGGTTTTGACTTGGATCGCCTGACCCACCCTCTTTGACTGCTGCCCGAATCAGTCGAGATAATTGACCAAACACCTTACCTTTTTTCTCATCTTGAGCTCCCTTGCGATTTTTAATATTAGCCCATTTACTGTGTCCTGACATAAGAATCTTCCTTTCCTGAGTTTGCTTAGCGGTCTTTGGCAGAATTGTAGAATGTTTATTGTTAGTTGACAATCATTGGCCAGCACGGTATTCTTCGTCGTTACGAATCACTTAGTAGTTACCTCTTGTATACATGAGCCAAGTTCTTAAACTTCAACACCTTGCTGTTAACGCCACTAAAAAACAGGATTGGCAAACGGCTCTGCAATTTAATCAACAACTTCTAGAACTTAAACCTCTAGATATTAATGCTCTCAACAGACTTGGCGCCACCTATCTTCAGCTCAAAAAATCAGCCAAGGCTAAACAAATTTTTAAACAAGTTTTAGAAATTGACCGCTCTAATAAATTGGCTAATAAACATCTCAAAAGAATCAAGAACAAACAAAACACCAATCTACCTGCTTTTTCAAATGAGTATTTCATTGAAGAACCAGGAAAAACTAAATCTGTAGAGCTCTATCGATTGGCTGATAAAAATGTGCTGACTAAAATTTCTATTGGCAAAGAGTGTCATCTCCAACCTAAAAATCGCTATATCTCAGTCTGTTTAGATGATGTTTATATTGGTTCTCTACCTGAAGATTTGTCCTTTAGACTCACTAAGCTAATTAAATCGGGCAACACTTACTCCTGCCGCATTCGCTCATGTGATAGAGCCCTCTGTGTAGTTCATCTGCGAGAAGTTAAGCGATCTAAAAAAAACCAAAATACTAACTCTTTTCCTGCTAACCAGATTGGTGTCAATACTACCATCAACGAAGTGGATGAATCGATGTTAGAAGACGATATTCCCGTCGAGATAGTACATACTGATACTGATATTGAAATAACCTTTGATGACATTCAAACGCTAGACGATTAATTCATTCTTTTAGCTAAGTCTTCTCCGATCAAAATCACTAAATCCGCTCGATATTCTTGCCTCAATTGAGGGCTATCTTGTTTAACTACTTGATTGGGAAAAAGAGACACAGCGCGATCGGCTAAAACTTGACAGGCTAAATTATCAACGGCATAAGAAATGTTTGAAAGCTGATAGGGACTACTTTGATCAGTAACCCGAACTACTACTACCCCACTTTTCTCTAAAATTTTTGACATTTCTGCTGCCAAACCAACTTTGTTAGTAGTATTAACTACTGCTACCAAACAGTCTTCATAAATCATAGAAACTGTAAAGGTCGCCAGTTGATCTATAGAGACTGGTCGCGTCTCAATCCTGACTTGTTCAGCTGGAACAGATCGAGTAAAAAAGAATAATTGGAGTGACTCAACCAATGACTTAGAATGAACAAAGTTATCAATCACCATCTTGATTAGCTGTTTTTGGAGGTGATTCTTACTCTCTAAGTCTAATGCTAAACTTAATTCTGAAACTTCATCAATCACCACTCCTACCCCCCAACTCATGGCTGCTGATTGAAAACGATTATCTTTTTTCTCCATTTTTAACAACGGATAAACAGCACTTAACTGATATTCACCATAACCACCAATTACTCCCACTAGCTGTGATTGAAGTGGAAAAATCAGAATTTTCTGTTCAGATGGTAAAAAATATGCCAAATAAATTTTAGCTTTAGAACTGTCTATTTTTGAAGAAGCGAATAAAATATATTTATTATTATCTAGGGTAAATAATTGTGATCCAGCTAGCCAAATACACCCCAGAATTAGAACTATTAAAATAATCAAAATTGAAAGTAGGGTAGAAATTTTTTTAATCAACTCCCAAGCTGGATAAATTTTATTCGCTTGAGATCGTTTTTGTTTCAAACGTTTTTTTGTCACGACTTTAGTATACCGGCTCTGATCTCTTCGGTCAGCCTGATCATAAACCTAACATTGTGGATGCTGGCTAAACGATAGTAGCTCAATTCTTGGGATTTATATAAATGATTAAGATAGGCCCGAGTGTAACCCGCTTTGCAGGTATAGCAATCGCAGCCTTTCATGATAACTTCATCATCAGTTTTGAAATCAACCCGTCCGATATTCAACCGACCTTGGTCAAAGGCTGACATAAACTTAAATCCACTTCTCCCCTGCTCTAGCTGACCACGGTGCTCTAGTTGACCATGGTACAAGGCTCCATTTCTGGCTAACCTAGTTGGACCTACGCAGTCAAACATGTCAAAACCCATCTGGACCGCATCAACAATATCCTGAGGATCCTGCCCCAATCCCATGGCGTAACGAGGCTTATCAATGGGTAATAAATGTTCAATCCAATTCATCACTTGTTGAGTCCCCGGCATGTTATAACCAATCGTCTCCCCGCCGACCGCAATCCCATCAAAACCCAAAGCGGTGATAAATTGAGCACTTTGCTCTCGCAGTTGTTGGTGCAATCCACCCTGAATAATTCCAAATAAAGCTTGATAATAACCCTGAGCACTAGTTTTTTGCTTCTGCCAGCAAGCATGGCTTTGCTTGGCCCAACAATGAGTTCTATCCAGAGCCTGAGTGACATACTCTATATCTGCCGTATCTGGAGTGCACTCATCAAAAGCCATAATTATGTCAGCTCCAAGCATGCGTTGAATCTCAATTGATTTTTTAGGAGTAAAAAAAAGTTTTGAGCCATCAAGATGAGACTGAAACTCTACTCCGTCTGCAGAAATCTGCGCATTCTCCCCTAATGAAAAAACCTGAAAGCCACCCGAATCAGTTAAAATTGGACCTGACCAATTCATGAATTGATGCAATCCCCCTCTCTCTGCAATTAGTGTTTCTCCTGGACGGAGATAGAGATGATAAGTATTACCTAAAATAATTTGTGCCTGGGTATTTCTGACATCACGACTATCCAGTGCCTTCACACTTGCTTTGGTCCCCACAGGCATAAAAATCGGGGTTTTGACTACTCCATGGGCAGTACTAAACTCCCCCACCCGAGCTTTACCCAAAGTCTTTTTTAGTTTAAAACCAAACTTGACCATTTGCCTATTATATAATTGCATCCGTGCTAACTCTGGACCAGTTTGACTACTATCTCCCGCCCAAATTAATCGCCCAACAACCAGTGGCTCAGCGTGATAAAAGCCGCTTGCTGGTCTTAGATCGTCAAACTGGCAAAATAACTCATCACCACTTTTACGATTTACCAAACTTATTATCAGCAAACGATGTAATAGTTCGCAACAACACTAAAGTCATTCCAGCTCGAATCTTTGGACAAAAAATCACTGGCGGACAAATAAAGCTACTTCTAACGAAACGCCTCACTATGCAGGAGAAACAAGAAACTTGGGAGTGTCTAACTAAACCTGGCTTAAAACTTGGTCAAAAAATCACTTTTGCAAATTCTAGCCTTGTTGCTATATGCACACAGATCACTGGCTATACGCGCAAAATCAGCTTTAATCAGACTCAAACAGAATTATTTCAATCTCTAGAAAAAATAGGTCATACTCCTATTCCACCCTATATCACTTGCATTAAAGATGAAATGAGACTAAGGAAACTTTACCAAACCACTTATGCGCGCCACCAAGGCTCTGTGGCTGCTCCGACTGCCGGGTTGCACTTTACCCCCAAGCTGGACTTAGAACTGCAAAAAAGAGGTATCCAAATAGAAGAAATTACCCTTCACGTCGGTCTCGGGACTTTTTTGCCAGTCAAAGAAACTGATATTACCAAGCACCACCTGCATGAAGAACAATTTTCTCTTCCCGAAGATGTGGCCATGCGTCTCAACCAAGCTAAGCAAGCCCAAAAAAAAATTGTGGCTGTGGGAACTACCACCACTAGAGTTTTAGAGAACTGTGTCAAAAATGGAAAATTGGTACCTATGACCGGAGAAACTAATTTATACATCCATCCACCCCATCAGTTCCAATTTGTAGACAGTCTCATTACCAATTTTCATTTACCCAAATCTACCCTGCTGATGCTGGTTACTGCTTTTGTTAGTCAACCCAATACTTCACACCAATTTAAAAAATTTCAAAATTCTTCAGCTGGTCGAGCTTATCAAACAGCCATAACAGAAAAATATCGATTCTATAGTTTTGGAGATGCAATGCTGATTAGATAATCACTTTGGTTAAATCTCATAGCGAACAAAACGATTCACCACCAATTTCTCACCCAGAATGCCACTGGTTTGTTTAACCAACTCTTCTATAGTGATCTGTGGATCCCTAATATAGTCTTGAGCTAATAGCTCCGCCACATCAGCAGGATCCATCGCTACTACTTGCATAGCTAGATTATTAGCCATCTTTTGCAGATCAGCATTGCGGGCGACAAAATCAGTCTCACATAAAACTTCTACTAATGCCGCAGTTGTGTTATTGGTATGAACGTAACTAGCAATATAGCCCTCTTTAGTTTCTCGGTCTGATTTTTTATCAGCCTTAACTAAGTTCTTTTCGCGTAAAATTTCTTGAGCTTTTTTAAAATCTCCAGCAGTAGCTTCTAGAGCTTTTTTACAATCCATCATCCCCACTGAGGTTTCTTCACGAAGTTTTTTAACTAAAGTTGCACTAATATTTGCCATTTTAGCCTTTCTTATCTGCCTTGGCTGGCTTGGCTGCCTTGCCCGCCATATTTGTTTTATCTGCTGTCTCGTCCGCCTTGTTCTTACTGCCTGTTTTAGCGGCCTTGCCTTTAGTATAAGCCTCAATTAATTGATCGACAATAAACTCAATACTGCCACGACCATCATCATTGGCCGGAATTACTACCTCGACCGAGCGAGGATTAGTGTTAGTATCAACTATAGCCACCACCGGCACGCCGATCGTTTCTGCTTCGGTCAAAGCAATTTTTTCCTTGCTGGGGTCAATCACAAATAAAGCATCGGGAATATCTTTGAGCTCTCGCAGGCCATCAAAGAAACGAGCACAGCGACCAGCTTCTTTTTCCAACTGAGTCTGCTCATACTTGGTATACATTTTATATTTATCACCTTTAAGGCCTTCTTCAATTTCAATCATTTTCTTGAGTGACTTACTAACTTGTTGCCAGTTGGTGAACAATCCGCCCAACCACCGAGAAGTAATCCAGTGAATCCCCGATTCTTGAATTTTTTCTTTGACAATTTCGCGGGCTTGGCGTTTGGTACCAACAAAAATTATTGTCTTGCCCTCTTTACCTAATTGATAAAGATAGTTATAAGCAATAGTTAATTGAGCCGCGGTTTTCTCTAAATCAAAAATGTGAATCCCATTTTGTTGAGTGTAAATCCACTGCGCCATACTGGGGTGCCACTTGCTGGCTTCATGTCCAAAATGACAGCCTGCCTCTAATAAATCTCGCAGGTCATACTCAGGGGCAACATTTTCTAGTTGAGAAACATCAATCATACTTGTCCTTGTTTATCCCTACTTACTGGGACTGGCCTTGGTTTGATAGTCAGGACTAGCTAGAACCAACGCCGTAACTTTTACGTAGTGGCTATTGTAACACAGTTCTTGAGTAAACTCACCACGGTCATTGGTCCTACACCGCCAGGAACAGGGGTAATAAAAGCCGCTTTAGCTTTCATAGATTTAAGCTCAACGTCTGGGTGCGGCTCACCCACATCAATAATAATCACCCCCTCTTTCACCATCTCGCCTGTAATCAAATGCTTAACGCCTGTAGCGCTAATAATAATATCGGCGTCAATGAGTTTCTTACTTGAATTTAAGCGCTGGCTGACATCATCTTGAGTCAACATCTTGGCCTGGAAACCCTGGTTCTTAAGCTCATAAAACACTGGCTGGCCCACAATATCTGACCGGCCTAAAATTAGAATTTGTTGCTGTCGTTGTTGAGCTGGAGAAATTTTTAACTCCGAGAAAGCTTTATCCA
>Ga0180009_10001099_pt1 | contig 33944 bp, 35 predicted proteins | sample OS_PC_MetaG_FD_123537 | JGI IMG/M metagenome (GOLD analysis project Ga0180009, IMG submission 123537) | Groundwater microbial communities from the Aspo Hard Rock Laboratory (HRL) deep subsurface site, Sweden - OS_PC_MetaG | ecosystem: Environmental > Aquatic > Deep subsurface > Groundwater...
ATCCATCAGGTCTTCGATCATGGGGTCTCCCCGTCGCCGGCCAGCAGCGTCCTCAAATCGTCCAGGGCCTCGCCGACCTGGTCCTGCCATTCATCGTCTTCCTCAGCCAGCCATCGGCACAGTCCCTTGAGCAAAACGGGCAGCAGCGCGCGGGCCAGGGGCTTTGCGGACCGCTCCACATCTTCGAAAAGGCCGTCGACGGCGTCATGCAGTCCGTACAGGTCCAGACCGCCGGAAAACTGTTCGACCATGTTTCCGAACAGGTCCGGAGACTGTTCCCGAATCCGACCGGCCAGCCCGGTGGTCAGGTTGAGCGTTTCGGCCAGTTCCTGGGGGTCTATTTCCCCGAGCCCCCGGGCCAGTTCCCGAAGGCCCTCGTCTCCGGGGAGGTCCCCGACCATTCCGAGCCGGGCGTTTCTCGATCGCCAGCGGGCATTGGCGGGCCGGGCCAGGGTCCCCAGGGCATCGATGACGAGTTCCGGCCGTCGGCGCAGTTGATCCAGGACGACCCGTTCGATGGCCTCGCGGTCTTCGGCCAGGGCTTGACGGGCCTGGCCGAGCCGTTTTGCATCCAGCCCACCGAGGACCTCGTCGAGCTTGTCCGACAGGACCCGAACGAAGAGGGGATGGCCCGGCTCGCCCATCAGGGCGCTGCCGGCGTGGACCTTCCGGATCAGCTCGCAGCCCTCGTTGATCAGCCCTCCCAGGGCCTTGCCGTCCACTTCGGTCATCTGGGCCAGAAGAACCTCGGCGGTCAGGTCCGGGCCCATTTCGTTGGAACGGACCGCCAGGTCCCTCAGGCAGGCCAGGACCACGTTCAAGGCGGTCACTTGCAGTGAGGACAGCAGGATCATCTTGCCCGGACGGCGGGTCATCAGGTCGTTGAGGCGGCCGGCGAGGGCGACGGCGTCCTCGGCCGCGCCGCCGCTCCACTCCTTGAGTTCCCCGAAATCCGTGTGATCGATCAGGGCCTCGAGTTCGGCCCCCAGGGACTCGGCCATGAAAGAGGGATCGTGCCGACGGGCTTCATTGAGCAGGCGGACCTGGGCGGTCAGCCAATCGCCCAGGGCCGCGCCGTCCAGGCCCTTGAAAAGCCCGGCCAGCAGCCGGGTCCGTTCATCGGCCGGAAGGCGGCTCAATGCGGACGAAACCCGCCCGGCCGCGTCCAGGCCCAGGCCGATCAGGTCCGGCAGACGTTGGACAAGCCCGGCGGCCACGGCCGGATCGTCGAAAACGCTGGGCGCTTCGCCGCCTTCGGTCGATGGAGCCCGGGGCCCGGCGGATGCCTTGCGAATCATCCGGGCGCCCAGTCCGGCGAGCAGCCGCCGGGAAGGCGTCCGGCCGGCCCATTGTTCCAAGAGCGCCGGGGCGAGCAGGCCCATCATTTCCCGGGCCTGGCTTTGTTCACGCGTGCCGTCCAGGCGTTCGAGCATTTCCAGCCAGAAGGCCTCCCGGCCCGAAGCGGATCGAAAGGCCCTGCCTTGCGATCCCTGGTCGGTCGAGGACTTGGACCCGGTCGTCATTCGCCAACCTCCCCCGTCGTTTCAGACGGCCCGCGCGGCCGAACCGGTCAAGGCGCCCTGTCTTTTCGTTTATAAGCCGAGTAGTACGTGTTGACGTATCCTTTTTCAAATCCTTCGCGAAAAGCCGGTTTCCGGCTCCTTAAAAAATAGTCCAGACGGGCCGGGAAGGTCTCCCGAAGTTCCGTTCCGGCGAGGGCATCCTGCTCTCCCTGCCTCCGGCCGGCCTCCCGGCCGGCCTCGAGCCCGCGGGCGTATTCCCGGTCCCCGACCTCCGCCCGATCCAGACCGGTCCGGTCCAGAATCCCCTGAAACACTGAGACGACCGCGACCAGAGCCAGCACGATTATCAGGGTCTTGGCCATCTGGGGGTTGACCCGAATCACGATGCCGCCGCAGAGAGGACAGACCTCGGCCTCTCCCGGAATCTCCTCGAAGCAGTATCGGCACCTCTTCGTCTCCGGAGGCGGCGACCAGGGCCAGAGCGGACTCACCAGCCACCCCGCCGGCGAAGAAACTCGTATGCCCGTTGCACTTCCAGGAATTTGCGCTTGGCCAGGGCCTGAAGCTCCGGCCCCAGATGGGAGACCTTGTCCGGATGATAGTTCTGGCAGGCCTCGCGATACGCGCGGCGGATTTCAGCGGGATTTGCCCCGGGCGCCAGGTTCAGGACCTCGTAGGGATTGAGGCGAGCGGAAGCCGACCGGTCCAAGTCCTTGGGCCCGGACCTTCCGGAATCGAGTCGTTCGGCGGAAGCGCCGCGACGACGGCCCAGCAGGAACATCGACAGGGGTTCGCGCATCAGATAGAACAGCAGGAGACCCATGACGAACAGGTCGTCGGCCTGTCCCAGGATGGGAAGGAAATCCGGGACCACATCGTAGGGACTGACCACATAGGCCAGTCCTAAAACCGTCAGAATGATCTTGAGTCCGGTCTTCATGCCAGAGCACCCAAGGTCCGGTAAGACGTCTTCCCGGCTCCCGATCGCCGGGCGGCGCCGGACCGGGACCGGTCAAACGGGGTTGGGTCCGCAAGCGACCGGATCAGAAAGGACACTTCTCCGGCGGACGTCGTTCAGGGACATATGCATGAGGAATCGCGTCCTCGTTCCATTCACGGGATACATACAGATTGCAGTAGCAGCTTCCGAATTCAGCCACGTCCGGTTCGCGGTACACGCAAGGACAGATGATGTCCTTGTCCTGCTCCCGGTCCCCTGAAGCCAGCCGGCAGGGACAGCCCATATAGCCGTGCCGGTCCTTGTTGGCCAGCAGGCCTTCCAGAAGTTCGAAGACCAGGGCTCGATCCCGGTTGAAAAAGTATCCTTTGGGCTCCTGGAGCTTCCTCAGGCTTTCATAAAGGGTTTCCGTATTCATGTCTCGGCCAGCGCATCCCGGATTTCTTCTTCCTTGAAGCCGACGATGATTCGGCCGTCGATGATCAACGTGGGGAAAGTCAAGGCGGGGTTGTGCTTTTTGACCTCGTTGATCACCCGTTCCCGGTCCTCTCCATGACTGAGATCGACATCGACAAAGTCGAAATCGACCTGTTTCTGATTGAGAAATTCCTTGGTGCGCCGACAGTGACCGCAGGTACTCAGGGCGTAAAGAAATACTTTTTGCGCCATTTTAAACTCCTTGGATTACAGCTTGCCCAACCCTAAAAGGTCCCGGCCGCGGACTTCCGATTGGCGATAAAGGTTCGGCTGCCAGGACCGATTGTTTTAGGATATCATCGGGACATCCGATTTTCAACAGAAACGGAGTGACCGAAGGGGATTCCGGATCACGGTCGGGAAACGGGCAGAACCGCCATGACCGCGGGCAGGGCCACCTTGAGGGTCGAACTCTGGAACTGACGTCGTTCATTGACCACCCAGCCCCCGTACAAGGCCCTGGGTCCGGGATCGAGGCGAAGGAACATCTGGGACTCGAATCCGCCGTCCAGGCACATGGCCTGGCTGATCGACAGGTCGGACTGCCGGAGCAGCAGGGCCAGTTCGTACAGGGTGCCGGCCCCCTGAACCATGACGACCAGGATACGGCCGAGCTTGTCCTGGGCCAGAATGGTCCGGCTGGCCAGGCGGTCGGAGCGCCTGACCCGGGGCCGCCCGTCCTCGTCCAGGAGCATGAAGGACTGGCAGGCGTACCGATAGGGATTGTTGCGTGGATCGAAGCGAACTCGTTCCAGGTCCAGAATGGCGGCCGGCGGCTGTCCGGAGGCCTGGTTCCTGGGGCTGGAAACGAACAAGGCCCGCCAGGTGGGATGCAGGTCGGTCCCGTAACTGACTCCGTCTTTCTCGAGAAGTCCCATGTACCGGTAGTCCGGGTAGTACTGGCCCGCGTTGAACAGTGCGGCCGCCTCGGGCACCCGATCGGCCCAGGCCTCGATGTTCAAAAGGGTCCGGTCCTCGAACTCCATGCGGGAAAAGGGAACGATTCTCAGTCGAGCAGGGTCGATGCGCAGCAGGGTCAGCGTGTTTTCACCCAGTCGTATATATCGGAAGGCCGTCACCCGGGCCGTTTCGAGGCCGGGCCGTATTTCCCGCCAGGCCAGGGGCGAGTGGACCGTGGGCCTTCGTTCCAGGACTTCGAGCATCTGCTGGACCCTTTTCCGGTAGTCCTGATTGATCGGTCCCACGAGGTCCGGGTCCAGATTCGAGAGCAGGTTGGCCGGCCGCTCCGGTGTGGAATATCGCAGATAGGCGTCCTGGACATCCTCCATCTTCAGGCCGTCCAGTCCCCGGTCCCGTATTTCCTCACTCACCCCCCCCGTTACTTCCCCGCGAAAAAACCGGATTTCGATGGCCTCCGGCCATGGGGAGTTGACGGCCTCGGTCCGAACCTCGGCCTGCGCGTACAGGCCGGGTCCCAGGACGACTCGACCGGTGCCGCGAAGCGACACGTCCGCGCCGATGGGTCTCATATACCCGACCAGCCGCCACAGCAGACAGCGGATCGGGTCCTCCGGCGGAGGGGCGTCGTCGTAACAGGAAGACAGGTCCATGCCCGAAGCCGTGCCGCCCAACAGTAGCAAAGCGGCCAGAAAAACGGCCCGCAAAAATCGACTGGCGGTGGTGAGGTGCATGGCAGCCATATTAGAGATCGTTGAAATCCCCGTCAAGTGCGGATCAAGCAGCCGAGCAGGGGTTCAACCCGGACTTTGCGGTTGTCTCCTACCGCGGCGCCGAACATGCAGGGCGAGCGTATTCCTCGCGGCCTGGCGCGAGGATGGCCCGCCAACCAAACAATGGTTTTTTCCTTACATGTCGAAGATTTTCGCAGCAAGGCCGCGGGAATCTTCAACTGCGTGCCGCAACGCTCGTTTCCCGCTTTTTGACCTCGGCGTATTGTACAATACGCCCGCGGCCCAAAATCGGTCCAACTTCGCGTTTCGCTATGCATTTCGACGCCTCGCTACGAACCCAACCGCAAAATACGGGTTTAATGAACCGGGGCATAGCCGCCGGAGTTCCGAGGCCGAAACAGGACGGTTCGGCGCCTCGACCCATCACTTTAACGGTTTCGCGGCCGGCTACCGCCTCAGACGATACCCTCGGAAGACTGGCCCGGCCGCCCCTGGGGCGTCTCGATCCAGCGTCCTGCCTTTTTGAGCGCTTCGATACGCCGGTCGATCTCCGGCTCCCAGCGCTGGACGACGATGGGGAGAAAAAAGCGGGCGAATTCATTGAACCGGGCCCAGGTATTGGCATGGATCCGGTAAAGGTAGAGCAGTTTGTCCAGGTGTTTGATTTTGCTTTGGCAGAACATGCGGATAATGAGATCGAAGTCGTCGCCCATGACCAGGCGGGGATTGTAGCCGCCGACCCGCCATAGTTCACCGGCCCGAAAGGCTCGAATGTGATTGGGGCAGATGGTCATGTCCTTGATGACCGGACCGATCCCGACCACGTCGCCGTAAACCTCGTAGGCCAGGGCTTCCAGGTAGAGGCGGCCCTGGTATTCGGTCCGGCGGTACCGGCCCCGATCGAGCCAGTCCGGGTAGTAGTGGTCTCCGCCGCCCTCGACGAATTCGGCGAAATTGCTGTAAACAAAACCCAGTTCCGGTTCTTCTTGAAAGGCGGTCACGACTTCGGCCAAGGCGTTTTCGGTAAGGATGTCGTCGTGGTCCAGTTCGATAAGATACTCGCCCAGACAGAGCCCGCTGGCGTAGCGTTTCATCCGGCCGATGTTGCCGTAGTTCCGGTCGACGGGCCGGAAAAAGCGAATTCTGGAATCATGGGCCGCCCAGGCCGCAAGGGTTCGGGGGGTCTCGTCCGTGGACCCGTCGTCGATGACGACCCACTCCCAGTTGCGCCAGGTCTGGGCGGTCAACGACCGATAGGCCTGGGTCAGATAGGGCCCGGGATTGTACGTCGGGGTGAAGACGGAAACCAGCGGCCGATCCCGCTCACCGGGATTGGGGAAAAGGGCCTGGCTAAGATACACCTCGTATATGGTCTTTTTCAGCACCTCGGGCGTTGGCGGGCCTTCGAAATGGTACCACTTCAACTGGTCCTGGGGGTTTATCAGGACCAGGGCCTTGGGGGTCGAGCCCAGGCTGACGATGACCTGGGGCATGACCCGTCCCATTTCCCAGGGAACCCTTTCCTCGTCCGGAACAAACGTGGGATAGACCCGAGGGAGCCTCAACGGTTCGGGGGTCAGGGTCCCGTCCGCCAGACCGCGATCGTACTCCTCGCGGTCCCGGCAGAGAAAAATCTCCGCCTCCCGGCGCCATTCTGAGTCGATGCTGCCGCAGATCAGTACCCGAATCATGAATGGTTAGTAGCGGGACTCGAACTGGTAACGGATCTGGATGTTTTTGACCCAGCGTCCGCGTTCGAAGTAAAGATCGAACCGCCCTATCGCGCCCGGAGCCAGATAGGTGGGTTCAAGGTATGATTCGGAAAAGCCAAGGGGAAAGTCGAACTGGTCGACCGCATTGGCCAGAATCCTGCAACCCTGAATGGCTTTTCCGGTCAGGTTTCTCGCCCGGCCGTCGATTCGAATCTGGTCGGTGCGTGCCAGATAACGCCAGTTGAAGTCGATGAACTCGAGAAGCAGGCCGCCGTCCGCATCGGGTTTGGCCGAGTCCTCGTGATGAACAATGGGCCCGTCCGGTTCCCTCTCGGTCATGCTGGCGCAACCGGTCAGCATCAGGGAAACGATGAGCAGGCCCGTTACGAGCCGGGTCGACGCCCGCGGCAGCCGGACCCGGATTTTACAGGCCCAGTTCATCGTCGATTTCGCTCATGGCCGACAGGCTCAAGGCAGCGAACTCGGTCAGGGGGACACCCAACTCCTCGCAGAGCAGGATGTGCTCCCGCCTGGCCCCCCGGGCGAACTGCTTTTCCTTCATGCGTTTGACGATGGATTTGGGCTTGACGGACTTGACCTTCCTGTCCGGGTAGACCAGGGTCGCGGCCACGACCATGCCGGTCATGGTTTCCGCCGCGGTCAGGGCCAGGTCAAGCGGCGTCTTGCGCTCGATCCCCAGGGCTTCGGCATTGTGCCGCTTGATGGCCTCGACGACTTCGGAGGGCAGGTCCCGATCGGCCAGTATCTGCTCGGTTATCAGACCGTGGCGGCCGGGGTCGTCCTTGGTCTGATCGTAATCCAGGTCGTGCAACAACCCGGCCAGCCCCCACAGATTCTCGTCGTGGCCCAGCCGGCGAGCCAGAGCCCTCATGATCGCCTCGGAGGCCAGACAATGCTTTCTCAGGTTGTTGGCCTCCAATCGGCTTTCCATCAGGGCCAGGGCCTCCGCGCGGTCCATGCGCCCTCCTTTTCCGCCTTTACGCGGTCCGGGTCTGCTTCTTCAGGCGGCTCATCTTGCGCCGCAGCATGTCGGTTCGCTTGTTGTCACCCGCCTCTCGGGCCTGAGCCTTCGCCTCTTTCAACACCGCGATCTTCTGCTTTATCTCGCGGACGTCCTGGGCCTTGCCCGTTTTCTCTTCAACGATGCCGCGCACATCCTTGATCGCGGAGATCAACTCCGCCTTGTTCATGCCGTGAACACCAACGATTTTGCTGGTTTCCAGAGCCAGTTCTCGCAATTCCTTGGCGGTCATCTTGTCCAGGGGTTTTTCTTTTTTTTCTTTACGTTCCTTTTTGGCCATGGCCAACTCCTCATCCTATTTTGCGGCAGGATATTATGAAAGGCACTTATATTCAAGACTAAAATGAGGCCCCCTCCCCTGAACCGAATTGCCTTGGCGCCCGCCTTCCGTTCGACCGGTCATTCAGCGGCGAACTCGATCCGGCCTGGGTGGCAGCGAGGCGTGGTGCACATAGAAGGGCACGGCCAGAATGGGACGGTCGCTGAATCCGGCTGGTGGAGTCGAAGACGGCCGGGTCCCTATGTGCAGAGGCAGATCGACCCGCCGGCTGCGGCGCTCCCCCCGATCGACCAGTTCAAGGGACAGCACCAGGTCCAGCGGTCCGCCCGAGATGATGGATGGTGACAGTTCGAGCCAGAAATAGCCGTCCAGGACAGCCTGGCCCCAGGACGGCAGCGGCATGCCCCCGTGCAGGGGATTGTATAGCCTGCCTGCCTGTTGAATGGAAAAGAGGACCTCGTCCAGGTCGCCGTCCGGGTCCGAGGCCTTGATGAATATCTGCCAGGTCTGCCCGTAAACGACTGTGGGCGAAGCGAAAACGGCCCCGATCACGGGCGGCCGGTCGCCAATGGCCGGCGGTCTGGTCAAGCCGGCGCAGGCCGGGACAACTATGCCGGCGGCCAGCAACAGGACCGCCAGCCGAGTCCGGACCTTATTTTTCATTGGCCCCGATCTTCTCCTTGATCGTGTCCACCAGGGAAATGAAGGGCTTGAAGAGATCGATGGGCACCGGAAAGATGGTCGTGGTGTTGTTTTCGGCCGAAACCTCCCGGAGGGTCTGGAGAAAGCGAAGCTGCAGGGCGATGGGATGTTCGGCGATAATGGTCGCCGCCTGGGCCAGCTTGGCAGCGGCCTGAAACTCGCCTTCGGCGTTGATGACCTTGGCCCGCCGTTCCCGCTCGGCCTCGGCCTGTTTGGCCATGGCCCGCTGCATGTCCTGCGGCAGATCGATATGCTTGACCTCGACGTTCGAGACCTTGATGCCCCAGGGGTCGGTATGCTCGTCCAGATACTCCTGGAGCTTGGCGTTGATCCGGTCCCGCTGACTGAGCAGTTCGTCCAGCTCGGCCTGGCCGCAGACGCTTCGCAGAGTGGTCTGGGCCATCTGGGAGGTGGCGAAAAGGAAGTTTTCCACCTGGATGATGGACTTGATCGGTTCCATGACCCGGAAATAGACGACGGCGTTGACCTTGACCGACACATTGTCCCGGGTGATGATGTCCTGAGGCGGAACGTCCATGGCCACCAGGCGCAGGCTGACCCTGACCATCTTGTCGATGACCGGAATCAGGAGAATAAGCCCGGGTCCCTTGGCCTGAATGACGCGTCCCAACCGAAAAATGACGCCTCGTTCATACTCTCGCAGAATTCGGACGGCCGAAGCCAGAAACAAAACCACCAGAACCACGATCACGATAAAGGCCTGCATCTCGTCCTCCTAGGCAACTCGATTTTCAGCGCGCATCTTCCAGCCTGGCGAGGCGTCGGACCCGGAGGCGCATGCCTCGGACTTCCAGCACCTCGATCTCTTCTCCCGGACTCAGGTCCGGCTCTCCCTCGGCGGACCACCATTCGCCATGGACCAGGACCTTGCCCCGGCCGTCCCGCCATTCCTTGACCGGCCCCCGGAGGCCGATCAGACCGGAGGGGCCGCTGATCGAGGCCGGGACCTGGGACCGGACGACCAGCCAGGTCACGACGATAAAAAACAGGGCCACGGTCCCCAGGACCGGAATCAAAATGGCCAACGACACCATCATATACTGCTCCGGCGTATCGAAAAGCATCAACGATCCCAGGGTCAGACTGATCAGGCCGCCTACGCTCAACATCCCGTACGAGGTGATCTTGATTTCCAGAATGAACAGGATCAGCCCGAGCAGGATGAGCAGCAGTCCGGCGTAATTGACCGGCAGGGTCTGAAAGGAATAAAAGGCCAAAATCAGGGAGATGCCGCCAACGACACCGGGGAGCACGGCCCCGGGATGAGACAGTTCGAAGTACAGCCCGGCCAGACCCAACATCATCAGGATATAGGCCAGATTCGGATTGGCCAGGGTCTTGAGCACGCGGTCCCTGAGTCCCTCTTCCACGACCACCAGGGCCGCACCGTCTGTCCGGAGGGTGAAACTCAACGATCCCCGTTCGATCCGGCGCCCGTCCAGTTTCTTGAGCAGGTCCTGCCTGTTCTCGGCCAGAAAATCCACCACGTCGATCAGGACGGCTTCCGTGGAATTGATCGAAACGCTTTTCTCGACCGCCTTTTTGGCCCAGTCCATATTGCGGCCCCGCTGCCTGGCGATGCCCTGGATGAAGGCCACCATGTCGTTGACCACCTTCTCGGCCATGGTGCCTTCGATTTCCTGGCCGCCGGTGGCCACGGGATGGGCCGCACCGATGTTGGTCCCGGGAGCCATGACCGCCACGTCGGCGGCCATGGTGACCATGACTCCGGCCGAAGCGGCCTGGGCGCCGGTGGGCGCGACATAGACGATGACGGGCAGCGGCGCGTTCATGATGGCTTTGACCATGGTCCGCATGGAGTCGGCCAGCCCGCCCGGCGTGTCCAGTTCGACGATCAGGGCCTGGGCGCCCGCCTCGATCGCCTTGTCCAGGGAACCGGTCAAAAAGCCGGCCGAACCCGGACTGATGGGGCCTTCGATACGGATCAGATGAATGGGGCGTACATCTTCCGCGGCCCGCCCCGGAGGCGCCGGACCGGCGATCAGGGCCGTCAAGGCCCAGCCGAAGGCCAGAATGAGGAGTATGACCCGTCTGGTTCTCATGGCATGATTTTACGGGATATTATGATATTATGCAAGATCGAGCATATCGCTCCAGGGAGGCGCCGGGATGACGACCTCGTCTGCCAACGATATTCAGGCCCCAACCATGTTCCCCGAATGCGGGACCTGCCTGACCGGCCTGGCCCGAATGGCCGCCGAACTGGTCGCCGGTGAGGACTCGGACCTACGGACCCGGGCCGAGCGGGCCGCCCGGGACGCCCTGGACCGGGAAGCCTGTTCCGGCCTGACCTCGCCGGAAGTGGCCAACCGGATGCTGCGGGCCATGGCCCGGGTCACGGGCGTGGCCGACCCCTTCGAGGTCTACAAGCGAAAAGAAATGGCCCTGGCCTCAACCGCCGTCCGGAGCCTGGGAATCGACGGAACACCCGACCTGTCCGCCCTGCTCCGGCTGGCCGTCCTGGGAAACAGTCTCGACTTTTTCCGCCCCCCTCCGGAAGCCTTTGCCGAACTCGAGCGCTTTTATCGAGGCGGCCTCCGGTTTCACCGGGACGATTCCGCCCGGCTGGCCGAAACTCTGGCCACCCGGCCGGAACTGGTCATCTACCTGACCGACAACGCCGGCGAGGTCCTTTTCGATCTGCCGCTGTACGATCATATCCGGGCCCGGGCCCAACGAACCGTGCTGGGGGTCAAGGGCGGACCCGCCTTGAACGACCTGACCCGGGCCGATCTGGAACAGGCCGGATTGGCCGGCCGCTTCGCGGAAATCGTCGATACGGGCACGGACGGCGCGGGCCTGGACTGGTCCCGCCTTTCCGACGAGTTCACGGCCCTGCTCGATCGGGCCGACCTGGTCGTCTCCAAGGGCATGGCCAATTTTGAAACGCTCTATCCCCGGCCCTTGCCCGGACCGGTCTTCTTTGTCTTCAAGGTAAAATGCCGTCCGATCCAGGACTGGCTGAAGGCGCCGGCCGAAAGCTACTGGGCCCTGTGGCGGGATGGTCGGCCGGTCCGTTGAACCCGGATGGGCCGCGTCGGAAAGTCAAGGCCGGGCCTCGATCCAACGAACCACGTCCGAAGCCAGGTGGTCCTCGACCTCGACCCGCCAGCCCGCCGCCCGAATGTTGTCCATGGTCCGGCGGTTGACGTTGGCCCCCATCAACCGGACGACAACCGGATTGACCATGTCGAAGACCAGCCCCGGCCCCCTGTTTTCCGGGCGCATATGTTGAAGATTCCCCGCAGCAAGCAGCCGGGAATCCTCGACATGTAAGGAAGAAAACCCATATTAGTTGGCGGGCTAACCCCGCAGCCAGGCTGCGGGGTTAGCCCGCCTTGCATGTTCAAGAAGTAGAAGGCGGCCGTCGGCCTTGCAGACCCGCCTCATTTCCTCGAGTCCCCGGACCGGGTCGGGAACCGAACAGAAAATGAAAGTGGCCCAGGCCGTGTCGAAGGTCCGGTCCTCGAAAAACAGACTTTGAACGTCCATCTGGCGCAGGTCCACTTCGATACCCAGGGTATCGGCCCGAGCCCGCGCCCTGGCCAACATGCCGGGGCTGAAATCAATGGCCGTCACCTGACCCCCGGCCGGATAGAAGGGCATGTTTTTTCCCGTTCCCACGCCCACCTCCAGGGCCCGGAGCCCGGTGACCCGGTTTGGCAGTCTGGCCCGCCAACCGCCAAAACGAATGGATTTGGCCGGCCCTTCCAACAGGTCGTAAAACCTGGCCAGCCGGTCGTAACGCCTTTTCACTGCCTCGGTTCCGCTCATGGCCTCACCCACGGGGCCGTCTCGAAGACCGGCCCCGCCTCAGTTCGCCCTCAGGTCCCAATATCTTTTTTCATCTCTTCGAACTGCTCCCTGGAAATCTCTCCCCGGGCGTACCGCTTTTTCAGAATTTCCAGCGGCGTTTCCGTGGTCACGCCCCCGACGGCCCGACCCTTGCCCGCCAGCCGGACGAAAATGTAAATCGCCACAATCGCCAACGCGATCACGATCAGCCACATAATACCTCCATAGCCATACATGCCGTAACCCATCATACCCGGACCGCGTCCCGGGCCCGGGCCGTAGAAGCCCGCGCAACCCGACAGCACCGGAGCGACGGCGGACAGTGATCCCAAAATCCATGTTTTCATCGCTATTTCCTCCCCTTGCATTAACAGGGGCGGCCGGAAATCGTTCACGGGCCGGTTCCCTGGTGGTTTCCAGATGCGGAACGTCCCGGCCTCATGCCCGGACAATCCTTCGGGCTTCAAGGAAAGCAACCGTCGGGCCATTCCGGAGCGAAACGGGCGCGGTAAAATATATATCAACAATACCAGGGAGATGAACCGCAGAGATCATTCGGGACAGTCTGAAAGCCCTTAAGAGAAGGTGGATGATTTTTTTCCTTCCAGCCCGGAATGGAAAAAAAATAGACATCCCGGACGGGCTCAGGCGCCCACTACTGAGCCTGCCTGGCTCCGCTTCGATATGCTTCGACCGACTTGAGCAGGTTCCGGGCCAGGAGCCTGGGGCTGAGCCGATTGATCCACCACAGGACGTGAGTGATGCCCTGGACCGGAATGACGCCCTTGTTTCGGGCCACGCCTTGCAGAATGACCCGGGCGCAGTCATCGGCCGGCATCATCCGGATAAAGGACGGCAGGTTCGACCAGACCCGTTCCTTGCTGGACCGGACATACTCGGTTTTGTCGAAAATGGCCGTGTCGATGAAGCCGGGGCAGACCACGCTGACCCGCACGCCCAGGCCCGCTCCTTCGCACCGCAGGCTGGTGGACAGGCCCAGGACGGCGTGTTTGGTCGTTCCGTAGGCCGCCAGCAGGGGCGCGGGAATCAGTGCGGCCGAAGACGCGGTGTTGACGATGTGGCCCGAGCCCTGTTCGATCATGACCCGATAGGCGGCCAGGGTGCCGTAGATGACGCCCCAGAGGTTGACGTCGACGATCCGCCGCCAGTGGTCGAGATTCATGTCGCGGACTTCTCCGCCAATGCCGATCCCGGCGTTGTTGAACACGTAGTCCAGCCGGTCGTGCTCCCGGGCCGTGTCTTCGATCAGTTTCCGGACCTCCGGTTCGACGGTCACGTCCAGCCGGACCGCTTCGGCCCGGCCGCCGTCCTGCTCAATTTTTGCGGCGACATGGCCCGCGGATTCCGCGTTGACATCGGCCACGACCACGAACGCGCCTTCCCGGCCCAGATTTTCACACAGGGCCCGGCCGATGCCCGAGCCGCCGCCCGTGACGATGGCCGTCTTGTCCCCATAGATGGACATCCGTCTCTCCTTTGGCTCGCCGAAAAGTTTTTTATTCTATCCCGGCCTTGGCTTTTGGCAGTCGGCCCAGCACGGGCGTGATCAGGCTGCCGATGTACAGATAGTCCGTCGTTTCGGTCACGCTGGTGTTGATGGGATAACCGCCGTTCGGGTCCTGGAGGTCCTGGACCACCTTGCCTTCCCGGTCCAGGGCGATGATGTGGCCGTAGGCCACGGCCTTGGGACGCAGGGAGGCCGGCATTCTCTGAAGTATCTTGCGGACAAAGGGTTTGCCGGCCAGCTGGTCCACGAGCGGGTTGCGGGGTGAAACCAGGGCCACCCAGAAACGCCCGTTCAGGCCGGTCGAGATGTTGTCCGGGAAGGCGGGCAGGGGCCCGGAAAAGTCTTCGGCCTGTCCTTTTTTCGGCCCGTCGATCCAGACGCGAACGACCCGGTAGCTTCCAGTGTCGTTGACCAGGACGAAGTTCTGGTCCGGACTGACGGCCACGCCGTTGGCAAAGGCGAAGCCCTTGTGGACCGTGGCTGTTTTCCTGGTGGCCGGGTCGTAGACCAGGAGCCGGCCGGAAGCCCCGTGCTCCATTATTTCGAAAAGACTGGCTTCCAGAGTGCCACCGAACTCCTTGGCCCCGAAGCGGGTCGAAGCGTCCGAAAAATAGATTTTGCCGTTGGCGGCCACGTCCACGTCGTCTGCGTATAGGATCGGCAGGCCGTCGGCCTGGTCGGTCAGCAGGGTGACCCGTCCGTCCTCTGAAATGGACAGCAGCCCCCGGTAGGCATCGGCCACGATCAGATTCCCCTGCCCGTCGAAATCGATTCCCAGGGGCCGCCCCCCGGTCTTGGCCCATTTTTCAGGACCGGTCCCGTCGGCCTGCAAGCGAACGATGAGTCCTTCGTGGGTGGCGGCATAGATTCGGCCCGTTCCGTCCAGGGCCACGTCCTCCGGGCCATGGGTATCGCCGATGGACAGGGTCTCGATACCTTTGAGTCGTGTGTTTCGGGCAAAGGGGCCGCTGTAACCCGGGTCGGGCGGGGCCTGCCAGGCCACCGGCTCGACCGGAACCGGCCAGAAAAGCAAGTAAGCGACCAGGAGCACGACGAGGGCGAGCAGCAGATACAGGACCTTGCGGATCATAAAATGCCTCTCCTTTCCGTTTAACCTGAATCGCCGGCGGATCACTCCTTGTCCAGCAGCCGCCGGTTCCGAAGCACAAAGAGCTGGACCAAATAGAAAAACAAGATATAGAGGAGGAAATATCCGGCCAGGCCATACCCAAAGGCCGGCCGATAGATCGGCCCCAGGATAATGGCGACCAGGACGGCCAGACCGCACCAGACGGCCACGGCCCGCAGCATGATCGGCCAGGTTCGGCGTGCATCGGACCACAGGTCCACCAGGCTGAGCAGGCCGCCCACGACCTGGACGCCCAGCCCCAAACCCATCAGGAAAACCAGAACTTTCAATACAACCGTCATGTCGTTTCCTCCGGCCCCTCTTTCAGGACCCGGACCAGGCCGCGATCCCCGTTGACGTGGATGCGGGCGCCGGTGTGGATCAGCCGGGTGCAGTCCGGCAGATCGACCACGCAGGGCATCCCGAACTCCCGGGCCACGGTACCGGCGTGGCTGAGATAGCTGCCCACCTCGACCACGGCCGCTCCGGCAGTCAGAAAAAGCGGCGTCCAGGCCGGATCGGTGTAGGGGGCGACCAGGATTTCCCCCGGTTTGAGCTCGATATCGATGGACGGGTCCAGAATGACGTGGGCCACGCCCTGGTACTCGCCGGGTGAGGCGGCCTGTCCCTTCAAGGTCGCATCGTCCCGATCGGCTTCGTCCGTTTCGGGCCGCCGGTCAGGAATACACAGGCCGATGGCCTTGGGCGGGGTCATCTTGGACAGGCGAATGTATTCCATCCGTCGCTCCCGGATGCGATCCTCCACGTCCAGCCAGCCCAGTTCACCCGATCTGAGCCGGTCCATTTCTCCCAGCTTGAGGAAAAAGACGTCGCCCCTGCACCGGAGCCGGCCCTGTTTCATCAGTTCCGCCTCGATGGTCAGAATTTTTTTGCGCAGACTGTAAAAGCCCATGATGTGAAAGAAGCGGGAGTTCTCGCGCTGCCGGGAAAAGTACCGGGTCCGTTCGGCCGTGTAGCGCAGCAGGCGGTATCGGGGCCGGAATGGTTTTTCCAAAGGATACTTTTCCAACAGTCGCCGAATCTCGCCATCCAACTCCCGCCGGACCTGATCCACCTTGCGTTCGTGTTCGGACGGATCGGATTCCAACAGCAGATAGTTGCGGACCATGCCCAGGACCGGCGACGGGTCTTCCTCCCAACGGATGGAGGCCAGTTCGAGTTCCTTGAGGGCCCGATGGCCGTTGACCGCCAGAAACCGATCGAGATGCGCCAGGAATTCGGCGGCCTCGGGGTCGGTCCGCAGGGCGGCCAGGGCCTGTTCCGGCTTGTGCTTTCCCAGTATCTCCCGGACCCGGGCCTGACGCTTGGCCACCTTGGCCAGTTCCCAGATTCCCCGCCCCATCTCGGCGGACTTGACGCCTTCCGCCCCCGAACAGAGCAGGGATTCGGCGTCGTCCCGCAGATCGGGCAGCCAGCCCCGGAGCAGCTTTTTCATCAGGTCCAGCCTGAAAACGTAGCGCATCGAGGCCAGGTTGACCATCATGACCAGGTGCCCGATGGGGTCCAACAGGCTGGCCCAGCCGAAAAGCCGGCCTTCGGTTTCGAACGGCCCCAGGCCCGGGTCTTCATCCACCCGGCGGGCCAGTTCCCGAAACCGTTCCATGAACCCGGCCGGCATCCGGCGCGTGCGGGCAAAAAAGACGCCGAAAAACAGGTAGCTGACAAAAAGCACGGCCAGGGTCAGGGGCAGCTTGGCCCAGGATATGCGCATGGGAGGGGCATCGGTGTCAAAGCCGTAAATCAGGCCCGCCAGTTCTTCGTTCGTGTTCTTGAAGGGCAGAAAGGCCCGCAGGTGTTTGAGGTTGATGTACAGCCAGCCCCGGATGCGGCGCATGAGCGGCGGGGCGAAAAACAGGCTGATCATGTCCCCGGTCAGTGGTGTGAGAGGGGCGGTAAAGTTCTCGACCATGGGTTTGAAAATGACGAACTGTCCCTCGATGCCCCGGGCGATGTCCTCCCGGCCCATGATGGTAATGGGTCTGGACTGGAGCATGTAGAACCGGCCGCCGGCCATGGCCCATTCCACGTCCTGGGGACCACCGAAATGGGTTTCGGCCTCGAGGGCCCATTTGGTCACGGTCCGGGCCTGATCCGGACTCAGCGTCTCCCGGTGACGCATGCTGGAGGGCACGTCTTGCAGGCGGCTCGTCATCCCTTTCTCGAAACGCGCCGGAACCATGAACTTCTTTTCCGAAATTCTTTTTTCCTTGAGCCGGAGCCCCTCCCGCTCCAGAATGTACCGGTCGGGAGTGACCCGCCCGTCCACGATGGCCGCGCCCATGCCCCAACTGGACTCGGTGACCACCTCCTCCCGGGAACCGGTCACCGGATTGGCGGTAAAGGTGACACCTGAAACCTCGGAAGGGATCATCTCCTGGACGACCACGGCCATGAACACCCCGGCGTGATCGATGCCCTGCGTGGTCCGGTAGGAGACGGCCTCCGGGCTAAAAAGGGAAGACCAGCAATGCCGGACCATTTCCAGAATCCGGTCACGGTCGACATAGTAATAGGTTTCGTGCTGGCCGGCGAAACTCGCCTCCCCCAGGTCTTCGGCCGTACCCGAACTCCGGACCGCGCACACGAACGCATCGTCCCGAGTTCCGGCCAGATCGGCATGGGCCGCCATGATGGCCTCGGACAGATCGTCCGGCAGCGCCGTCGCTTCGATCCGGGCCCGAACCTGGCGACAACGGGCTTCCCGGTCGACGTCGGACAGTTCGTCCAGCCCCCGGATATGGTCGCCCAGTCCGATATGTTCGAAAAAGACCCGGCAGGCCTCGGCCGGAACCACGATTCCCGGCGGCACGGGGAATCCCTGGCGGACCATCTCGCCCAGGTTGGCGCCTTTGCCCCCGGCCACGTTCACGTCGTGGCGCCCGACGTCTCCCAGTCCAGGAATACTGATACTCATGAAATCTCCACACATGGGACGGTGAATCGCCCCGGCAGAATTAACAAAGGCAGGATTGGTCAATCGAATTTAGGCATTATACTACCGGCGCCATGAAAATGAAACCGATTTCGCCCAATGGGTGTAACCCGTCAGTTAATCGGGGCAAAAAGGATTCCCGCCGCCCGCGCGGCCTTTGGGCGAAGGACGACTCTGCCGCCGTGTCCCTTAGAACTCCGGATTTTCTCACCGGGTTCCGTAGCGAGGTCGAGAAATCATCAGCGAAACGCGAAGTTGGAGGAGATTTTGGCCGCGGGCATATCAGGGCGATATGTTGAGGACCAAAATCTTCGAAACGAGCGTTGCAGCAAGGAAAAGGCGGCAGCCGGAGCCCTGAGGCCAAAGGCCGCGACAGGGCGGTCCTACGATGCCGCCAACCACTGAAGAGTAACCAATGGGTCGGGTAGGGACGAGGGGGAAAAGCCCTCTCTATTCCAGCAGATTGCTTCGCAGTCGGTCCATGGTTTCGCCGTTCAGACCAACCAGGGTCCGGAAATAGGTCTCGATGGAACCGTACCGGGCCAGGGCATGTTCGATGGTGGCCACAATGCCTTCCCGGGGGGCCTTGAGAAAAGGGGCCACCTTTTCCGGGTCGAGTCCCTGCCGGCGCAGGGTTTTGAGGACCCGGGGCATTCGGTCGGCCATGTAGCGGTTGGAAAGCTGATGGTCCTCGATCACCTGTTCCTCCGGGACCCCGAGCACCAGCAGCAGCAAGGCCGCGCAGACCCCGGTCCGGTCCTTGCCGGCCGTACAGTGAAAAACCAGCGGCTGGTGGGGCGTGTCGGCCAGCCGGGAGACCACCGTGCCCCATACGGCGGCGTATTCGTCCACGCTGATGCGGTAACCATCGATTATCAGATCATCGGTCAGCCATTCGGTCCGGCCGCTCCGGATGCTTTCGGCCATGGCCACCGGATCGATCCGTCCGTGCATGACCGGCAGATGCAGGTATTCGATGCCGCCGCCCTGGGGCAGCCGGTCCGGGGCCGCCTGAATTTCGCCCTGGGTCCTGAAATCGCAGACCCGTTTGATCCCCATTCCTCGAAGCCGCCCGAAGTCCTCATCGGACAGGTCGGCCAGGGAGTCCGAACGATAGACCCGCCCCCAGCGGACCCGCCGCCCGTCCTGGGTCTCGTAACCGCCCAGATCGCGAAAATTGAAGGTTCCGTCAAGCTCGACGCGGCGTTCCGGCAAGAATTCAGACATGATATATTTCCGTTATCCTCATTCCACGGTCATCAGGGTCGCCAGGCCGGTGGCAGCCAGTTTTTCCCGGCCGTCCTGAACGGCATAGACGTCGCCTCGGCAGACGATCTGGCGACGCGTGGCCTTGACAACCTGGCCGCGCCCGATCAACCGCTCACCCACGGCCGGCGCCAGGAAGTTGACCTTGTATTCGGTCGTAACCACCCGGCCCGCCACGGATGAAGCGGCCCAGGCGCAAACGATGTCCACCAGCCCGCCGACCACCACTCCGTGGGCGAAGCCGTGATACTGGGTCAGTTCCTTGCGAACGGGCAGTTCGATTTCGGATCGCCCGTCGACGCAGGACTTGACCTCCATGCCCAGCAGAGCGGTGAAAGGAGAGTTGAAGCCCACTTTGGGGTCCAGGCCGTTTTCCGTCGTCATCGCCCGATCTCCATAGAAAGAAATCCATTTATTGGGTTGGCGGGCTGCCCCCTCGGCAAGCCGCGAGAAATGCGCCCGCCCCGCATGTTCAGACCAGGACCATGCCGGCCTTGACCTCGGCGACCCGGTCCGGGCCGTAGAGCAGTTCCACCAGCTTGAGGGCGAAATCCACGGCCGTGCCGGCCCCCCGGCTGGTGGCCACCGGTCCATCCACGACCACGGTCTCCCCCACGGCCCGGGACGGGTCCAGTTGTCCCATAAAGGCCGGGTGGCAGGTGGCCCGCCGCTCGCCGATCAGGCCGTGGTGTTGGAGGACCACGGCCGGAGCCGCGCAAATGGCGCCGTAGTACCGGTCCTCGGCCTGCTGGCGTTTCAGAATCCGAAGCAGTTGCCCGGAATCCCGCAGATGCTCCGCACCGGGCATTCCGCCGGGCAGGGCCACCAGGTCCCAATCCTCGTCAAGACAGTCCGAGATCAGACGATCCGCCACGATACGGGTCCCTCGCGAGGCGGTAATCTGAAGCCCGCCGACCGAGGCCACGGTCACCTCGGCCCCGGCCCGGCGAAGCACGTCGATGATACTGATCGCTTCCAACTCCTCGGTCCCGTCAGCCACGGGCACCAAAACCTTTTTGCTCATAACCCCTCCGAGGCTCACCCGGACCAGTCGTCCGCCTGCGTCATTCGGTCCAGGTCCACACCGCGGGCGGCCAGGCGCCGTTTCCGCCAGAGATAATACACGAGCCCGGAAACGATGAATAATAAAAAGGCGCCGATTTTTCCCGGAGTCTTGAGATCGTAGACCAGGATCATGCCGAAAAAAACCACCATGAGCACGCCCACGACGGGACAGAACCAGAACCAAAAGCCGGTCAGTTTGAATCCGGCCCGCTCGTACCGCTCCGGATACTTCCGGGGCAGCCGCAGCGCGGCAATCTGGACCGGCAGAAAGATGATCAGACCTCCCAGGGCGGCATACGAGGCCAGGGTTTCGAGGGGAGGCCGCAAGGCGATGCCCATGAGGGAGAGCAGCCAGATGACCGCCAGCAGTATGTGCGGAGTATGGAATCTGGGATGGACCCGGCCCAGGAAGGCCGGGAAAAGTCCATCGTGAACGACCATGAGCAGCGAACGGGTCCCCACCAGGAACAGGGCGTGGAGTGTGGTCACCAGGGCCAGGACGGCTCCGCCGATGATGAAAAACCAGTATCCGGCCGGACCGGCCGTTTTCCGGACCACGCCGATCAACGGTTCCTCGAATCCGGCCAGGACATCGAAGGGCACGGCTCCCACCGTGGCCAGGGATACCGCGACGTAGATCACGGCGACCACGGCGAAGGAGATGAAGAAGGCCCGGGGCAGGGTCTGGCCCGGGTTCACGATTTCGCCTCCGATTTCGATGATCCCGTTGGCCCCGAAATAGGTGAAGGTCAGCAGGGCCGTGCCCAGCAGAAGCCCGCCGGCCCCTTTCCGGAACGGATCACCGAAGTTCGCGGTTTCGAGAGCGGGTAGCCCCAGGGCGACGTAATAGAGCAGGGCGGCAATAAGGATCACCACCAGGACGGCCTGAACCTGGACCGCAAGCCGAACCCCGAAAAAATTGACGGCGAAAAAAAACGTCACCAGGATCAGGGCGAAGGGCAGTTCCGGCAGGCCGGGCCAGACCACTTGGAGGTACCGCGCGCAGGACAGGGCGTACAGGGGAATCTGGCCGAAAAAAGAGGCCAGCAGATAGACCCAGACCCCGACGAAGGCCAGGCCCGGGGACACCATCCTGCTGGGATAGCGGTAGTTGGCGCCGGTGGTGGGCAGGGCCGAACCGAGCATGGCCAGCGGCATCATGCTGATGAAGACCGGTATGACGGCCAGGGCGTATGCCAGCGGCAGGGCCGGGCCGGCGATCTTGAGAACCAGGCCGGTGAAAACGAAGACGCCGCCGCCGATCATGAAGCCGACGGCCACAAAGGTCACGGCGGACAGTCCCAGAACGCGGTTGAGTCCCAGGTCGGTCACGAACCGCCTCCCGGCCCCAGGGTGGACAGGAAGGTCCGCCGGGCCTGGTCGTGCATGATCAGGCGATCGGACAGGTTTATCCGGGTCGGGGTCTCGACGGTGAAAACCGCATCGGCGTTGTTCAGCCGGAAATAGTTGGTCAGGCTGAGCCGGCGTGTCCACTTCATCCAGTACAGCCCCCACAGGGGGGCGTCCACCACGCCCTGTCGGGTGCTGATCAGGACCTTACGCTTGTCCGGTTCGATGGGGTAACCCAGCTTCGAGACCCGGTCCACCAGCCCGCGGCACAGAGCCGGGTCGTCACGGCCGTACTGCCAGACGTAAAACCCGCTCCCCTCCGGGTCCTCGTGATGATCGACGATAAGATCGTAACGCGTTCCCGTGACGAAGCGATCCACCAGAGCCGCCTCCCGGGCATGAAACGAGGAGAAGTCCCGATTCACGTCGATCCCGTCCTTGTTGTACCGAACGTCGTGGGCCCAGGCCCAGGGGTTGACCAGCGGCAGGACGTGGAATTCGATATTCTCATACCGGCCTGGGTTCCGGGTCAGTTCGTCGATGAAGTCGAGGGCTGATTCCACGCCGGCGGGCTCATTTCCGTGAACCCCGGCGTCGATCAGCACGCGGTGGCGCGCCGCTTTTTCCGGTGAAAAAACGACCAGCCAGAGCGGAGCCTGAAAGCGGCCGCAGGTCACCTTGCCGATGGACCTCAGAGTCAGCCGGTCCGAAGCGGCGGCGGCCCGTCGGAGCCGGTCTTCCACGTCCCGGACACTGCGCTTTTCCGGCAGGTCGTCGGGAAACGGGTCCTGATGCCCGGAAGCGCATCCCCAGGCCAAAAGGAGGCACCAGGCCAGCCCCGCGACGACCAGGGCCCGGGCCGAAGGACTGAAACGCCGCGTCCCGATGTTGAAGCTCCCCGTAGCAGGCTGCGGGGAATCTTCGACATGTAAGGAATAAAAACCCATATTAGCTGGCGGGCTAACCCCGCGGCAAGGTGCGGGGAATGCGCCCGCCCTGCATGTTCACCGTCCCTTGAAGCGGGCCGGCCTTTTCTCCCGAAAGGCCAGGACGCCTTCGGCAAAGTCCTCGGTCTTCCCGGCTTCCCGCTGGAAAATCCGTTCCACCTGGAGCTGCTGCTCGAAGGAGTTGTCAATGCTTTTCCAATAGGCCTGGCGGATCAGGTACAGGGCCTTGGTCGGCCCGGCCGCCAGTTCCCGGGCCATGTTCATGGCTTCGGTCAGGAGCTGGTCGTCGTCGTAAATCCGGTTGATCAGGCCCCATTCCAACGCCTTTTCCACAGACAGCTTTTCGGCCAGCAGACTCAGTTCCATGGCCCGGCCCCACCCGATCAGGCGCGGCAGGACGAACGTGGCCCCCCCGTCCGGGATCAGGCCGATCCGCTTGAATGCCTGTAAAAAGTAGGCCGACCGGCCGGCCAGCACCAGGTCGCCCATCAGGGCGAAGCTCATGCCCACGCCGGCCGCCGGGCCGTTGACCGCGGTGATGATGGGCATGCGCAAGTCCCGCAGTTGAAGAAAGAGGGGGTTGTAATACTTGCCCAGGACTTCGCCGGCGTCGAGGCCCCCCTGGCCGCCCATGTTCGCCTCCGGGTCGTTCAGGTTGGCCCCGGCGCAGAAACCGCGGCCTGCGCCGGTCATGACCAGGCAGCGGGCGCCGTTGGCCGGCTCCTCGACCTCGCGCACGGCCTGCTCCAGGTCCCGGATCATCTGTCTGGAAACCGCATTCAGCGCCTCGGGGTGATTGAACGTCAGCAAGGCGATGTCGCCGTCGAATTCGACTTTGACGCGTTGATAATCCATAGTTTTAACTCCTCGGTCGTACTTCCGGCGGTCTCGGTCTCCATGGAATCAGGAGCGGCCCGTGAAGCGGGCCCGTGCCGGTCTGTTTTTTTTACATGGTCTCCCTGCCCGTTCCGATCGAACGGGGACGGCTCAGTATATCACCTGCTCCGCTTTCAAGGATTCGATCTCCTCGGGGTCCATGCCCAGCAGGGTTTGAAAGACATAGTCGTTGTCCTCACCCAGCAGAGGGGCATGACGACGGATACCGGCGGGCGTGGCCGACAGCCGCCAGGGTGGGGCCACCACCCAGTCCCGGCCGACCTCCGGATGGTCCACCTGCCTGAGCACCTCCCGTTCCTTCAGGTGCGGGTCATTGAAGAGGCCCTCGGCCGAAAGGGAAGGCGCCGCGGCCACTCCGGCCTGTTGCAGAATCTCCGTGACCCGATAAGCGTCCCGGTCCCGGGTCCAGACCGTGATGATCCCGTCGAGTTCCTCCTGGTTCCGCCAGCGGGTCTCCCGGTCGGAGAACCTCGGGTCTTGGGCCAGTTCCGGTTGGCCCATGGCCCGGCACAGGGCCTGCCATTCCTCGTCCGTGCACACGGCGATACTGACCCATTGGTCTTCTCCGGCGCAGCAGTAACAGTTGTGAGGGGCCATGCCGTCTTCCCGGTTGCCCCGCCGCCCGCGGACACGGCCGTTGAGGATGTAGTCCATCAAGGCTTCTCCGTTCATCACGGCGATGGATTCCTGGGAAGCCATGTCGATGTACTGGCCCCGGCCGGTCCGCTGATGCTGGATCAGGGCCGAGACCATGGCCAGCGCGGACGTGGTCGCGCTCCGCAGGTCGATGGCCCCCATGAAGTTGCTGGGCGGCCAGTCTTCGTACCCCGTGATGTGGGACAGACCGCCCAGAGCGGCGAAGGTCGGGGCATACCCCACGTACTGACGGTGCGGCCCGACCTGCCCGCAGGCCGAGGAACTCAGATAGATGATGTCCGGTTTCTCCTGCCGCAGCACCTCGTATCCCAGTCCCAAACGCTCCATGACGCCCGGACGCATATTTTCCATGACCACGTCGCTGACCATGGCCAGCTTGCGGGCGAGTTCGATGGCCCTGGGCTGGGTCAGGTTCAGATTGACGCTTTTCTTGTTCAGATTCAGGTTGTTGAATACCGGGGACTGGTCCGGGTTTTCGAACTTCCGGCCGGTGGAAAAGGACAGGACCCGGGAGTGGTCCAGTCGGCGCCTGCTTTCGACCTTGATGACCTCGGCCCCCAGGAAGCCCAGCAGACAGGCTGCGTACGGTCCGGCCCAGGCCGAGGTGAACTCGGTCAGCCGGACGCCCTTCAACGGTCCTTGGTTCTGGCTTTCCATATCAGATGACACCTTGTTTATCGAGTTCATCGAGTTGTTCCCGGCTGAAACCCAGGCGGCCGTATATTTCCTCGTTGTCCTGCCCCAGAAGCGGCGCCGAGCGTTCCAGGCGCCAGGGACTTTCGGAAAAGCGATACGGCGTGGTCGGGAACTTGACCCGGCCGATGGCCGGATGTTCGTTTTCCTGGAAAAACTCCCGCGCGGCGAGCTGTTCGGACTCAACCTGGTCCTGGGCGGTATGCAGAGGGGAGACGGGACAGCTCAGGGCCTGTCCCATGCGGAATATCTCCTCCTTGGTGTACTGCATGGTCCATTCAGTCAGATATTCATTAATCTCGTCGGCCCGTTCGGCCCGCAGCCGCCGGTCCCGGCACCAGTCTTCCCGGGACCAGTCCGGCTCGCCGATGAGTTTGAGCAAAGCCTCCCATTGATGGTCCTCGGGCGTAATGATGACCACATGCCCATTCTTGCAGGGCAGGACGCCTCCGGGCATGCGGTTTCTCCGGCCGGTCCGCTCCATGAAAACGCCGTCGTTGGCAAAGGTCACGCTTTCGACCCGCTGCATGGAAATCAGGGCTTCCTGTTTGGACAGTTCGATGAACTGGCCTCGGCCGGAAAGGCCCTTATGGAAAAGGGCGGCCAGGACGGCCAGGACCAGGACCATGCCCGGGTCGTAGGCGCTGCTGTAACCTCCGACCTTGACCGGAGGCCGTTGCCGGTTGGGCGAGACCAGGGGCAGCAGATAGCCTTGGCCGCTGACGTGGCTCGTGTTCAGGTTGTAGGCCTTGTAGTTTTTGTACGGTCCGCTCAGACCGTATGGCGTCAGGGAGGCCATCACCAAACCGGGATTGATTTCTTCCAACTCCCGGTAGCCCAGGCCCAGGGCGTTCATTTCTCCCGGCGGCCGGTCTTCGATCAGTACGTCGGCCTCCCGGACCAGCTTCAGAAAGATGTCCCGGCCCTCGGGCCGGGACGGGTCCAGGGTCAGGCCCCGCTTGTTGGTGTTGAGATAAAGAAAAAAGCCCGATTTTTCCGGGTCGGGTTCATCGCCGGCAAACGGTCCGAAAGTGCGGGCCGCGTCGCCCACGCCCGGGGGCTCGATCTTGATCACCTCGGCCCCGAAATCGGCCATGATCTTGGTGCAATAGGGGCCGCTGACCCGCGAACAGTATTCCAGGACCTTGACTCCTTCCAGGGCCCGGGTGTCGCCCGTGTCCTGGTTTCTCTCCGATTCGTTCATACTCGGTTCACATTCCTCCCTCATTGAGCACGCAACGGATGGGCTGTCCCTGCATGAACAGGTCCATGCATCCGTTGCATGAAATGCAGTCCGTCGGCCGGCGGTCACCGCTCAGCCAGCGTTTGACAATTCGAGGTTCATTTATAAAGGGCCGGCTCATGGCCGTCAAGTCGGCTTTGCCTTGATCCACCGCCGCCTGCATCATGTCCGGATCGCGCAGTCCTCCCACGGCAATGATCGGGGCCCGGGTCTCGGCCCGGATTCGCTCGGCAAAGGGAAGGAAATACCCCTCGGTCCACTGGGACGGGTCCGCCGATCCCAGTCCGGTCATTTCATGGTTGGTCGTCCCACCCGATGTTTCGATAGCCGAAATGCCGTTTTGAATCATGACCCGGGCCGTTTCCACCGCGTCGTCCACGGTCATCCCGTCCGGGCAGAAGTCGGCCACGTTGATCTTGATCAGCACGGGGAAGTCCCGGCCGGCCGACTTTCCGATTGAATCGGCGATCTCCGTCACGATCCGGGCCCGGTTTTCCGGGCTCCCTCCGTACTCGTCATCGCGACGGTTGAAACGGGGCGAAAGGAAGTCGCAGAGGGGGAAGCCGTGGGCCGCATGGAGCTGGACGGCATCGAAACCGGCGCGTCGGGCCCGTTCGGCCGCCCGGCCATATATGGCCGATATATCGTGTATTTCATCGGCCCGCAAGGCCCGGGGTGTAATGGGGGGGGCCCAGGCGTACGGCAGGGCGGACGGTCCGACAAAGTCATCCCGGTAGCGGAAGAAGGGTCCCAACTGCACGACAGCCCGGGCTCCTCCGGCCTGGATGCGCCCGGCCAGCTCGGTGAAGGCCGGAACGGACTCGTCCCGGTCCAGGCACATATTCGTCCCGGAACCGGGGGGTTCCCAGGTCCGGTCGGCCCGGGTGGAACTGGTCATGATCAGGCCCGGTCCCTCGTCGGCCAGGGCCTCGTAAAGGTCCAGCAAGGCCCGGCTCGGGGTCCGGTCCGCATTGGCCATGTTCTCGCAAGTGGCCGAACGGACGATGCGGTTTCTCATTTTCATCCCGCCGAACTCGACGGGGGCGAACAACGACTTGATCGAGGTATCCGACATGATCGGGGTCCTTTTCCTGATCCGGTCAGGGGTCGCCGGAGGGTTGGATCATTCGCGGGGGCGATTGAGTTGATGGATCGTTTCCATGAAATCGGGCACCGTCGAGAGCACCAGCCGGTCGCCGGCCTCGATGCCGACCGGGTCGGACGGGTGCAGTTCCCGCCGGCCCGTGGCTTTGGATTCGTGGATCAGGACCGAGACGTGACCCTTTCGGCCCAGGTCCAGGGTGGTCATTCCCGCCAGGGCCGATCCAGGACCGACGGTAATTTCCAGGTTGAGCATCAGTTCACCGCCGGCGTAGAAACTCCCGATGACGGACGGGTCCACGGCGGCCAGGGCGAAGGCCGGCGCGGCCAGGGCCGATGTGCTCAAGGCGGTCTGAATGCCGAATCCCTGCCGGACCTTCTCGGCCAGGTTCGGGTCGAACATCCGCAGGACGACCCGGATGGAGGGGTTGACCGCCCGGGCGTTCAGGGCCGCCTCCAGGTTGGCCAGGTCTTCGTCGGTCACGGCGATCAGACCGCCGGCCTGGGCCACGTGGGCCCGTTCCAGGGTCTCGGGCAGCCGGATGTCGCCGATGACGATCTCGGCCCCCAGGCGCCGCGCCCCGGCCACGAACCGGCCGTCCTCGTCCTGCTCGACGACCGCCACCTCGCGACCCAGCCGCCGCAGGTGTTCCAGAACCCGGTAGCCCACGTTGCCCAGTCCGCACAGGACGATATGGTCCCGCATGCTTCTTCTCCTCGTACCGAAAATCTCCCGCAGCCGGGACCCCAGGATGGTATCCGTGACCAGCCCGAACAGCGCGGCCATGGACGCGGCGCCGGTGATCATGAGAAAGGTCCCGAACAACTTGATCGCCGCCGGGGCGGCGCCCAGATTGATGTCCCCGTATCCGACCGTGGTGATCGTCGTGATCACGAAATACACCGCATTCACCCAGTCGAGGTTCAAGCCGTATCGGAACACGACCACGCCCGCCGCCACCAGGACCACGGCGGCGGCCAGGACCCCGATCGAGGCTTTTCTCACGGTCAGCGACATCGTATCCGGCGACCTCGCCTACCCATCGAGTCCCGGGCGCGCCTCTGATCGCCCGGCCCGGCCCCGTCCGGACGCGACCAGGGCGATCGCACCCGAGGTCAGCACGGTGAACAGTGACCCGGCCACGGCCCAGCCCGTCCGGCCCGTGAAATTGCCGTAGGCAAATATGGGAAGACCCATGGCGATCGAGGCCGAGATGCCCCAGAACAGACCCGGTTCGCTGATCCGCTGTTTCAGCAGGGCGATGACCGTGGGCAGCAGGGTCGAGGCGCGCAGGGTGCCGTAGAAAAGAAACAGATACAGTATCTTCATGCCCGGAATGTTGGCCACCAGGACCCCGGCCGCGGCCAGGAGCAGCATACCGCCCCGGGCGGCCCGGAGCGTGGACCGGGGGGAAGCGGCCTCGGCCGGCCTGCCGGCGAAGGGGTCGTGTCCCATGATCGACGAAATGGCGCACAGATTGGAATCCAGGGTCGAAATCAGGCCGGACAGGAGCATAAGGACGAACGGGATCATCATCCACTCCGGCAGCAGACGGGCGATGACCTCGACGTTGACCAGGGCCGGGTCCTGGACCGGCCAGCCCCGGCCGGCGGCCACGAATCCCAGGACGGCCATCATCACGGGCACGATCCCGAAAATAAAAGCCCCGCGGACAAAGGCGCCGGCGACCCGTTCCCGCCTGGTGGCAAAGGCCCGCTGCCAGAAAGACTGGTCCCCGAAAGGGCCGGCCAGCAGCCCCACGGTCACGGCAATGCCGAAACCGTAGGCCACGCTCAACCCGTCACCGGAGAACAGACTGCCGTAACGGCCGGACGCCCCGCCCAGCCCGGCCATAACCGTTTCCATCCCCCCGGATTTCAACAGGACCCAGACCAGACTGACGCCGCCCACGATCAGGATGATGACCATCTGGAGGTAGTCCGTGACCACGGACGACTTCAGCCCGCCCAGCAGGGAATAGCTCAAGGCGATTGCCGCCAGGACCACGGTCAGCCAGAAAAAGTTCAGCCCGGTCAGATGGGACAGGACCTTGCCTCCGGCCAGAAGCTGAACGGCAAAGGAACAGGCGGCCAGACCGGCCATCTCCACCAGGTACAGCCCCTGGACCCGCCGGGAAAACCGATGCCCCATGTACGCGGACAAGGTATAGCCTTCCGGGACCATCTCCCGGATTTTCCGGGCGAACGGGGCGAAAAGGATCAGACAGGCCACGTTGGGCACCGTGAACCAGAACACCCCGGCCAGGCCCTGGGTATAGGCCTTCTGCGCCGCCAGGAACAGGGCCGGGGCCCATATCCAGGTGGCGGCGATGGAAAAGGCCGACTCCCACACGCCCAGGGCCCGACCGGCCACCAGAAACTGTTCCTTGGAATCCGGACGGGGCAGCAGGCGCACGATGGCCATGCTGGCCGCCCAATACAGGGAAAGAAGCAGCACGCTGGACCCGGAACTCACCAGACTGCCGTTCATGGCACTCCCTCCATCAGCATGGGGTTCAAGGCGCTTCCCCTTCGATCACGATCCGGCGCCAGACTTCAAAGGTCACCAGCATCCAGAGTCGAAGCCCGTACCGGCCCGGCCCCTCCTCGACGTCATAATCGAGAAGCTGCCGCACCCGTTCCGGTTCGAATATGCCCACCCGCCGGATTTTTTTCGGGGACAGGATGTGGCGGGCGTACTTCTTGAGTTCGCCTTTGAACCAGAAGTGGACCGGCACTCGCATTCCGCTCTTGGGCCGGGCGATGATTTCCGGAGGCAGGTCCTGATCGTACGCGCGTTTGAGCACGTACTTTTCCACGCCGCGCCGGAGCTTGAGGCGGGGCGGCATGCAAAAGCTCAGTTCGATCAGCCGCTCGTCGAAGAGCGGGGCCAGTTGTCTCAGCCCCCAGGCCCCGGTCATCCGATCGACCTTGGGCAGAATGAGGTGCGCGCCCTTGAGACGGATGTTGATGGCCTGAAGCTTGTCCAGGAAGGTGAGCGGTTTGGGGGCTTCGAAAAACGGAGTCAGAATCCCGATCAGGTCTTCGCCCGGATCGTACCGGGACCGCCATTCCGGGGTAAGCATTCGGTCGAGGTCGTCGTAGCAGCGCCGATATGAGGCCAGGTACATGCGCTCCCGGAAGGCGGGTTCCGGATCGATGCCCCCGTACCAATGATGCAGGAGCATGGGGATGTTCTTGGGGCCGCCGAAGAGCGGGTCCCCGCCTTCGCCGTTGATGACCCAGGACAGGTCCCGGGAAACCCGGGCGGACAGCTCGAAGTTGGGCACGGTGATGGGGTCGCCGATGGGGTCGTCCAGGTGCCAGATGATCCGTCGCAGACGGGGGAGGAAGTCGTGGGGACGAATCTCGACCTCCTCGTGTTCAGTCCCGACCCTTTGGGCCACGGCCCGGGCAAATTCCAGCTCATTGGGGTAATCCGGGCCGAAGTGAATGGAAAAGGTCCGCACGGTCCGCCGGTGGCGGCGGGCCGCCTCAGCTGCCACGATGCTCGAATCGATGCCGCCGGACAGAAAACAGGCCAGCGGCTCGGTTTCCGGCAGCCGCTCGGCCACGGCCCGGCTGAAACGAAGACGGAATTCCTCGATCCACTCCCCGTCGCTTCGCTCCTCCTTGTCCAGGTCCTCGAAGCGAAAATACCGACTGACTTCGGGCGGCCCGCCCTCTCGGACCATGACCCGGTGGCCGGCCGGCAGTTCGGCCAGGTCCTCCAGCATGGTCCCCGGGCCGGGAATGAAACTGAAGGTCAGGTACTGGGCCACGGCCCCCGGCCGGAGCCGGCGGGGGAAGCCGGGCATGGCCAGCACGCCCTTGGGCTCGACGGCGAAAACGAAGCGCCCTTCATGCCGGCCGAAATACACGGTCCTGGCCCCGGCCCCGTCCCGGAACAGATGCCAGGTCAGGCCGTCCCGAACCGCCAGGATGAAGGCGCCCCTCAGGTTTTGCACAAAAGCCGGACCTTGCCGGCGATACATTTCGAGCAGGCCGGGCAGGAGCGGCTGGTCCAATTCCGCCCGGTTGGTCAGATACCCGACCAGGGCCAGGGCCGTTTCACCGTCCCGGCACAGCCCTTCGCATCGGCCCAGCCCCGCTCCGGTCCCGCTCATCGGCCGGCAGCCGACGCTGCCCCCGTCGGACTCGTCCGCGAACAGATCGGGACCGCCCCGGTGGCGCAGAACCTGGTCTATCCGGCCAAGCAGTCCGATATCGGGAGGCCCGGAAAAACCGAACAGGGAACCCATGCCTATCTTACCGTCTCAACCAAAGTCGTCGAAATCGTCGAAGTCATCGAAATCATCGCTCCCATCGCTCTGCCCGCCCCGAGCCTGCTCCAAAACCTGGGCGAAACTCAACTGGTGGTCCAGCGCGGCGGTCATCAGAAAGATCAGGGCCGGGAAGGCCACCGTGTCCACGGGGATTTTACCATTCCACTGGTCGGCATACACGTTGCTCAGGCCGGGCAGGAGCCCGACGTCCTCCTGGGCCAGCCCGAGGTCCACGACCTGGCGGTCCTTGAGTAGCGGCAGCCTCTTCTTGAGCCGCTCGACCGGATCGAACTCCCGGGACGCGGCATCATGCAGATAGAAGATCCGGAGGTTTTCCGATTCTTCGAGCAGTTTTTCCAGGCGCGGGATCAGATAGTCCGGGTACCCGCTGGCGGACAGAACCAGCATCTTGTCACGGGCGTGAATGCCGTTCAGGACGAACCAGTCGACCAGCAGGTCGCGTTCCACGATCAGAACCCGATCCACGCCGTAGTCGTAGATGTCCGGCTCCTGCCATTCCGGCGGCGGAGTCTGGAGCCGGGGCTTGACCAGCAGCTTGTCGATCTTGTGGACCTTGCGCCATTTATTGACCAACTGGACGAAATCCTCCCGGTTGAACTCGTGTTGTTTGGCAAACAACAGACGGACGCCCCCCGCCACGAACAGCATGACCAAAATGACCAGGATGGTCGTACCGGGGACGGCCATGTAAATGGCGACACCCAGGACACCCAGCAGGATCAATAAAACAAGGTTCATCACGATCCGTCCGACCCGGCCCCGGCGGCTCCGGCGACGGTGCGTGGCGTAAAGCTGGTTCTGGGTGAAGTAATACGTGTCGTTCTTGCCGGCGGCCCGGATCAGGGTCAGGAAGCGGCCCGCGGTCATGAGGTCTTCCTTGGGGTTGAACACGAACCGGTATCCGCAGTCACAGACCAATCCGTCCTTGACCCGATGCTGTTTACTGCATTTGGGACATTTCATGGCGCTCTCCGATTTTAGGGGTCCGCCCCCGACTCCGCATGGCCCCGTTGCGGCCTGTTCATGGAGACAGAAAAGGCGTCATGATGACTTCCCGCAGGTAAGCCACCCGGAAAAAACGCTGCCCCCCCTTGCGAGGCGCGGTGCGCAGATACAACTGTCCGCTTCGGAAGACCAGGGCCTCGGGGTCCACGTTCACCCGCCGGACCCGTTCCTGCCCGGGCCGGCCGTACACCAGATGGATGCGCCGCCCCTCGTTGACCGCTTCGACAAGGCTTTCAATCATCTCGAATCCGCAGCCGTATACCTCTTCGACCGCCACCCGTTCCGCGGCTGAAATGATGAAGTCGACCGCCGGGCCCGGCCGTTCGGCCACGATCTTTCTCAGGCCGGCCATGGCCCGGTAGGCCAGGGTGAAGTCCCCGGTTTCGGGCAGCCGGCCCGCGGCCAGAATCAGGGCCAGAATCTCGCTCAACGTCAGTCCCATGATCTGGACGCCGGGGTCCTGCTCCACGGAAAAGGCGCCCTTTTCCCGGTCAAAGGTAAAGGCGAACCCCATGCGCTCCAGTTCGGCCTTATCGCGATAGAACTGCCTGCGCGAGACCCCCAGCGGCCGATAAATTTCCTTGGCCGACCGGTATTCCCGGCCGCCCAGTTCGATCACCAGGCGCATCAGTCTGAGCAACCGGCGGGTCTTCACCCCTCCCTCCGCACTCCGCCCGCCGCTTCGGCGGACTTTTCCGGCAATCACTTGACGATGCAGGCAATCTATCCTTCCGGGCGACGAACTGTCAAGGCCGAGGTCGATTATCAAAATCCCGTGTTGCCTTGACCCGGCCGGGTCGAATTGTGGTATTCTGAAACCATCTTCAGCCAAGTGGGTTCGACAGGCCCGAGCACGACAATGAAGGGCCGGTCCGCGACAAGGAGGAGGCATGAGTTCGTATGAAACCATCCTGTACGAAAAGCGGGACCAAATCGGGCTGCTGACCCTCAACCGGCCCACCCGCCTGAACGCGATCAACGAGGCCCTGACCGCGGAACTCGAACATTTCTGGGCCGCCCGGCGCCACGACCCGGAGACGCGGGTCATCATCATGTCCGGGGCCGGCGACAAGGGCTTTTGCGCCGGCATCGACTTGAAGGAAACATTTTCCCAGGTCACCCGTTCGGACATCCAAACCCTGTACCGTCTCCAGGCCCGGGTCGGCCGCCTGACTCTGGCCATGCGCCAGGCCCCTCAGCCCATCGTCGGCCTCATCCACGGCGCGGCCGTGGGCGGGGGCCTCAGCTTCGCCCTGGGCTGCTGCATCCGCCTCGTTTCGCGGGACGCGCGTTTCGCGGCCTCGTACATCAACAACGGCATGGGCGGAGCGGACTGCGGATCGAGCTATCTCCTGCCCCGGCTGATCGGAGCGGGCCGGGCCTACGAGTTCCTGCTGACCGGCGACTTCCTCGATGCCGAAACCGCCTTCAAACTGGGCATGGTCAGCCGGGTCCTGCCCCGGGAACGGCTCCTGGACGAGGCCCTGGAATTGGCCGAAAAAATGTGTCGCAAGAACCCCCTGGGGCTGCGGCTGACCAAGGAAGCCATCAACTGCAACCTGGACGCGGCCGGGCTCGAACAGGCCCTCCACATCGAGGACCGCAACCAGACCCTCTGCC
>Ga0180009_10001100_pt1 | contig 33923 bp, 35 predicted proteins | sample OS_PC_MetaG_FD_123537 | JGI IMG/M metagenome (GOLD analysis project Ga0180009, IMG submission 123537) | Groundwater microbial communities from the Aspo Hard Rock Laboratory (HRL) deep subsurface site, Sweden - OS_PC_MetaG | ecosystem: Environmental > Aquatic > Deep subsurface > Groundwater...
GTTCATCCTCCGATTTGCTCTTTCGAGACTTTCCCGGAGGGTGAGCCTATATCATTTTACGCCGGATCGGTAGAACCTCTCCGGGTCCTCCACCAGAGGTGGAGGGTTTAGATCAAAACTAAGGCAAACAAGCATTCGCTGTTAGCTAATCCTCTGGCCTAACCCTCCAGCAAGTCTTTCACAGGGGGACACACTGCATGAATAATTTCTAAGCTGGGGGGAGCGGTATCGTAGTTGCGTAGCTCCTTATTTGAACAGCTGTATAACATATTGCCATGAGAAAACTCACACAGGTCCAAACATTATTTTTGAAATACCGAAATACATAAATTGGCACGATCCCAAAAACCGACAAAGCAATTGGTGTAAAAATAAATACATCATAGAGATCTGTATGGAGAACAACAGCGTTTGAGAATATAAAGGCATAAAGGAGGTAAGTCCCAAAAAAACTGAACAATATTGGAAAGATGCTATTGGGTTTTTTAAATTGTTGATATAAAATAAAAATGACAGCAACAACTCCTACAATAAACAAAGCTTTCCAAGATAGGAAATCGCCAAGACTACCAAGTGTGGGGTATTTCATAGACGGATGTCGGCTAAATAAAAGATCCCAATGCGTGTTATAGTGAAGCGTCGAGCCATCGAATCCTGTTCTAACGACCGCGCCAGAACCTAATATTTCAACACCCGGATGATAGCGTTTAGCTAATACACTTTGACATAGACCTAATATAACAACCAGAGATCCGGCTAAAATTGATGTCAAAATAATCATTTTCTTTTTTACAGATTCTGTATCCATAAAATGCATAGCAATTAGCAAGGAGGCTATCGATAATGTTGCTGCAACACGTTCAGAAAGCATCATTAAAAAAATTAAAGCGAATAAAAAAACAACACTTTTTTTGGAGCGAATGAATTGTTTACTTAAAAAGTAATCCATGAAAAACAAAAAAGGTAAGAAAAATATCAAAAATAAACTTTGCGGAGATGGAAACCAATAAAAAAAAATGTTTTGGGGAAACGTCTGAAAAACAATAAGACATGACAGGGCTATTGCAATATTTCCATTATAATTGTCTGGATTGGATTTTTCAGCCATCCTCCAACTCAATAAAGATAGAAAAATAGCGCCGATCATTACAATAATTTGATTAGATAAAGCCAACAAAAAAATATTAGAATGCCCAGTAACAATATAATTTATTTTTTGTAGTAAATATGGAGCCAGCAGAGTGACACCTGCGTTGTAATAATAAGGCTCAGGATGCCATGTTCTTGATATATCATAACCATTATAATAAAGACCGCCATGCTTAAGATATCCCTCTCGAATCCAGGTTTCTATAAAGTTTTGCATCATTGGAAGAAAGCTATGCGCTTTTTCCACTTCTGCAATAGTATTCGAGTGGACAGTTAAGTTAAGCGCAATAAAAATTAAAATACTAGTAGAAATAAATATAATATTCGCATTGAAAACTCCTGGTTTTTTACAGTATGCAAACAAGGCCGCTATTTGTTGTCTCATGGGTTACCTCTGCTTTCCATCGTTTAATCTCTCAGGGTAAATTCCCCGAAGCTTGCTTTATTTCTTGCTGTCTTGGATACCCCGAAGCTTGCTACGGGGAGGTTTATTACCCTTAATCCATCATCCCTGACCGTAAGAGCATCTATAGCTCCTGAAATGGGTACTATCCCCTTATTCATAATCTACCCTCCGAATCTACAACTCACATAAATAATCCCCAATCTATGGGCAGATCGTCCGCTTTATGGCACCGGCTGTTTGGTCTATATGCATCTCACCCATTCCCACCCACAATGGCAACCGTAGCAGACAATCAGATACCGATATAGTATTTATCATCGTCCCACACACCCGACCATATCGCATTCCAGCTAATGAGCTGTGCAACGGCACATAGTGAAAAACCGTATTCACGCCCTGCTCCTGTAAACGGTCAATCAACTCGTTGCGCTTCTCCAAAGATTGCAGCAGGATATAATACATGTGCGCGTTATGTCGGCAGTCTTCAGGAATGATGGGCCGGCGCAGCACACCGGCAGTCTCCAAAGGGGCCAACACTTCATGGTAATGCTTCCAGATTGCCAGTCGCTTTTCTGTGATGGCCTCGGCTACTTCCATCTGCGCCCAAAGAAAAGCTGCTGTGATTTCACCGGGCAAGTACGAAGAACCTATATCGACCCACGTGTATTTATCAACCTGTCCGCGAAAAAGCTGGCTTCGATTCGTACCCTTCTCCCGGATGATCTCTGCGCGTTCGGCAAAGTGTTCGTCGTTGACCAGCAGAGCGCCGCCCTCGCCCGCGATGATGTTCTTGGTCTCATGGAATGAATAAGCGCCAAGATGCCCAATCGAACCCAACGGCCGCCCTTTATAGGTGGACATGATGCCCTGCGCTGCATCTTCAATTACAAGCAGGTTATGACGCTTTGCGATGTCCATGATGACATCCATTTCACAAGCCACACCGGCGTAATGAACTGGTACGATGGCTTTGGTGCGAGACGTTATGGCCTTCTCGATCAGCGTCTCATCAATGTTGAGCGTATCCGGACGGATATCGACAAATACCGGGACACCACCTCGCAACACAAAGGCATTGGCTGTCGAAACGAAGGTGTATGACGGCATGATGACTTCGTCACCGGACTGGATATCCGCCAAAAGCGCCCCCGTCTCGAGCGCCGCCGTGCAGGAATGGGTGAGCAGCGCCTTGTGCGCACCTGTGAGCGCCTCCAACCACATATTACACTTCTTGGTAAAGTTTCCATCCCCGGAAAGATGGCTGTTGGCGTGTGCCTGGGCAATATACGATAGCTCACGGCCGGTCATATAGGGTTTATTAAACGGGATAAACTCCATGCTCAGCCTCTCAATCGTTTGTACCAGTTTTTTCAATCTTTGTGGCTACCACCAGCCTCGAACCGCCAAAGGGAAATGAAACACCCATCCGAATCAACCAAAGCTCCAAGCGCAAAAATCCCTCAAAGATTCGGTTCAATAGCGGATGAATTTGCGATTCTGCCTGTGGGACGAAGCTCTCGGACTTGTTTCGCTGCAATAGCCTGGAGATCAACATGAACGGCAACAAGCTTATGACGAAGGAGGTACTTCGCATAATGGTGAAACCAGCAAGCACCACCTTGTCATGCAGTTCCTGTGCGGTATAGCGCCGGATATGGCACGAATATTCGTCTACCGAACTCCACAGCCACCGATGTTGCGGCGCCGTGAGCAGCAACAAGCCGCCAGGCTTCAATGCTTGATGCATTTGCTTTAGCACCGTCTCATCCTCCGCAACGTGTTCAAGTAAATCGAACGCCCCAATGGCGTCAAATTCAGCGACAAATGGGATCTGTCTCGCGTCCATCTGCATGAATTCCCCACCCTCGATTCTATCAACCGCGAAGGCTAACCCTTCAGGATATATCTCGCTGCCGACAAGATGAATTTTCGGAAAGTTGCGAGCGATGCCCTGCAACACAAACCCCGTACCGCATCCGATCTCCATGAATGAAGAGACTCTTGCGCCGTATTTTCCAAGGGCCCAGATGATCAGGGCATTACGCGCGCGAAACCAGAAATGACTCGCCTCCAGTTCCGCAAGTGGCCCAAAATAAGAAGCCTTGAAGCCGCTGTTGTTTTGCGCCAATTCAGGCGCAAAAACCGGCACCGTGCCGCTTCTTTCAGGCTGCCACCCACAGTTCGGACAATGCCAATTAATGCTTTCAAATGCTTTGGAGCAATGGAGACACAGTTTCATAAGTGCTGCACGTGTGCAATTGAGATGACCTGCGTTCTGAAAACCCAGTATTTTTGGGCCAAGAAAAGCAGCAAAGCAAATACCAGGATGGCGATCGCCTGCACGACCAGATGAGGATAGCCGAGATATCCGCTGAAGAATTTGAGCACGGCGACATTCAAGACATAACAACCAATATATGAAATCAGGTATCTGACAGCAGAAGCAGAAATACGCCCCTTATGGTTGAATGACCATTTTTTATTGAGATAAAACGCTAATCCGATGTAAATGGGATAGAAGATACTGATCGTCAAAACAGGGCTTACGCCAAGTGTTGTGAATAGGGCATAGAGCAAGAATCCGCAACCGTTCATAGCGGCGCCGACGACGACATAACGAATGAACTCTTTAGACAATTTCAAAATTAATTTCCATTTCACTGTACAAAATTGAACAGGGCTAATTTCATTCCAGAATGGCAATACCAAAACCTGTTTTCCCAAAACCATTTCCTGCATAAAGCATGTAACGCTTGTCTTTGTGATCGAAAACAAAAGGATACTCTATCATTTCAGAATCCCATCCATCCTGAGAAACATCAATGCCGGAAAGATGGTCAAGGCGGTCCCAATGTATCCCGTCCATAGATTCAGCATACCCTATACGATATGTCAGCCCGCGATGACAATACCACATCCTATAAGTATCGCCATCTTTCAGGACGCAAGGCTTGCAGATTGCGTATTCTTCAGGCCCTTTTGAATCTATGCAAATAATATCCGGACGTTGCCAGATAATTCCGTCCTTTGATTCAGCATATTTAATGATGTGCAACATATCCTTCTTTTCCGGGCCCCATTTGAGATTAGAACCGTACCACATGCGGTAAAGGCCGTCTTCTATCATTATCCAGGGATATGAGATGGTGTAAGGGTCGGTCTCGTCGAGGTTGATTATGGGAAACCGCGAATAGCGATGAAACCCTTTCTTGCCTTCCTCACTAATGGCAAGTCCAATAGCATTACGCCATGGGACTGTCACGGACAGATTCCATCCCATGTAATATAGATAGCGCTTCCCGCTAACTGGTAAGATGCAGCCAATGGAAGCACCTGAATCGTCTGGCATGCCAAGCTCTCCGGGCATCAGCACTGGTTCTTCAGCGACTTCGATAACCAGGGTCGGGTTGTTAATATCAACTACAATATAGCCGATACTGGATTGGTTCTGGTCGTTTCTGGTGCTGAAGTAGATGCGGTATAAATCGCCGGCCACAAGCTCTGCCACAGGATTTGCCGCATATGTCCGCGCCCAGGCCAATGTTCCGGAAGGCTTATAAATGCGACCTAACTTGCGCCACTTCATAATTTTTTCGTAGCCTCCATGACTTTCATAAACGTCAGACTGTCATTGCCGAAACATTTTGCCTCCGGCTGCACATAGACACTGCCTTTCTTGGTGTTCTGAGCAATAAATGCGCCTGCGCCTATAAAAGTCTCCGGTGCGATAATCACATGGTTAGAGATTGATACGTTGACACCCAAAAAAGAATAGTCTTCAATTTTTGCATCACCTGCTATTGTCGCATGGGAACTTAGCCAGACATGATCGCCAATCACGGTATTATCCCCGATTTGATTGCAAGACCACATGACCACATTGTTACCAATTGAAACATCCAGATTGATGCATTGGCCATCCAGGATAAAGCAGTTTTCACCGATATCCAAAGGCTCTAAGGAATAGGCTCGGCTGCTGATATAGTTAATAAAAGAGTAGCCCTTATTTTTTGCGGCCAGGTATTTATCTGCGCGTAAATGGTTCATTTGTTGAAAACCAAGAAGAATTAGCATTTTGTAATCATCTGGCGGAAAATGCCTCTCCACTTCTTCAAAAGGGACCAAGGGAAGCCCCTTATATGACTTCTCTTTGCAGTATGCCGCATCAACCGTGAATCCCAAGACCTGATGTTCGCTGTCATTTTTCAGGTAGCGGTAGGCGATATCCGCCCCGCGCCCGCAACCAAAAAGTATAACTTTGCTCATAAAATAACCCCCCTGTAACACCTTTAGCTTAGTCTGCTGCTCTGCGAATCACCTGGTCAAGCCAGTCATGCAGGCTGACCCCCTGTTTGGCTGCTGTTTCCTGGGCCATTTTTTTTGCATCCAGAGAAACACCTTCAAGCTGCCCATAGTAGCGAGTGCGCATAGTGCCTCCACGCCGCCCCTTGTGCGGCAGGTCGAGATTAAGTGGCGGCGACCCCTGATCTATGCGGAAGTCAATCACGTAAAAACAACTGCCCAATATCCAGCGAACCGCTACATCCCTGGCACATTCCGGAATAGTGTGAAGAGGTACTTTGTGACGGAATAACGGGTTGTTTACACAGACGATATCACCAAAAGTTGTTCCTTCAAGCCAAGGGGGTAATGATTCGTCACCGACGACGATCTTTCCCCCTTTTTTGGTAATGCGGGCGAATTCATTTAAAGATTTCTTTGGTTCTGAAAAATTATTGAACCCGCCGAAATGGAAAACCGCATCAAAAAAACCATCAGGGAAAGGAAGGTGTAAGGCATCGGATACAAAATAATGTGTTTCACAACCCAAACCGTTTTTTTCTCGATAAGAGTCAATAGTCTCTTTTGTCTTTATCACCATGTTGCGTGAGAGGTCCTGAAGGAAAAGAACCCCATTTAAGCTAAGCCGACGCCCGATACGAAAAGAATCACGTCCGGTACCGCACCCGATTTCAAGCACATATGATTCAGAGCGAAGGTTAAGAAGATCAACCATGCCATCTCTGACCTTATTTTCATCTTCATAAAGACTCGCAAATTGCCATTCTAAAGCATTATCATAAAATTCATTTGCTACCAGATCATATTCAGACTGAGTTTTTTTTTCCATCTCGCCAAGCTGTGAGGGATCAAGAAAAACCGGTATGCCATCTTTCACTGTAAAAGATAAACCTGAGGGACTCACAAACCGGCCCTCTCGTAGTTTATCTCCCTCATAAACTCCGGCTTCTAATGTCATGCATTTTTTTGTGTACGGACAAACATATTCATTGATTAGTTTTTTATGCATTTTAACCCTCCGAGCTCTTATTTTTTAGTCTGCGGCAAACAACTGTCCATACTTTTTGATGAATACCCCAAAACATATCGTCACAATATCCGATACAAAAATCATTAAAAAAAGGGGCTAATGTTTCTTGAATTTCTTCTTCGGAATCAAAGACACGGAATACCGTGCCGTTCCTTAATCCGTATGGGTCATTTGTGATCTCATAGTGGCCGTCAGGCAAAGGTCTTGCACCATTGAGGATATATGTATCGCTCATTGGCAAGGATGCGATAAAAAACCCACTTGTTTCAAGCACCCGCGCTATTTCAGCAAGGTTGTCGCTAAATGTGCTGCCAGGTTCGACGTAGTAGCATGAATGGCAGGCAAGTACGTATTGGAAAAAAGATTCATTATATGGGATGTGCGCATTAGTCCCTGTCTTAAGTTCGGCCTGAATACCTAATATTGCAAGGCGTTCCTGGACATGCCAGTTAATATCTTTCGATATTTCCACACCATGGATTTTCATGCCAAGGTTGCTGAGTAACGGCATGTTTCTCCCATCGCCATAACCAAGATCGAGGATACGCTTACCATTGTATTCATCTTTCGGCATGTGGAGTTCAGGGTATGTGCCCAGAAAGGCTCGAACGACAAATTCGACAGGGTATATAGCGTTAGATGTATCCGCAGTATATTTTTGAGAGTAGGATTTTTCGCTCAATGAATCTTTATAGCTTTTATTTTCTAAAATAATTGTAATCCTTTTTTGATAAATTCTTCTTTTCTGCTATTATTATTAAGTGGGCATAAGTCATAGTCAGCAACCTCAATAATACCATCGCCACATGACACATAGAATGTACTATCGGGAGTAACATCGAGAATCCTGCCTGGACCTTGTAGTTTCGTTGCTTGGTTTGTTATTGGATTACATCTATTAACAAGAAGCATCTTGTTTTTCAGAAAGGTATAAGCAGGAAAATAAGGTTTGGAATGTACACGGACAAGATTCCTAATCCTTTTAGTATTGTCTTTCCAGTCTATATGGTAATGTGAATCAATCTTTCCATAATAACTTCCCATTCCAATTGTTACCTGATCAATGGGTTCATAATTTTTTTTCAGTATGTCTGGCATAAAAGAAAATAAGTATTCGGCACTCAACTCCATACTCCTTCTATATAGCTCATAGCCTGTCTCATCTTGCAATATCGTGTACACTTTCTGAGCTACAATATGCCCGGTATCGATCCGACTGTCCATTTCATGAATAGTTATTCCAATTTCCTGCTCATTGTTTATGAGAGCCCATGCCGTAGGGAAAGGCCCTCTATAGTTAGGCAATTTGCCTGGATGAATATTGTAAGCACCATCTTGAGCTAACTTGAGAATCTCAATTGGGAGAATTTTTGCATAGTATCCGCATAGTATTATGGTTGGATTAAACTGTGTGAAGAGATTCAACACCTCTCTTTTATTAGTTGAAGTATCCAAAAAATCAATATTATTTATTTTGCAGTAGTCAATTACGTTTTCGTATCCGTAATATGAATCGCTTTCTTCAGAATATGTGACAACTTTATAGTTTGAGCTGTTAAAATAATGTATTATTTTTTTTAAAAATAATACACCAAAATGAGGACCCAAAAAAAAAAATAATCTTGCCTGGTTATCTGTTGTTTGCATTATGTATCCTCTTCACAATTGTATAGGGTCTATTTTTTGTTTCAATAAATATTCGAGAAATATACAATCCAACCAAGCCAATACAGAGTAAAATAAGACCACCTAATCCCCAAACCGAAACCATAACGGAAATCCAACCATCTAATATCCTTCCCGAAAATTTTAGAGTAAGAAGGTATAAAGCTACTATTGACGACATGATAAATATTCCGAACCCCAGAAAAAACACACCATAAAGCGGTCTTTCACTAAAAGACGTGACGCTGTCTAGAAGCATTCGCAAACGCTTGAGGAAAGAGTAGCTCGAATTACTGCGGCAAGCTTTTTCAAATAATAATGCGGTTTGGCTGAATCCTGTAAGTACCCATAGCCCGCCGATAGCAGTCATATGTTCTTTATGTCGGACTAATTCCATAACATATTGTTTCTTCATCAAACGGACTGTACTCTGGTTGGGTGGTATGTGTATTGGCAGCATGGTTTTTATAAGCCACCAGCCGAGTCTTCCGCCGACCCGCTTTGCAATACTGCCTTCCCGTTCTTTCTGAACACCATAGACAACATCATATCTGCCTTTTTGCATTTCTTCATAAAAGCGTGTCAACAGTTCCGGGGGTTCCTCAAGGTCGACATCGATAAGAAAAACAAGTTCACCTTTGGCATGTTCTAGACCGGTCATCATGGCCTTGTGGTGGCCAAAATTACGCGACAATTCAATTATATGCAGATGCGGATTTGTTTTCTGAATATTGAGAGTAACGTCGAGAGAAATATCCGGCGACCCGTCATCGACCAGGATAATCTCATAATCGTCCGTAAGTTTTCCCGCCTCCGCACAAACTCGTCGCACAAATTCTTCGATGTATGGCGCAGATTGATACAGAGTGGTCACAACAGAGAGTTTCATACAGTAATCATCCTCCGTATTCCATGATCAAGGCTTGTCTGTCAGTCTTGCCGTTGGCGTTTTTGGGCAGACGTTCTAGAAAGTGAAATTTCGCGGGCATCATGTATTTGGGAATAAGTCCTGCCAGTTCAGCGCGTAAGGCCCCCAGTTCGGGTGTCTTGTGGGCAGCTATAATGGCAATTATTTCGCCTTGGGCTTGCCTGTACAAAACTGCTGATTCATCCACGCCATGGCAAAGACATAAGGCGTGCTGAATCTCCTCCAGTTCGATGCGATAACCCATATGCTTAATTTGTAGATCCTTGCGGCCAACAAAATAGAGTTTGTTGTCATCAGGATTCAGCCGCACCAGATCCCCGGTGCGGTAAATGATTTCCCGATAGCTATTGTTCAATGGATTTTGAACGAAAGCCCGCTGGGTTATCTCTATCTGATTGTAATAACCTAAGCCGACACAAGGCCCGCTAAGGAAGAGTTCTCCAGTTTGCCCTGGTTCCACAGGCGCATTACCATCCAAAATGTATCCTGTAAAGTTAGGGATGAGTGAACCCATCGGCGGCAGACCTTCAAGATCATCGAAATCAGCCTCCATGACGCGATATGTGGAGCAGATGCAGGTGCATTCTGTCGGGCCGGAAACATTGTGGTATTCAATGTTTTTCCCCAGTGCATCCATCAAGGCCGAAAGCTTGACCTTGGGAAAACCCTCACCACCAAAGATAATCTTGCGCAGGCCGCCAAAATACTCCGGCGAGGTCACTTTCATAACCTGCGCAAAAAGCAGGAGAGATGGTACCGAAAACCAGACCGTACAGCTCATTTCCTTAAGACGTCTGGCCAGTGCTACGGGATTTAGAATGGTACTTTGCGCAAACGGAACGAGCTGGCCGCCTGTAAAAAATGTCGAAAATATGTCGAAAACCGAGTTGTCAAAATACACGGGGTTTAGGTGTGTATGTACGTCTTCAGGTGTAAAACCATACTGTGCTGCGGCCCACTGAATGAAGTGCAGCAGGTTGTCGTGGCTCATGACCGCACCTTTAGGCGTGCCGGTGGAACCGGAAGTAAACATGATGTAGGCAGGGTCGGATCCGCACACGGTGTGCATCTCCGGCAAGGGCTGATCTGAATACCCTTCACAGAACTCCGGGAGGTCACTGCCTTCTGGGCATATAAGATTGGTCGTGGCATCCAGGCGGGCAACCAGAGGTTTTTGGGAAAAGATAACTCCAGGTCGGCATTGCTCTATAATGCTTGCGATGCGGGAAGCTGGATTGCGCGGGTCCAAGGCAAAATATGGTGTCCCGATTTTCAGGGCAGCTAATACAAGGATATAAAAGGAAGTGCTTTTCTCAAGACAGAGTCCCACGCAATCGCCCTTGCGCAAACCCTGTTTCAAAAGAAAGCGGCCAGCCTGATTGGAAAACCGATCCAGTTCGTCGTATGTAACTCTATTGTTTAAATTAAAAGCGATGGCTGGTCGATTGACATATCGTTGAACAACCTCTTGGAAAAGTTGCGATGGGTTATAGTGATGTCCAAAATGCTTTCTGGTGGGGCTCATATGGTCAACCCTCCATCCAGTTCCAGCACTTTGCCATGAAAGTAATCGTTTTCATTTATGAACCGGATAGCACTCATGATATGTTTCGGTTGGCCTAACTTGCGTAAAGGCACTGATTTGCGAATATGGGCGATTTTGTCTTCATCCAGATTGGCATGAGTGGAGGGTGTATCGAAAAAACCCGGGGAAATGGCAGCGATACGAATACCCAAAGGACCAAGCTCCTTGGCCAAGGCCGCAGTCATGGCGTTGACCCCGGCTTTTGCCGCAGAATAAGCCGCTTGCCCGGCGTTGCCTGTGGCGCAAATTGAACTGATATTGACGATAACACCGGGACTCTTGGTGGCAACCATTTTCTGAGCGCAAAGGGCTGTCACATAAAAGCCAGCGCTGAGTGTAACTGACAACACCTTATTCCAAGCATCAAAATCATGGATCTGTAGTTTTCCTTTTTGAAAGCTGAGAAGCGGAGCATTGTAAATCAACCCGACATTGTTCACCACAAGGTTGAATGCACCTCGGATTGAATGTGCCTCATCAAGTACGGCCTGAACCTGGCCGCTGTTGGCAAGATCGCAGGTAATAAAGCGCCACAGATCGAGTTGATTACTCTCAATAGGTGAGGACTGTTGATCATTCAGATCAATACCTGTAACCCAATGCCCCTCACTCAGGAACTCCCGACATATGAAGGAGCCGAAGCTGCCGGAAGAACCGGTAATCAAGATATTTTGCTTTTTCTCGCTCATGGCATTTCCTCTATAGGTCGACGCTGTGTTCTTTGAGCACTTCCAGCAATCCGTTTAATGAAGTGATGCGTTGTATCTGCTCGCTGTTTAATTCAATCCCGAAAGTGGCCTGAACGGCTACAACCAGTTGCACGTAATGTAAAGAGTCCCAGCATTCCAGTTCGCTAAAAGTAACTCCCTTTGCAGCCAGAGAACTTTCATCCGTAAAAACATCTTCCAGTAGCTGCTTAATTTTTTCTTTACCCAATTAATTAAATCCTTTCGTAAATTAGTTGCGAAGCAGATTTTTCATGTAATGCGGCGCATTTTTGCCGCAGTTGAACAGCAAATCAAGAATGGAGACGCCATGGGTGAAGTCTCCCCAGAGCTGAGGGTATTCGGGGTAGCCTGTATAATCGAACCAGGTGAGCTTGATGCCACCTTCCGCAAATACTGTTTCATCAATATAATCACGGGCGGCTGGGCCGGAGATGTATTCGCGGCCGCCTGCTTTGACGCACAAATCGGTTATACGTTCGGACCTGCCATCGATCAGTTGATAATCCCAAGAGTTGCTGATAATGGTCTTTATGCCTAACTTCGAGCACACCCATTCAATGAGTGAGCGGTTGAGTTGCGACAGGTGCGAATACTCGGTTTGGAGGTAAAGTGGCTCAAGTTCCTGCGCTAGTGCATTGAAATGTTTTGCACGACGATAGTTCTGGTATAGCGACTTCCAATGCGACTTGGCCCAATCCACACCTTCAATTTCCGTTTCTCTAATGGTCTGGTGGTATTTGCCCTTCACCTTGACAGGAACGGTCAGCCACTGCAAACCTTGCGGGGTCTTGATCTGGTTGCGGTTGCGCCAGTCACGCCGGGTATATTGCATGTCGTCGTAAAGGATAAACTCATCAACGGCAGCTATCAAATCGAAATAGCCCTTCCAGGGGATGTAGTTGGACTGGACAATGGCGATTTTTTTTCGCTTTTCAGTCATAACGTTTGAGAGATCCCTTAACAAGCCAACCGGAATAAATCCTCGCAGTACGATAACAAACCTTACAGTGAGATTTTATATTCCCGGCGCCACAATTCAAACAGTACCAAGGCAAACAAGCGCTCACTGTTCGCCCGGCCTTTGGCCTGACCATCAAGCAAGCCTTTCACACACTTGCGGTTAAAGAGCGTATCATTTGATCCCAAAAGCGTTTCATGGAAGAATTGTTTCCATGGCCCCTTTTGCAGCCATGACCCGAGTGGAATGGAAAACCCCTGCTTACGCTGATGGTCGAATTCCATGGGCAGAAGGCGTTCCGCCAGCTTTTTCAGCAGCACTTTGCGGGAAGTCGGCGTGGCCTTCAGATACGACGGCACTTTACCGAAGGCAAACTCGATGATGCGGTAGTCCAGAAATGGTGCGCGGACTTCCAGCGAGTTCAGCATGCTGGTGCGGTCCACTTTAACAAGAATGTCCTCAGGCAAATAATTCTCGAAATCCATACGTGTAGCCCGCTGCAACAGATCAGCCGTCTGAGGGACGCGACCTTCACGGATTGCCTCGGCAACCGGCGACCAAGAATCTTGTCGAGCTATTAATCGACGACGCATGCCTTGATCGAAGCAAGAAGCAATAAGGGGCACACCCCTTTTTAGATCAACAGCCAGCCCCTGCAGCCAGTTGCGACCCTTGAAGCCTACGGGCAAAAGTGCACCCGCCGCCCTCGCCAGAGAAATCCGCACGCCTTGCGGAAACCCGCCCAGCCACCGCTGCATCCACAAAAGACGATCGTAGTGCCCATAACCACCGAATAGTTCATCCCCGCCATCGCCCCCCAAAACCACGGTGCAATGTTGACGCACCAGCTTACTGACGAGATATGTTGGAATCATCGACGAATCCACGATAGGCTCGTCAAACTGCCGGGCAAGCACAGGCAAAAGGTCAACAGTTACATCAGCGGCTTCCAATTCGACATGTTCCGTACCGAAGTGCCGGGCAATCAACCGGGCGTGGTCTGTTTCATCATACAGGCCATAACCTGGGAAACGGATGGTGAAGGTACTGACCTTCGCCGCCGCCCGCACCGCCATTGCCGTTACCAGGCTGGAATCCACCCCACCGCTGAGGAGCACACCCACCGGAACATCCGCTACCAATTGTCGTTGTACGGCATCTTCTAATAGGTTCTCCAGTGTATCGAGGAGCGACGTTTCATCGACCTGATCGGCCGCCACTGCGGCATCCATATCCGGCAAGTGCCAATAACGCCATACCCGTGATTGACCACTTTCCAAATCGAACAAGAGAGCGTGTGCAGGCGGCAGTTTATTCACTCCCTGCAGGATGCATCGGGCGCCAGGCACATATCCATAAGTCAGATAACAGTCCAAGGCATCCGGATCAACCCTCCGCGGAAAGTCTGGGGCTGCCATGAGAGCTTTCAACTCGGACGCGAAAGAAATGGATCGGTTTGCAATACGGTAAAACAAGGGCTTCTCGCCCGCCCGGTCACGGGCCAAGAAAAGACACCGCTTTTTTTGATCGTATATACCGAACGCGAACATACCGTTAAGATGCCGGATAAATTCTGTTCCCCATTCATGATACGCCGCAAGCACTACTTCCGTGTCGCTTGTTGAACGGAAAGCATGTCCCAAGGACTGCAATTCCTTTTTCAATTCAAGGTAATTATAGATTTCCCCGTTGAAGACGATACATATCTGGCCGGTCGCATCCAACATCGGCTGATGACCAGTAGGCGTCAGATCAATGATCGAAAGCCGCCGATGCGCCAAACCGATGCAGCCATCCGCCGACCACCACTCTCCGGCATCGTCCGGGCCACGGTGGCGCATGGCATCCCGGCCAGCAACAAGCCAGCGTCGATCAGCGACAGGGGTTTGAGATACTATGCCCATGATACCACACATAAAATAATCAACTCGCAGTGCATCTAAAAATTGGGTGTATGGCCAAGGATATTCTTTATGTGCAGAATTGATCGATCACAGAGTTTTTCACCAAATAGGACAAGACCCCATTTATAGATGTAATAATAAGGCGTACATCCAAAGCCAACCTCTGTCTCAAGCCTTTTTGCATATTGAAGGAATGGTCCGATTCCGCGCTTGCGCTGGATAGAAAGAAACGGATAAGAATATTTGGATAGATCCGTTCTGACAAGATTCGTAAGCCGAGTACCTCGACGATCATCAAGGTATTTTGTCACCTCGAAATACGACTTGGTAAAGTTAATCGAATTATCCTGTGACACCGTTCCCGGCGTATAGCGGCTCTTTTCTGCCGCAGAAGAACCAAACATAGGCTTATCATCCCGAAACGACTGCACGGCTTGGACAACAGGAAAATCGCAGTAAATAGACTCATGGTCAAGACATATCTGCGCCATCAGGTAAACTTGATAAAGCAGTGTGCCGTCTAATTCTGATGTTGAAACCTTAAATGCGTCATCTCTCGCAATTGTGAAGCCACAAATCGTAACACTTCTCTTGAAAAGCCATGCAACCGATTTTTCACCGAGAGGGAAAACCGTTTTAACGGGTAAATATCGAAACTGCTCAACACGGCCGTCGGGATGTTTGGATATATACGAGCGTAAAAAATACTTCTTGTCCTTATGTTCCGTAAGAAATGCGATAAATCGATCAAGCGCGCCATTAATAAAAAGATCGTCGTCGCCCATGAACATAACGAATTGCCCTTGCGCCATTTCAACGAGACGCCTCAGGTTACCATCGTATCCCAAGTTTGATGGGTTTTCCTTATACACTACTTTGTATTTTGAGACTTGCCTAAATTTATCGACAACATTTCGAACTTCTTCTCTGCGCGGAGCGGCATCTTCGCAAATAACAATTTCAACCAAATCAGAATTACAATCAATAGTGGACAACAACGTGGCAAGTTGTCCGGGGCGGTTGTAACTGGGAATGCAAATAGATAGAAGTATTTTATTGTCCGATTTCACTTTTTCGCCTCCACAAATAACGTGTCCTCGGGGCGATTATCTAAAAGCTCAATGTCGGGTACATTTCCGACACGGTAGTCATATTGTCTGATTGACTTGAATCCGATTTCCGATAATAGATTTGAAAGTAACTCAAGATCGTACATGTACTTATGTCTAGCGTAAAAACTACCTTTATCTTCAACAAAAAAGTATTTATCTAACGCCTCCTGCTTGCGGCCAGAGCTATACATTTTCATCGCATATGCGAGGTCAGGGACGCAGACCCTTATCACACCGCCGGGCTTCAATATTCGCAAACACTCCCGTAAGAAGCTTTCCGCTTCGCTGGGGCAGAGATGCTCCAAGAAGTGAGAAGAATAGACGAAATCTACAGATTCATTTTTAGAAGGGATGCCATAGGAAAGATTGGCATGGAAAAATGTGTTGCTGGCCAAAAGATGGCGGTATTCCGGCTCAGAGTAGTAACGGTTCGCTCCGCTCAACCGAAAAGCCAACCTATGAAATACTTCTGGAAGTGTGGCCACAAAGGCGTTCAAACTTCCATCAACATTTATCCAACCTGTAGTAACTGCCAAACCACATCCAAGATTGACTTTCACCATACCGCTTGTGGATTTTATTCTGAAACCGAGCTTGTAGCGCGACCAACCAAGTAATGTCGTAATTAATTCTATTAATCTTCGCATATCTGATTCCTTTTTGATAAGCCACATCCAACCATCTCACACTGGCGCGGTGAAATCGGGGATGGAACGCCTGGAATAGCGCGTACCGCATTCCGGACAACAGTAGTAATCCGGATCAACTTTCAGGCCGCCATGACACTCCGGGCAGACAAGCATCCGGTCTAAATCCACCTTTCGCTTTTTAGCGCAGTACCATTTTCTAATAGCCGCCATGGCTAACCCCCTAAAATCCTTCATATTCCTACGGGCGTCCAACTGGCCATCCTCAATCAGCCGCATCTCGGGATCAATAAACCAGTCGGTGGAGGTTTCAGGATTCATAATCTCATATTGAATCCTGTCTTTCCAAATGTACCTTATATGGAACAATTCAGGATTCCTGTAGAAAAATTTCCTCCATTGCGTATTTTTCTTGATCAGGTTGATTCCATTCAGAAAGCTATCGGGGCTGGCAGAAGACTTTTTGTGTATGCGTAATACACCTTCAACATCCATGATCTCGAGCAAATGCACATCGTAGGGAGACAATCTTTCAAAAATCGCGTTGGGCGTTTCGATGTAGCCAGCCTTGCCAACCCTTTGCAACTCCTTCATAAAGGCGGCCGGATCATGCATGTGTTCCAAAACATGAAATGCCAAGATGAAATCGAATGTCTTGTCCTTGAACGGCATCTTGCAGGCATCAGCCAGCACCGTGGGCCGATCCACAACTAAGGCCTCGTAGCGGTGTGTAGCGTCCACATACTTTTCAAGTAGGACATCTGCGGCGGGATGAGGGTTGCTGCCAGATCCTACATCCAGCACCAAGTCGCTCGCGCATAGCGGAAGTCTGATCTTTCTTAAAGACCAGAGGATGTTGTTCAATCTATAACTGGGCTTCATAGATAAGGGCCTCTGGGGATTGAGTACTATTTATTAGCGAATAATTCATATTTGATGAGTGCCGTCTTCTTGAGAGCTTTTAATACATACCTGGTAATTGAGCATCTTCTGCGCGATACTGTGAATATTGCCTACCACGATCTGCCCGGATCCGGTAAGCAAGATGGCCTTGAAGGCGTTGAAGGCGTGGCTCCCGATGCGGCCAGCCAGCGCTCCGGTGACGACGATCTTGAAGATTTCCATTCCCGGGATGCCTTCATAATAATAAGAAACTGCTTGATTCGGTCATCCACAGAATGTCCGTCCGTAAGAACCCGGCGCATTCCAGCACGGGCAATGCGCTTGCGCTCATCCGGATGGTCCCGAAGCCAAGCCGCCTTCTCCACTAGCTCCTCCGGGCTGGAAAAGAAGATCGCCTCCTCATTATTCTTGAACAAGCGCTGAAGATCGTTCGTTCTCTCACTGAGCAACAGTCGTCCACAGGCAGGTATCTCGAAGCATCGAGTCGTATAAGAATCCCTGTTCATTTTTGACATAAAACAGAGGCATAATTTTGCACCACATAGCGCCTTCATATAGTCGTCACCCGAGGGGCGGTGAATTACGCCAAAATAATCTGCCAAATCGCCAAGAACCTCTTTCGACCAGTAGCGATCTCCATACAACTTTACACTTATGCCGGTCTTCACAAGCGCCCGCAAATATCGTTCCCGGCCGTCATCCTCGTAATGCCCTGCAAAAACAACGTCGCAACTAAACCGAGATAGATCTGCTTCCGATAGCTGATAAGGGTGGTGCATTTCAGGAACATAGTACTGCATCCAAACATGGGCTTCTTTGGCTCCCATCTTATAAGCTTCGTCTACGTTTAATTGCTTTGAGTAAAATTGTACATCATAGGATGTAATACAACTATCGTACAAACGCCAAAATGCTGCAGAATGCCTTGGACAATTAGGCATGATTTTATAGGAAAAGGGATCATCATGTACATATGACACGGTAACAGCCCCTGTCTTCTTCTTGATCTCGCGAAGCGTCTTAGCGAGGATCTGCGTTCCCGACCAAATAAAGATAATATCTGGCTTCATATCAATTGCCTTGTGAAGCAACTCAGAATTAAGCTTAAGAATCGCAGGGCCACATATTGAGTATTTGTGCTGCAGTTTTCCAAGTAAGCCGGTAAAATAATGAGCCCATCTGAATGGGATAACCTGGCAGCCAAGTCGCTCTAAGGTTTTGCTACAGGCTTCTTCGTACATCTCATGTTGCCAAGCACCAGCAAACAATATTCGATACATTATATACTCCTTGATGGCATCGTAACAAGTTGGTTCTCTTCCGTTTCGAGTAGGTTGAGGGTCTGACATATTATTGCCATTATACTATTTCCGCACCTCATTCAGTTATCAGATACGTATCCACCTTTCAGGTATCTGACCGTTAAATCCCCATGAGGTAATACCGCCGCGTAATTTGATATTCGGTGCTATGATAATGCTGTTGTTGCCTCCCCCTAGCCATGCCCCCCACCAACTGAAGGTGCTGTTGGCAGTTATAAAGTGCCTGCATTGGGTCATAAGCCAAAGATCGGAGCAGCCGTTCTCATCACCACGATTATGATCCACGTAAGCCACACGTTCATCCGTGATATCCAGTAGACGCTTAGCTGCTGCAGGGTCGTCAGAAAAAAGGAAGTAATGTGGCTTTTTGACGTACCGCTGAATTTCCGCAATCGCGCGCTGATAATAGGCTCCAGACACATTGTGGAATGATGTTTCACTTTCGGTAGCGTCAAACCAGCGCACATGCAAGGCCACGGCATTGCTGCTGCGAATCTTCTCGGCCATGCGCTGGTTCAACCCATCCGTGGGTGGGATGATCCGCAGGTCCTCGCGTATGGTCTGCTCCACATCCTTGAAATAGCCATCGCTTTGCCACAGTCCATCTATGTAAAGCGGCCCCTTAACCTTCAACTCCAGAAGCCGCCCATCGAAATCCAGCCCATCCTGCTCCAAATAACGTTTTTCCGCGAACGGCTTGCTGCGGGATAACCATTTCATCACACCACGCCTATAGCGCTCGAAGGGTTCCAACCGCTCCGACTTCGTCGCCTTGCGGGCCGGTATGTTGAAGCAATCCAGCATATACCGCCGGCAATAGAGACGATCTCTAATAAAGCCGGTGACGTCATCGATTACCAATTCAGCGTCGTTCACCAACGACAGGCGCCTTGCAGCAGCGTAGCAGAATAGTTGGTTCCCGAGACCGCCTTTGATGCGGACAATGATTTTATGGGGTGGCATCATAACAAGTCGTGTTTCGCAAAAATTTTGATCCCAATGCAGTTTTCGGGGGAAGCCCTTTTTTATCGTTAATATCCGGTGCCATTATTACCCAATTCTGATACTGAAAATTTTCCAATCGTTGGTCGTAGCGCGTCACATGCCTCAGTTCACATGGAAAGACCTTGTAAAAAACGTAGCCGTATGGCGCAAAAAAATCGAATATATCTTTGAGTAAAACCCTTGCGTCAATATTGCAGCCGCCGTATTCAAACTGGATACGCTTGATCTTACCTTGAGCTATCATCCCCAACGCGCCCTTGAACACCTCCAATTCATGCCCCTCTACATCCACCTTGAGGAAGTCAATATGATGCACATTTTCATTCTTACAATATTCGTCTAGAGCCTGAAGGACTACAGTTTCAGTTTGCGTCTGGGGGTCAAGTCCCCAACCGTCTTCTAATCCCCGGCGCTTATAAAGTGAGTTTTCACCAGAACCATCACGATACACATATAAGGTCGCCTCTCCTGTGGATGAGCCCAGTCCGCAATTATTATACGTAACTTCAGCGTCGAAATTGCGCGCTACTAAATGTCGAAAAGTTGCCTCGCTGGGTTCAAAACAGTGAATTTGCAAATCCGGTTTAATTTCAAAGGCCAATGCGGTCCAATCGCCAACATTTGCGCCCACATCAAACACCGTCTTACAATGCGGCAAAACTGAGCGCATCAGGCGCAATTCACCGTTGGTGAGAATATTGCAATTGTTCTCGCTGTTATAAAGATCAATATAGCGTTTGCAAATACGATAAAAAAAATTATTATGCGGTAATAATCTCAGCATTTGCGCCTTTATATCCTCCATCCTCATCTCTTCACATTTCCCCTTTCTGAACCGGTTCTCTTCGTGCAGTTCGGAGTGATAGTTTCCGACAACAATAATCTTCAAACTTTTTTTTCATGAGTATATAGCGTAATAGGTGATTTGCACTATGGATATAAAAATAGCCGCCATTATCAAACTTGTAATTGCATTTTTCTTTTGTATCAAAAAGGGTAGTGTATAAACGAGTAAAAATGGCATGGCAATAGTCATATACCGCCTGCCTGGGGAAAAGAAGAACAGTGGAATTATAAAATACATTAACCCGATAACCAGCAGAGTGTTCTGAATTTTAATAGATTCAATATATTTTCTCTGAAAAAGCGTGATGAGCAGCGCCATAAACAAGGTGATGTCATAGACAGCATCAAGGTGACTAACTATGTAATCAAAACGTTCAACTCCCGAATTACCCCCAAACCAGGGCATGGGGATCATTAGAATATAAACTGCTCTCGCTGGTAACGTGTACCAAAAGTTTGAGATATTGGGAGAAATGCTGCCAATTCCATTAGTCATGAAATTTCCCCCGGCTGGTTTCAGGTCTATGACCGTTTTTACTGTATCCATTATGGATACAGTGGTGTTCATCAAATTAAAGTTTACTTGTATTATTAGGAGAGCAATCAAAACTCCACCGCCCGCCAGCGAAACAAACAAACTTTTCTTAAAAGTGGTTTGACTTAAATAAAATGAGCCAAATAAAAGCAGGGCTAAAAGAGGAATGACAAAAGAAAATCTTAAAGTGAGCAATAAAACTAACAAGACGATGACGAGTAATAAGCTTCTCCAACTATATTTATCAATCAATTTAATGGCGGCCAATGTACAGGCGGCCACAATTGTAAATAATAGAGAATCTTTGTATAGAAGTGCGCTCCAAAGCCACAATCCAGGACAAAAAAACAATATTACCAACCCAACAAGAGCGGTGCGGGTTGATAAACCAGCGATGATAAAGAGCTTATAACTCAAAAGACAAAAAATAAATGATAGGAAAGCATTAACAACTATTCCAACCTCCGGCACGATACCAGCGACAAAATAAATCAGTGCCAGGAGGCCAGAATATCCCAAACTAGTTACAAGGCTTGGCTCATAACTTGCTTGGTTGTCCGGATTTAGCCCCAGATCGGTTCCATTTTTTGCCCAGCTTTCCAGAAACTCAACAGCGGCTCGATGGTGTAGAAAACTATCTCCGTATGCTGTAATGGTTACATTACCGCTTTCGCGAATAATAAAAAAATGTTCAAAATACGCCACCGATCCAATCATTTTCATCGCTAATAATCCGATAAGTATCCATTTAATTTTTTCCGGAAGTTCAGGCGCGCACAGATTCATCGCAAATGAAATGATGGCCAAAAAAGCTGCTCCAGTAACCACTGAGATTATGTAGTAGTGGCTCGTAGATTTTAGGATATGACATGACCACAGCCAAGCAATCAACGTGAGTATGATAGTGGCTATATCTTGTAATCTTTCGGTGCGTTTCTGCTGGTTATCTCGCAATAATGTTCGACCCGTATACTTTTTCTTGGGACGTATTTTATTTCAAACGATGTTCACGATACGCTTTGCCATACCGTATATGCCGATAACTGGGCGCAAAAAGTAACATCAAACTTTCACCCACTCACCAGGTATCAGCCCATCGAAACCCCATGCAGTGATTCCTCCTAATTGCAGATCAGGAGTCAAAACGGTTTTATTCTGCTCGTTCCCAAGCCAAGCCCCCCACCAACTAAACGTACTATTGGCAGTAATGAAGTGTTTACACTGGGACATCGGCCATAGATCGACATATGCGTCACCCTGATTATGGGAGACAAACACCACTTTGCTCTCCGGTAAAGATAGTAAGACACGGGCTGCATCCGGTGCATCAGAAAACAGGAAATAGCGAGGCGAATCAATGTTCTCCTCCATTAGAGCAATAGCGCGATGATAATAGTCAACTGATAAATTATGTGATACCATACTGCCCGGTGCATTAAACCAACGCACATGCAATGCTACGGCGTTGCTATTACAAATCTCTTCTGCTATTCGCTGATTCAGTTCATCCGTCGGCGGGACTATCCGCAACTCTTCACGAATAACCTCCTGCACATCTTTGAAATATTGCTCGCTTTGCCACAAACCATCCAAATAGATAACACCATTTACCTTTAAAGCAAGCAGCCTCTTATCGAAATCGATCCCTTCCTGCTCTACATATTTTCGCTTTTCAAAAGGTCGCCGGCGTGACGACCATTTCATAAAACCACGACGATAACGCTCGAAAGGTTCCAATCGCTCAGCAGGCGTTGCCTTTCGACAAGGAATGTGAAAATGATCCAGCGCATATCTCCGGCTAAACTGCCGATCCCGCGCAAAGCCAGTGGCATCATCAATAACCAGTTCCACATTGTTAACCAGCTCCAGTCGTCGTGCCGCCGCATAGCAGAAGAGTTGGTTGCCGATGCCTCCGAGGATGCGGGAAATGATTTTGGAGGGAGTTATCACAATAGACATTTTTCAAGTATGGTTAACTGCGTGCAAGGCGGGTGACAGAGTGCGACGCACTTTCGATTGGTGGAATGGCACCTTGCAGACTCGATAAAAGAAAGCCAACAAAAACCAAATTATCAACGCATTAACTCCAGCTTTCTCCCCATACCACAACCAATGCGGCGAAGCCATGGCAACAGTGCATAGGAATGAAAGATTGATGACACTCAATCGCTTCAATGCTACTTTTTCATAACTTGTAAAAAGGTAAGCCCATAAAGCGGGAATCAGAAATACGCCGATCATTCGAAAGTTCAAAAAAGGCACAACAATAGCGTGTGTACCGCCAATACCATAGCGCATTCCCCAGGATGGTCCCGTAAATGAATCCAAAGACCGTGTGTATCCGACTGCATCAGCAATAAACCCCGGCGGGATAGATAGTAACAAATTCAAATAGTCTTGGCCGAGATTGAGCGATAAAAGCCCATTGATATGATCGCCCGCCACCGAAAGCGGTGTTAGCAGCGCAGCGGACCAAGTCCCATAAAGCAGGTTGGAAATACCGATTTGTTCTGACTGAGCTAATTCGCCAAACAGCAATATAATACTACCGATGTTCTCCGCGTCGATCAGTGCGTGTCGTGCTGCACCCAGAAGCATTGATACAACAACCAATAATAAACCACCAATCGCAATTTTCACCCACGGTAACTTCAATCGATGCTTCTGGGTGATAGGCGCTGCCCAATAAAAGTAAACAAGAAGAGCCCCGAATACAAAAGGCACTGACTCCCGGTCACCCCGCAGAAGTTGAAAGAACAACACAACAAAAGCGATCGTCCAAAAAATTGCCTGTTGTTTGAATGCTTTTCTTACAAGATTCCGATCTAAAATTGCATCGCTCAAGGCAAAAGCCAGCAGCACGTAAGAAATCATCCACGCGCTGCTGAAATTGGCATTTTCAATTATACTGGCAGAGGTAGTGTAGACCGCAGTGAAGAGCGTTTCCTGTGGTGCTGCTAGCCAAGATAAAGCAACTCCTCCGGTAACCCAAATAATCCATATGGGTGTGGAGAGCACTCTAGCTTGTTTCGGATATTCCTTAGAAATAAGACCTGTATCTCTATCAATCCTCTTGTTATTGAGCGAGACACCAAGTGCAAATCCTATTCCTCCCACTGCGCCTATCATGGCCGTCAGTTTAATTATTTGCTCATCCAGCATATAAGGATTAACAGCCAGCCCCCATAAGATCAATGGGTTGTCACAATCAAAGTCAAACCACAAATATGGCACAATGTGGATGAATGGAATGGCGTAAACCAGCCATAACAGCAATATCATAACCCCGAGCCGCTTTCTTCTTAGCTTCTGCAGCAAAAATATAGAAACCCCTATAAAGATAAAAACTGACATCCATATCGGTATGTAAATGCTTTCGTGAAATAGAACGACAGCAAACATGCCTAGCGGCAAGAATAAGATTGAGTAGAGGGATATCATCAATTATTAAACCAGTATTGTTGGTAAGCGGAAGTATCTAAGAGCAAACGGTCAGAGTTATATCGTATCAGAAGATTCGCAAAAAGCTGGATCATTTGTTTTTCAGTCTTAAGTTGCCTGAAGTTTTCACCGCAACACAATGCCAACCAAAGCAAGCAAGATCTTCTGCCTGTTTGTTGCCGCGCAGTTTGAAATAAAGCACACCCAACATGCTGTAAGCGTAGGCGAGCAACCAAGACCAGTTGCCGCGCTGGCGCTCCATGCTGCCGAGGCGCATAAGTTCCTGCTCGATATAAGCGAACCAGTCACCGTTGGCGGTGAGTTCCATAATCTCGAAGCCACGTGGCACAAGATGATGCTCATACCAGTAGCGCGAAAAACCGCTGCAATAGTGGTACGGCGCCATGTGTACAAATGAGGCAAAAGGTGCAGTCAGGATCAATTTGCCACCGGGCTTGAGCAGGCGCACAAATTCGTCCAGGACATGGGTGGGTTCGGGGACATGCTCCAGCACTTCGCTGCACAGGATTACATCGAAAGAGGCATCCGGTTCTGGGATAGCAGTAATATCACAGACCAAATCGATCTGGCTGGTATCCCACTTTCCTGTTTGCAGACCTTTACCATCGCCTCCTCCGTCATACTGGCCGAAATCTTGAGAAACATAATTTAGGTGAGCACAAAGCGGCTTGTTTCGAAGCTCACCCGCACCTGCATCAAGAATGCGGAGTCCTGATGGAATTCGGTTAAGCTTGGAAGATAGCCATACCGCGCGATTACTGTCATTTGTGTTTGTATAAAACATTTTTTAACGCCTGCATCATATTGCTACTTCTTTATAAATGTAAAAATACCGAGCCCATATCGTTTTTTACCCACTGCAACAAGGGTTTCAAATGCTGCATCCGTCTCGACCAAACCGCTATCAGCGGAAAAGAATGCAAATGCGCGCAGTAGAAGCTGATTGTTCTCAGCAACATTAACAATGGTGTTCGGATTAAACACGTGTTGTGCATTGAATTCCACGCGCTCAAAGCCCACGGGCACGGAAAGATAAAGTGTCCCCCCGGGGCAAAGAAAACGCGCCATGTTACGAATACCCGATTCATAGCCTTTCGAGTCAATTGGATCGCCATAACGGCCAAGGCCAAAATGCTCAAGTGCATGAAGACATGAAAGCGAATCACAGTAATCTGTGAGGGCTGCAGCAGGATTCATCAGATCAGCCTGCTTGAAAATCACGCCTGGGATGCCGGTGGCTATTGGACGAATATCGAAAACCTCAATCTCACGGAAACTGGCCACATGGGCAACAAAACCATCCACACGAGATCCTATATCCACATGTTTTTCAGGTTGCGCCTCAAAGATCATTCTGGCGACCAGCAAATCCTGCCAGAAATATTCGTTTTTGGTCGTTCCGCCTTCTTCATACCAGTCATGCAGACAGGGCAGCAATTCAAGGCGCCCTGTATAGTTGGAACCGAAACGGAACAAATCCCGCACATATCGTGGTATGCCCCGCAAAGAACGAAACATTTTTCTAAGATCTATGCCGAATTGGGAACTGAGGAGCCAGTGGAACTTTAGGAGCATGCCCCGAATATTCATAATGTTGCCTTCGACTCGCAAAACAGAAAGTTGTGCGTCGCAAATCTTAGACTGCCACTTGAAACCAGATCAACATGTTCCATTATTACCGGACTCATATCTTGATCAACATTGAATGCTTGATAACCATTTTGGAAAAACAATTGAAATGTGCTCTTAAAATTCGGGTTTATTTCAACACCGTGCGGCTGATGAATTTTAGTCGTTATTTCGACCAACCAAACTGGCTTCGGATCGTTAACAAGCATTTTTGTCGCACCCTCCAGCAGCTGTTTCTCTGCACCCTCAACATCAACTAATACCAGCACGTTTTTCCCTCGCAACCGAGTATCAAGCACCACATCCATTGTTGAAGACGGCACAAGTGTCACATAGCTTTCGGGGATACCTGCCCACCCTTTAACAACGGATGCGCCTGTGTTACCTCCATATATCTCTATTATGCCTACACTATTAGACAATGCTACTGGATATATTTCAGCGCCAGACCAGCAGTTGTCTTTTATGTTTTTACATAGGTACCGAAGATTTCTCTCAATGGGTTCGAATGCAATCACTGGCTTTCCCATACTCAAGGCGTGGCAGCAGTAATAACCGACATTCGCACCTACATTGATCAGTATATCCATATTCTTGAGAAGATCCCTTACGATTTTAGTTTCATTAGGCTCAAAAGATCCCTGAGCCATGATTTTATTTCCAGCCAGTTTAAAACCCCACGGGGTAGTGGTTGACTTATCGGTGAAATATTCAAATTGATCACGTAAACCCCTACACATGGCAGCTATAAGAGGAAGTCTTTCAATGAGAGGTTTCACCAAAGAGATTGATTTTGTTTTCAATGATATTCTATTCATTTACGTTTCGAAAGCACCGCCATCCAAAGAAAATACGAGGCAGAAAATAAGACTCCTGCCATAACTATACCCGAAGTGCCATACAAATAGGCACCTGCAATATTTAAAAAGACACCCAACAATGCTGTAATGATTTTTGGCACCATCATAATACGCGTTTTCATTTGGCTCTGAAGATTGAGTGATATAGATTGACCAGCAGCGAACAGACCACCGGCAAGAAGCATCCACGGTAATAAATGAGATACAGACGCGTACTCCTTAGCCACAAAAAGCCTAAATATTTTCATATGAAACAAGTAAGACAACAAAAAAGCACAGCTCGTCACAGCCAGTGTCAACCCGGTTAGATAGTAACTCAGTCTGTTTACATTTGCGGTTCGTAGGCTATCGTTTGCATCACCGGCTCGGTTGTAAAAGATGGGAGCAAAAAACTGCATCGCAACACCGGTAACTATTGACATTGGATAATACCCCAAAAGAAAGACTACCGCATAAAGACCAACATCTTGTACTGTCGAATAAAGATTCAGTGCCCAACGGTCAGATACAAGTTGCAACCAAGTAAACATGCCAAAGATTGAAATTGGCCATGAAAAATTCCACATCTCTTTCTGCCAAGCTCCTTTTTTATTTTGGCCTGTTACATCTTTTGGAACGATTCTGCTAAAGAACACATACTGCGATCCAAGCACCAGTACGGCTGCCACAGCATACCCGACTATAGCCATCGTGCTTGTGGCGCTCAGCCACATCAGCAAACCGGCAGCAATCAGAAACCGCGCCCAGGATTCCATTCCTTGATGAAGTGCTACGATGGCTCTTTGCCTAGCAGCATTCTGTATTCCGCTGAGAATCGAGTTGTATCCACTGAGAATAGCAAAAATGAATGCTGCAATTGCGATTCCGATCATTTTCGTTTGATCAGCGATTAACAATCCTGCAACCACTATCAGTATTAAAATAGCAGTGCCTCCTGTCGCTGATAAAACCAAACGTTTTACTGCGTTCAAATAGCTACCAAAATCATCCTGTTCCACTGCCGGGGCATAAAAGCGCATTACCCCATTGCTCAAAGGCCCCAGAACAGCCTGATTGACCAAGGTGGCAACAGTCATTCCTAAAGCCAGTTCACCATAGGCCGCTGGATCCAGCAGTTCTGTAAGCAACCTTACACCGATCAGCGAGCCCACCACAGACATCGCCTGGCCTAAGACAATCCAAAAGCCTTCCTTGGAAAGCCGGCGAAAGCGTTGAGACCTTTGTATAATTCCTAAAAAATTGTTTCCAAGAACTCCTTTTTTGTTTCCCAAGATCATAAGGGTTGTTTTGAATGTTGTGTGTTGCGTTTTAAGATGAATTCAAATGCCATTATCCGAAATCTGTTATATTTATGAAGTTCATTACATAAAATCTTTAATTATTTTGACCTGACTTTCTCGAGGATTAATGCCAGAACGATGCTGGCAAACAATGAAAAAATGAAAGCTCCAGCGGTTGCCAGGAATTTTTTAGGACCAACCGGATTCTCTTCGACCGTCGGATTCAAATGGATTCTGATTGCCCGGATATCTGCGTTCCTGTGACGATAGTTCATAACCTTGTCTTCAAGTTCATTTAAATAGATCTGATGTTCCTTAATTTCATTGAAGTACAGGAGCACAGACATGGCATTGGTGGGCTGATTGCCTATAGCTTCTTTTCGGCTGGCCTCCAACCTCTCGATCTTCTTCCTGGTTTGAAGTACCTGCTCCGTAGCAGTTTTGATCATGCTTTCAATCTGTTGCTTTTCCAAATCAATCTTTGTCTGAATGTTACCGGAGACTTTGGATATAAGTTCATTAAGGATGCCTATCCCTTTTTGAGTGTCATGGCTTTCCAGAGAAAATATCAATAGATTTGTGTCTTTAGGAATTTTAACTTTGATTTTTGGAATATCTGATATATTTAAAGCTAACTTGTCTGCAATCTCTTTGTCGAAAACTCCCCCAAGAATTGTTTCACGAATTGAAACAGGCGACTCGATAGGTTTCTCTTCAAAAGCCATTTGTCCGTTCTGCTTATAAAATAGCTTTGTTCCGGGTTCGATGATAGCATTTACCCGGTAAATTTTTGGGAAAAAGGAGTAGATCCCAAACATCAGGATTGTACATGTCAAAGTAACTCCAACAATCATTTTTTTCCAGCGCCAGAGTTTCTTGACAAGGTCGAACAGATCGATTTCATCATCATAGAGTTGCTCTTTTTGAACGTCCATGTTTATTTTCCCTCGCTCATAAATTCCGGTTAATCATTCTATAAGAGAATAGTCTCTGGTTTCTGGTTCATAGTTTCTGGTTGAAGAAAAACCGAAAAGCCGAAGATTGAATATCGGGAGACCTTTTCACAACTATCCAAAAATTGTTTTATGCAACTTCTTTTTTACTCACCATACCCCGAAAGGGGCAAAGAGTTAAAGGCATCACCACAGCCTATTTCCAATACATTCTGTTTTCCGCTAAGCATCTTTGCCACAAACTTGTAGCGGGAAAGCACGAAGATAAGGCGCTTCGGATCGCCATGCCAATTGGCGTTCTTTTCAACACCCAGTTTAGCCAGACCTTTCCTCTGCTTGAGTTCGAAATGTGAGTCATATTGATTTTCAACGGTTCCTGTCATGCTGAATATCCTATTTGATTAAAAATCCCTCTATCAATTTTCCAGCCTTTCTTGCGGATATTGATAAATATACTGCATTCTACTTGCTGATATTCTTTTAAAACTTATATGAATGTCATTATCCGGAATCTGTAAGATTTTTCAATAAAGCTCTCAAAGCTCCGCCCTCTCGATTACAAAACAAGACCTTTGCACAACACCCTAAAAATTATTATTTATTGAGATTATCCTTTTTATAATATCATATTCAGGGAGTTTGCCTGTCAGATAAACCTTATATTTTCTGTAGGAATATCCCTACAAGAAATATGGTGATCCGAGGAATGTTTAACGATGATTTTAGACGAGATGTTGTTCTAAAGCATAGCGTATCAGATCGGAATTATTGCTCATTTTCATTTTTCCCATGATGCGGCTGCGATAGGTGCTGACCGTTTTTTCGCTGATACGGAGTATACTGGCTATGCTCTTCTGTGACTTTCCCTGTGCAATCATGCAAAATATCTGATATTCCCGGTTTGAAAGGTTCTCGTGAGATGGCAACTCCTCAGAGTCATCAGACAGGCTGAGCATACTCTCGGCGAGAACTGCGCTGACATACTTGCCCCCCGAACTCACTTTTCTGATGGCCTTCACGAGCTCTGTCAGGGCGCTCTCTTTCATGAGATATCCTGAAGCGCCGGCTTTGATCAGTCTCAAACCATACTGGTCTTCCGGGAGAACGCTCAGAATGAGGATCTGAAGGTTCGGTTTCTCATATTTCAATTGATTCAGGACATCTATACCGCTCCAGTCCGGCAGAGTAATATCCAGGACAACAAGATTACAGTCCGTCATTCGTACAAGCTCAAAACATTCCCTGGCATCTCCTGCTTCACCGACGACATCCATATCCGGTTCATCATCAATAATCTGCTTCAGGCCGCGCCTGACCACTGGATGGTCATCAACAATGATAACTTTGATCATTACGGTCCTCCCAGATTTCGTGGTATTTTAACGGTCACGGACGTCCCTCCGCCGGGGTGACCAAAAATCAAGAATTTTCCTCCAAAAGATAGAGCACGTTCTTTCATGCCAAGCAAACCAAGGGCTTTCGGATCCAGAATTTCCTCTTCTTTAATCCCACGGCCGTTATCCCTGATCTCGAGAATAAAATTTTCATCCCGAAAAGAATTTTCCTCATCCTCCAGTAAAGCAACGACAACCTTTGTTGCCTCTGAGTGTCGCGCAATGTTGGTGAGGATTTCCTGAGATATGCGAAACACGGCAACGGCTTTGTCCTTTTCTATGGTTACATTTTGATAAGCTGTGGTAAACTTATGAAGAACGCCTGTGCGACTTGTGAAATCCGACAACTGCCACTCCAGAGCGGCTATTAGACCTAAATCATCCAGAACAGGCGGCCGCAACTCGGTAGATATACGGCGGGTGACCTTGATCATTTTATCTATGGACTCAATCGATGAAAGAATTCTGCACGTCATAGCGGCTTGCCCGTTATCTGATTCAGCATTTTTCACCTTGTTCATCAGCCATGAAAGATCAAGCTTCAATCCGGTCAGTCCTCCGCCCATCATGTCATGAATTTCCCTTGAAATTATGATCCTCTCTTCTTCGCGAATCTCTTCGAATCGTCCGGTAAGAGAGCGTAACTGTTGTTGAGAAGCTTTCAACTCCTCCTCCACCCGCTTGCCCTCGGTTATGTCTCGATACAGCTGAAACAAACTAAAGAAAACAAACAGGAGAGCGATTAAATTTCCGAAAAAGATTGTAAAAAGTGTACGCTGACTCCTTGCTTTGGAGATTCTATTCAGCCCCTGCAGCAAATCGGTTTTCTCCCGTTTCAACCCCTCCACCAAATTTCGAATATCGAACATTACATTTTCATTTTCGGCAGTCATGAATGACTTTATTGCAACCGCAATGCCTTCATTTTTTCTTAAGCCGATTGCTTTGTGAAATTGAGCAAACCTCTTTTCTATCATCCCTTCAATAGTATCAAGCTTTTGATGGGACTGAGCATCGATCGGCATTAACTCCTTCAGTTTTCTCATACTTTGATAAACTGAAGTTACGCCATTGTAATAAGGTTCAAGAAAAGTCCGGTCCCCTGTTATAATAAATCCACGTTGCCCGGTTTCGGCATCCTTAATCAAGGAAATCAGATTTTCAAACTCGTAGATAATTACGAGCGTTTTTTCAACATTTGCCCTGCTCTCGATATGTCTCTTAGTATTCCAATACGAAACTGCGTTGATCGTCAAAAAAACAACCAGTGACAGGATCAATCCTATTACAAATATCTTTTCTCTTACATTCAAATTCATGGACGTGTCCCAATTAATTCCGGCTTTTAACCTCCGGATGAACCCCGCTATAAACTTTGTCGGTTACTTTCAGAAACGCTGGTGGAATTACATGCCCTATGATTTCAGCAGTCTTAATATTGACGACAATTGTTTTAGGATCCATAAAAATCTGATTCAGTTCCCTTGGTTTGGCTCCGTTGAATATCCGAGCCATAATCCCTGCATGGTACTTTCCTACTGATACGAACATGTCTCTGGAAATACTCAACAACACCCCTTTCTCAACTTCTTCAGGACCACGCATGGAAAAGGTAGGAATCTTGTGCTTATATAACGGCGCCAAAATTTCAGGCATGTGCTCGCTGACAATACCCCTGTGGACCGTAACATAAACGGCGTCGACCTTGGGCGCCAATTCCTCATGACAAAGAATTACCGCTTTTACGGACTCTTTTTCCTCAACACCGGAAGCAGGAGCTTCACATTTGACAATTTCAAAACCCCTGTCTTTGGCAACTTTCTCCACATCGGCTATTGCAGCATATGACCGGCCTTCTACCGAATTCTCATAAACAATTCCTAACTTTTTGAAGTTAAACATATTATGAAACAGCTTGATCTGATTAATATACCGTGTGGGGTCACACTTTGCATGGACATGGTCATTTCCTGAATCCTCGGCACTTTTAACAATGTTGGATTGAACCGGATCGCTTGCAGATACTACCATGGTTGGAACGGAGTGATTATTGTTAGCCAAGTCCTGTCCCGCCCAGGTTCCCATGGCAACCATAAAATCGATATCTCCCGATTGAAGTCTTTTTATAGCATTTTCAGTATTTTTTACCCGCACCGTCTTGTCCCAATTTGCAGACCAATAGGCATCAGGAACGAATTGAATATATTTGCTCTTTGCTTTAGAAAGCTCATCCCATACCACTCTTGAATCGGTCGGATTTTTTTTTGTATTAATAGTGATAGCTCCCATCCAACCAAGTTCATTGAGGCCTTTAACTAAGGTTATCAAATTGGCCGGATAATTTATATACGGCCCTCCCTCGTAATATCCTATCCGCCATTTCTTACCATTATTTAATAAAGGTGTTGTCTTATATTTACTATCCTTTGCAATGACGCTTAAAGGGATATTTAATAGCAAAAAAACCGATACTAATAAGATAAAACTGATGGCTTTTTGTACGAGGAGTTCTTGTTTTGTCTTGGATTGATCTTTCATCTGATGCCCCTCTGTAATGGCAAATGTTGCTGTCTGGATAAAAGGCGAATTGATTTTATTGAAGTCTTATTTAGAGACCTTTGCACAACTACCCAAAAATCGTTTTTCGTTAACTTGTATTTTACTTCTTCAGATGGCCTCATTATCATATGCCGATTCATTTATACCAGACGGTACGGTTCACATAACCGGTGTAACTCATTATAATCCGGAGCACTTTTTTTGAAACATTATCGGTGTCATAATCATTGATGAGTTTGAATATCCGGCTTCCTTATGTAAACTGTTCCGAGAAAGTATAGGGGCGAATGGGGGGACATTCATCAAAGTGAGACCTTTGCATAACGCCCCCTTTTGCCCGATTACAGCGTCAGGCTCAAATTTCGGCACAAAGTGACACGGAGTGAAGCGTAAGCGCTAACCGATAGCGCTATCCTCGAAATACTCAATGTATTCCTGTGGTTAAAATTCTCGCCTTCCTTGTACTTGACCAAAACTGGACGTTCTTCAAAGGTCTCAAAGTATCAATTGACATAATAATAAGATCTAATTTGCAAAACAGACCCATCAACCAGATCAATTTTTGCATTTGTTACAGCTTGTTTTGCAGGCCTTATTTCTTCATTAATATCAATAGATTCAGCAAAGCCATAGTCGTAGATTTTTCCTATCGCACGGTGAAAAGAATCAAGGTAATCACGAAGAGACATGGTGAATGCTCTGTAATGCAGTTAAACGATCATTCAGTCGTATTGAGAGTTTATACTCACCAGCCCATTCGA
>Ga0180009_10001101_pt1 | contig 33922 bp, 26 predicted proteins | sample OS_PC_MetaG_FD_123537 | JGI IMG/M metagenome (GOLD analysis project Ga0180009, IMG submission 123537) | Groundwater microbial communities from the Aspo Hard Rock Laboratory (HRL) deep subsurface site, Sweden - OS_PC_MetaG | ecosystem: Environmental > Aquatic > Deep subsurface > Groundwater...
CCCGGCCCTGTTCGGCGCAGTGGGAGCAGGGTTGTTCGAACCGGAAGCAGTCGTGGCGGACGGCCAGGGCGATCTGGGTCGAAACCTTGTGGAAGAGCGCGGTCGTCTCCTGACCCAGATAGTACCCGATGTTGACCGGATCGATCCGGGACCCGGTGAAGTATCCCGGGAAGAGGATGCGCCGGGCGGTGACGATGACCTCGACCACCGCTTCCCGGGACGGCAGCGGCGCCGGACTGACGTGGTCGTAACATGATTCGGTCCCGCAGGACCGGACCAGGCTGTCGACGACCTCGGGTATCTTGGTATGTATCTGCTCGGTTTCTTCGAACTCCAGCCTGCATTCATCCATCTTGATCGTTTCGGGCATATGTTCTCCTTGGAAATCCGTCGCGCACGCCCCGCATGTTCGTCGCCGCGGTGGAAGACTGCGGTATCCGGGATAAATATACAGGACAAGCGGGCGGAACGCCATGCCGCCGCCCGGCTGAATCCGCCTGGCCGGAGCGGACCGGTTCGGGGTATTCCGGGGCGGGCCGGGTGGCGGCCGACCCGAAATTATGAATATATTTTAGAACCATAGCCGCCCGACGGCCCCAAAAGGCAAATATAAACGGGCATGTCTTGACAACCCCCGGCCTTTTAAATAGAATGATTTCTCTATAAAGTTCGAGAGATACGGGCTCCGGACGGAAATGACTTCCCCGGAATGCCAACCGGCCTCCCCGTCGCCGAAGGACCCTTGCCCCGGATATGACGGGCGTCATGGGAAGATGACGGCGCACGGCGGGCCGGAGGGGGCGCCGGGCGGAAGCCGGATCGCCCCATCAGGCCGTTCGCCTGAACCAACCAGGAGTTTGAGAGGTTTCCATGCGTTATAAAAAGACCCTTCCCATATTGAGCCTGATTGCGGCCCTGGCCGTAATGCTGATGTTAGGCGGCTGCGCGGGCCAGCAGGCCGGCGTGGGCGACGCCGCGTCCGGACAGGGCGAAGACGATACCGGCCCCATCGAGGAGATGAGCCTGACGATCGTTGCCAGCAGCAAGCTGAACTGGGAAAGCAACAAACCGCACCCCCTGGTCATGTGCATCTACCAGTTGAGCGGCCCGGGGCCCTTTTCCACCAAGGCCCAGAGCTCGAAAGGAATCGGCGAAATGCTGTCCTGCTCGGCCTGGGACGGGACGGTGCTGTCATACGAACGCGTCACCATGCAGCCCGGCCGAAAGATGAGCAAGACCATCCACCGCATGGCCGGGGCCGACTACATCGGCGTGGTGGCCGGCTATTACAACTATTCCAAGGGCAAGAACACGGTCCTCGTCACCATGGACCATACCGCCGCCGAGCTTGTTCTCGGCCGGTACGGCATGGACGTGAAACAGACGGGCCAGAAAAGAAAACTCCAGTAATCCGATCCTGATTCGGCTGTTTTTTCCCGGATGGACCCGGACCGGGCGCCGTGACGCCCGACCCCGCCCGAAGGAACCAGGGCCCGGGGGCGTGTCGGAGGATATCGGTCGGGCCGATGAGCGAGAATCCAAAATCCGGGTTCAATTCATTTGGAGGCTCCATGGATTTCACACGGCCTATTTACTGGCACGAAGGCATGTTGCTCCGGCCTCAGCATTTCCAGCAGCAGGACCGGTACCACGAGACCCTGGTCCACCATCTCCTGACCCGGGTCAATCCCTTCTACTGGGGGGTCGTGGACCTGGGCGTCAACCCGGACGCCCTGCACAACATGGTCTTCGAAGTGAATCGATGCACCCTGCTGCTCGGCAACGGCCTCATGCTGCGCTATCCGGGCAACGCGGACGTCGAGCGGCGCTCCTTCGAGCAGGCTCTGCCTCCGGCCGGAAAACCGCTCTCCGTCTATCTGGGCGTCATGGAACTGAAGCCGGGTGAAAACAACGCCGTCGGGCCCTACGACGAAGAGGGGGCGGCCAGACACCGCCGTTACGTGGTCAAGGCGGAAGGCTCTCCCACATACGATCTGTTCGCCGCGGACAGTTCCGGTCCGATCGAGTTCCTTCATTACGACGTCCGGCTGTTTTTCGGCGGCGAAAAGGACATCGCCTCGGACTACCACTTGATCAAAATCGCCGAGGTCCAGCGTACCGACCAGGGCTTTTCCCTGTCGCGGGCCTACATCCCGCCGGCGGCAGTCATGTCCGGCGATCCGGTCCTCTTCGGCCTGCTCAAGAAAGTACGGGACCGCATGACGGCCAAAGGTCGGGAACTCCAGGAGTTCAAGCGGGACCGGGGCATGATGACCCGCGAAATCGGCCCCCGGGATACGCTCTACCTGCTTTATTCCCTTTCCCTCAACCGGTACATTCCCCTGCTGCACCAGATGACGGCCCCGGGGACCGGGGTTCATCCCCTCGATGCCTACCGGCTGTTGCGGGCCATCGTCGGCGAACTTTCCTCCTTTTCCAGCGATGTCAGTTTTTTGGGCGCCCGGACGGGTCGGGACGATTCCGGTCTGAAGGACTACGACCACGAGGACCTGTGGAACTGTTTCCAGCCGGCGGCCGACTTGATCGAGGCCCTGCTGGAAGGGCTGGTCGCCCAGGGCGGGTACTCCGTCAAACTGGCCTGGGACGGGGAGTTCTACTCCGCGGACCTGGATGAACGGGTCCTGACCGGAAACAATCGATACCACCTGATCATCACCACCACCCTCCCGCTCAACCAGTTGCTGGCCATGATGAAGGACACGGCCAAGATATGCAGCCGGGAGGGCATCCCGACCTTGATTACCCGGGCCCTGTACGGCGTGCCGGCCGAATACCTGCCCGCTCCGCCGCCCCGGCTTCCTCACAGGGCCCAGGCTCATTATTTTCTGTTGGACCACGCCTCCCATGTCTGGTCCCGTATCGAAAAAGATCACAACATATCCATATCTTTTGAAAACAAGAAGATCGAAGACATCAGTATCGAATTTGCCGTGCTTTCGGAAGAAACCTGAGCCGTTGGAAAGGGATTGATCACAGCCCGGGGCGCGACCCGGGCTCCGCCATACCCTGATTGGCCGTGAGGAATTGAAATGAAGGAAGATTTTGTCGGATTGCACAGGGACCTGGTGGCCTACATGCTCGTCTGGGCCAGGACCTGCGAGAAAAAGCAGCCCCCCCATGACGAGGTCCGGTCCCGTATCCGGTCCCTGCTCGAGGCCCAGCAGGAACGCGTGACCCGGGAAAGCATGAACGCCGAAAACTACAAGCAGGGCCGTTTCGCCATCTGCGCCTGGATCGACGAAATGATCATGAACTCCGGCTGGGAGCATCGCCAGGACTGGCAGAAGGACCTGCTGCAGACCGAATACTACCGGACGACCAACGCCGGGGAGGAGTTTTTCGAACGGATTTCCCATCTTCAGCCCGAACAGAAAGCGGTCCGGGAGGTCTATCACTTGTGTCTGGGGCTCGGTTTCAAAGGGCGTTACTGCTGGGACGACGATATGCCCAAGCTCAAGGAAATCATGCAGCAGAACTACGCCATGCTGCCGGGTCCGCCGGTCGAGGTTCGGGATTTGGGCCTCGAACGCCTCACCCCCGAGGCGTACGTGGAAGAAGCGTCCGGAACGCCCGCGCCGAAACCCAAGCCGGCCCTCAACCGGACGAAGCTGCTGCTCTATGCGCTGATTCCGCCGGCGCTTTTCATTCTGCTGTTCATCATTTACCGGTTCGTGCTGGGCGGCGCCCTGAACAGCCTGACGGCCTGAACCGCGGGGAAGCGGCGCCGTCGGCCGCTTTCAACCTGGACCGCGGAGGAACGAAGGAGTCGAGACGGTGGTGTCTATGTCATTGAAAAACAGGCCCCTGGTCGGCGGAGCGGCCGCCGCGGGCGCTTTTTTGCTGTCCCTGATCCTGAAGCTCGTTTTCGGATGGACCCTCGGGGTCTTTCTGCTGGTCTTCTTTCTGCTGATCGCCCTCGGCTCCGGCGCATACCTGCTGCACCTGTTCCGGATGCGCAAGACGCAACGCGAGGTCAAACTGGCCGGCGATCAGTCCGGCGTGTTCAACATGGAGGAACTGGCCTCCCAGGCGCCCGGCGAGATCGAGAAGCTCCAGGCCAAATGGAAGTCCGGGGTCCAGACCCTTTCCGGTTCCCAATTGAAGGAGCGGGGGGACCCCATCTACGTTCTGCCCTGGTACGCCCTGCTGGGCCGAAGCGGCGGCGGCAAGAGCACCGCGGTCCGCAACTGCCAGGTGCCGACCCCCTTTTCCGGCCTGCCGGCCCTGGACGAGATCGCCCCGACCCAAAACCTGGACTGGTGGTTTCTGGACTCGGCCGTCATCCTCGACACGACCGGCCGGTACTGCTTCCCCGAGGACGGCGACCAGACCCGGCACGAGTGGCAGGCCCTCATTCAGCTCCTGTGCGCGACCCGAAGAAACGAACCGCTCAACGGCGTCATCGTCGCCGTGCCGGTCGACGACCTGAAGAACCGGAACCTGGAAACCCTGGCCGAGGACGGCAAGAAAATCCGCCGCCGGATCAACGCCCTGATGAACGCTTCCGGCATGGACTTTCCCGTTTACCTCATGATTACCAAGGCCGACCTGCTGGATGGCTTTGCCGACTTTTTCAGCCTGGTCCCGGACAAGGTTCGCGAGCAGGTCCTGGGGCTCATGAACAAGGAAGCGGCCCGCAAGGCAGGCGCCCCGGAGTTTTTCCAGTCCGGTTTCCACGGCCTGATCGAACGCCTGCGCCGCCTGCGCCTGTCCATACTCATGGACGTCAAGAACGAACGGACGGCGGACCGCGTTTTCCTGTTCCCCGAGGAACTCGAAAGCCTCCAGGCGCCCCTGGAGGCCGTGCTCAAGACCCTGTTCGCCGAGAACCCTTACGAGAATACGCCGTTTTTCCGGGGCCTTTTTCTGGCCAGCGCCCGGCAGCAGGGCCGCCCCTTGTCCTCCTTCCTGGCCCGGTACCAGGCCGAGGACGTGCTGGAGCCCCAAACGCCGAGGACGGACAGTTTTTTTCTCAAGGACTTTTTCGGCCAGACCCTGCAAAGGGATCGCTCCCTGAGCGGAGCGACCCGTCAGGCCCGGGACTGGCAGAGCCATGCCTGGTCCGTGGGACTGGTCGGCTGGGCCGCCTTGTGCCTGCTGCTCTGCGTCCAGTTGACCTTTTCCTTCGGCCTGAACTGGTCGATCATCAACACGGCCGCGCCCGAGTTCAAGGCCGGCGTCCCCCCGACCCAGGACATCGAGAAAAAGATCAACGCCCTGGGAAACATGAACAAATCGGTCACCGGAATATACGATCGCAACCACAAGTCGTTCATGCCCCGCCTGGGTCTGTATCAGAGCATGGACGCCGAAAAGACCCTGCGCAACCGGTACGTGAACGAGTTCGAGTCCCAGTTCCTCAAGCCGGTCGACGAGATCATCGCCCGCAATATCGACGCGGCCCTGGCCCGGGGGACCGAGCCGGCCGCGCCCGCGCCCGCGCCCGCGCCGGAAAAGCCCCAGGTCGCCGATTTCCGGGGCAAGCAGGACCGGACCAAACCCGTCGAGACTCCGGCAACGCCGCCCCCGGCCTCGACGCCGAGCCCCGCCCTGGACCGGCAGATTCAATTGATCCTGGACCGCCTTCTGCTTTTGAAGCATCGGCTGGACGATCCGGCGGACATGGACCTGGGGGATTTCAAGCCGAAGCCGGACTATGCTTTCTGGCTCTCCAACGCCCTGCCCGAGGCCCGGGAGGGGATGGCCTTGAACATGGGCCATGCCTATATCGGTTATCTGCTCTGGCAGGCGGACGAGTCGAGAATCAAGCAGGAGACGCGCAATCTGACCGCCCTGCTGGCCAGGATTCTTTCCGACCGCAAGGTCGGGCTGAACTGGATGATCGACCGGGTCAACCGGATGGAAGACGTGCCGCCGGTGACCTATGGTCCCTTCTGGTGGGACAACGATCTGGGGGGGATCGAGAACGGGGACATCAAGGTCGAACCGGCCTTCACAGCCAAGGGCTGGCGGGAAAAAATCGAGCCGGCCCTCAAACGCCTTCAGACCTTTGCCGCCGATCCCGAGCAGTTCAGGAAGATGCGCGAGGAGTTCGAGCGGACCTACTGGGAACGCTGCCAGGATCAGTGGGAGCGTTTTCTGACCCACATTCAGGTAGGGGAAAAGTTATGGCCCCGACCGGTCAACCGCCTGGAGTTCGCGCCCAAGGTCCTGGGCAGCGGGTCACCGTACGCCCGGGTTCTGGAAACGGCCCGGGACCAGCTTCAACCGCTTTTCGAGAGCGGACACAAGCCGCGTCCGTGGGCGGACTTGATCCGGACTTACGGGCGGCTGCAAAGCCCGCCCTATCAGACGGCCTACATGGCCTGGCTGAAAAAATCCAAGGCCGACGCCGAGAAACCGGGATTTTTCGAGCGGGCCCAGGAGATCGCCAAGGGAGCCGTGGGCGGGGACGACAAGGAGTTCCAGATCAAAGAGGACGAACTCGAGGCCATCAAGCTTTTCGTGGACTTTGACGACAAGCTCGGCCTGCTGGCCCGGACCCTGCGGGACAAGGAGAAGTGCTACGAAGCCGTCAAGGCCGCCTTCGAGGAGGAAAAGCCGACCAGCGCCTCGGTCAGCCCGGTCCTCAAGGCGAACTGGGACCGCGAACGCCTCCAGGAACTGATAGGCAAGCAGGACCCGGAAGAAAAGCCGTTCTGGCTCATGTTCGAACAGCCCCTCCGCTTCGGCTGGAAGCTGCAACTCGACGTTACGGCCCAAATCCTCCAGGACCACTGGGAAAAGGACGTCCTGTCCGAAGTGAGCGATCTGGAGGGCTGGCGCAAGATGGAGGCCCTGCTCTACGGCAAGGACCCCAAGGCCTTTGTCTTCGTTCGCGGGCCGGCCGCGCCGTTTCTGATCAAAAACAAGGAGGGCGGGTACACCCCCACCACGTTCATGGACCTGGGCGTTCCGTTCTCGACCGCGTTCCTGGACATGCTGGAAGGCGGAAAGCGAAGCAAGCAGCAGCTCTCGGCCTCGGATGAAGGGGAGATTTCGGTCTATATGGAGTCCATGCCCACCGATGTCAATCCGGGCGCCAAGGCCGGCGTGAACCGGACCGCCGTCCAACTGCGCTGCGGGAAGGACGTGCAGCTCATGGAGCACTTCAACTTCCCGATGGAACAGACCTTTCTCTGGAAGCCCAACGAGTGCAAGGAGGTCGTCATCGAATTCGAGGCCGGTGACGCGGCGGTCGAAAAAGAGTACAGCGGGTTCAAGGCCTTTGCCCAATTCCTTTCCGACGTCGCGGGCGGCAACGCGACCTACCAGGTCCAGGACATGGTCAAGACACGGGGAGACATTGCCAAGGAAGGCATCACGGCCATTACCATCAAGTTCAAGAAGCTTCGGGGGCAGGAACCCGTCTTGAAATTTCTGGAATACACGCCGACCGAGGTTGCGCAGAGCATCATCAAAGAGGAAGCCAGGTAGAGCGGGCAGGGAGGCGATTGTCGATGCTGCGGCCGATCAGTGAAGCCCAGCCGGCCGGTTCGGACGTCAGTTACGATCCGGATTTCGAACGGATCGAGGCCGAAGTCCGAAAGATGGAGTCGGTTTCGGACCAGACCGCGGACTGGCCCGCGGTGGTGGAAATCGGCTCCTCGCTGCTGACGGAAAAGACCAAGGACTTCCGGGTGGCCGGGTACCTGGCCCTGGGCCTGTTTCACGAACAGGGCTGTTCCGGACTGGCGGAGGGGCTGACCCTGCTGGCCGGGCTCGTGGACCGGTACTGGGAGAACGGATATCCGGCCCTCAAACGGCTTCGGACCCGACTGAGCGTCATGAACTGGCTCTCGGAAAAGGCGGCCCGGGCCGCGACTCGAATTCGGCCCGCCGGACCCGACGAGTTGGCCTCGTGCGTCGAGGCCCTGGATGTTCTGAAAGCCCGCCTCAAGGAAAAGCTGGGAGACGACGCCCCCGGGCTGACGGACCTGGAGCAGGCCCTGCGCGATCTGGCGGCCGGTCAGGGCTCACCCGCGCCCGAGGGCGGGGAAGAAGCAAGACCGCCCCGATTCGAGGAACCTGAAGGCCCGGCCTCCCCGACCACGACGCCGGTCCGGGCCGCCGCGCCGGTTGCATCATCCCCGGCCCGGACCGGAGACGGCGGGCTCAAAAACCTGCGCGAGGTACAGGCCGCTTTGAAACGCCTGGCGTCCGCCCAACGGGCCGACAACCCCCAAAACCCCGTGGGTTACCGTCTGGCGCGTATCGGGGCCTGGCTGGCCGTGGGCTCGCCGCCACCCAACGAACACGGCCGCACCCGGGTCCCGCCGCCCCCGAAAGAGACGGTCCGGCGATTCGAGGACCTGCTGGCCAGGCAGGAGTGGCCGGCCTTGCTGGAAGGCGCGGAGAGCCGTTTCGGGGAGTCGATTTTCTGGCTGGACCTCCAGCGGTACGTGGCCCGGGCCATGGCCGGCCTGGGGCCGGAGTACGAGGCCTGCCGAAGGGCCGTGATCCAGGAGACCGCCGCTTTTCTGCAACGGGTTCCGGAACTGCCGGACCTTCGGTTTTCCGACGATCAGCCCGCGGCCGGTGAACAGACCCGGGCCTGGCTCGAAACTGAAGTCATCTCCCGTCCCCGAACTCTTCCGGCAGGACCCGGAGAGGCGGCCGGCGACGATCCGACCCTGGAAGCCGTGGGCCAGGCCCTGGCCGAAGCCGGCCGGCTGGCCGGACAGGGAAAGATGCGCGAGGCCGTCGAACGGCTCGGCCGGCTCCAGTCCCAGGCGGGAAGCGAACGGGACCGGTTCGCCCGCCGAATGGAAACGGCGCGTTTTTTTCAGCAGGTTCGGCGCCCGGACCTTGCCTACGCCCAGCTTTCGGCCATGGAACGCGCCATCGACCGGCACGATCTCGAGTCCTGGGACCCGTCCCTGTGTCTGGAAATCTACCGGATGCTGGCCGAGGCCGCCCGGCAGCTTCACCGGCAACGGCCCGAAACCGCCGGCATCGACCAGGCCGTCGATCAGGCCTTCACCCGTCTGTACCGCCTCGACCCGGCGGCCGCACTCGACATACTCGGAGAATGAACCTGAAAGAAAGGTCGGACCATGCCGCCTGAATGCTCCGTCGCCCCCAAGGAACGCGTCAATATCGTATACAAATCCCACGTGGGCGAACGGGAGGAAGACGTCGAGCTTCCTCTCAAACTTCTGATCCTGGGCGATTTCACCCTCCGGCCGGACGACACCCTTTTCGAGGACCGCCGTCAGGTCAGCGTGGACAAACGGAACTTCAACGAGGTCCTGGGTAAACTGGGACTCGAACTGTCCTTCACGGTCAGGAACCGGCTGACGGACGGGGCAGGGGACGAACTGCCGGTCCGGCTCCGGTTCGAGGCCCTTTCCGATTTCAATCCCGAAACCGTGGCCCGCCGGGTCCCGGAGATCGGCCGGCTTCTGGACCTGCGGGCCGCCCTCCTGACCCTCAAGGCATCCCTGGGCCGGAACCCGGCCTTCCGGGAAAAAATCCGGTCCGTTTTGAACGACCCGGAGGCCCGGCACGCCTTGAAGCAGGAACTGGGGCTGGACGCCTGAGACGCGACGTGGGAGTGGATGAACGGGAGCCATGGCCGATAGCTTAGAGCCGCAAGCGATCATTCCGGACGGGACGGCCCCGGAAGCCGAGGCCGGGTCCCTGCTGGAAGATATTCTGGCCGAATCCGGTCCGGCGCCCGAGGGGTTCTTTTCCGAACCCCTCGAACCAGGCCTGAAGGCCCTGCTAAAAGGTCTGCTGGCCATGGACCCCGACGGCCGGGCGGACGAAAGGCGGGCCATCGATGGTCTGGTCGCCGAACTGGACCATCGCGTCGGGGGCCAGCTCGATGAAATTCTGCATCACTCCGATTTCCAGGCCCTGGAAAGCGCCTGGCGGGGCCTGAAATATCTGGTCGACCAGACCGATTTCCGGGAAAACATCGGTTTGGAAATCATCAGCATTGACAAGGACGACCTGCTCGAGGACTTCGAGGAGTCCCTGGAAGTCACGCGCTCGGGTCTGTACAAACAAGTCTATACCACCGAATACGGCCAGTTCGGGGGCAAGCCCTTTGCCGCGGTCATCGCCAACTACGCCCTGGGACCCGGGCCCCGTGACATCCGCCTGATGCAGAACATGGCCGCCGCGGCCACCATGGCCCACTCGCCGGTCATCGCCTCGGCCAGCCCGGAGTTTTTCGCCGGGGAGGACTATCTGAACCTGCCGAACCTGGTGGACCTCAAGTCCCATTTCGAGGCCCCGCGTTTCAGCCGCTGGCGATCGTTCCGGGAGTCCGAGGACGCCCGGAGCGTGGGTCTGACCCTGCCGCGCATCCTGCTGCGCCTTCCCTACGACCGGGAGAACCACCCGATTTCCGAGTTCGGGTACGAAGAAGACGTGCGGGGGGACGTGGGACATTATTTGTGGGGCAGCGCCGTTTTCGCCTTTGCCTCGCGCCTGACCGACAGTTTCGCCCGCTACCGCTGGTGTCCCAATATCATCGGGCCCCAGGGCGGCGGCACTGTCGAAGGCCTGCCGGTTCAGGACTTCGAATCCCTGCGGGGCATCGATACCAAGATTCCCACCGACGTCCTGATCTCCGAACGACGGGAGTTCGAGTTGTCCGAGGAGGGCTTCATCTCGCTGACCATGCGCACGGGCACCAAGGAGGCCTGCTTTTTCTCGGCCAATTCCGTGCAAAAGCCCAAGCGTTTCGGACAGGACCGGACCGACCGGGAAGCCGAGTTCAACTATCGCCTGGGGACCCAGTTGCCCTATCTGTTCATCATCACCCGCCTGGCCCACTACCTCAAGGTCATGCAGCGCGAGGAGATCGGGACCTGGAAGGAGCGCATCGACCTGGAGCGGGAGTTGAACAACTGGATTCGCCAGTACATCGCGGACATGGACGTACCCACGCCCGGCGTGCGGGGAAGACGCCCCCTCCGGCAGGCGAAAATCACGGTCAGCGAGGTCGAGGGCAGCCCGGGAATCTACCGGGTCAACGCCATGATTCGGCCTCACTTCAAGTACATGGGCGCCTTCTTCTCCCTGGACCTGGTGGCCAGGCTGGACAAGGAGTGAAAACAAAGTCGCGACCGGGCCCTTCGAGCCGGCCGCCCCGTATCCCGAAAACCCGAACACAGGAGAGACCGCCATGCCGATGCCGGCACATTTGTACGTCACCGGAGCCAGACAGGGCAAGATCGAAGGTTCATGCCAGATTCAGGGCCGGGAAGGTTCCATCCTGGTCCAGGAGTTCCGGCATGAAGTGGCCATCCCCCGTTCGCCTCAAACCGGCCAGCCCACGGGCAAGCGGGTCCACCATCCCATGGTCGTGACCAAGTTTTTCGACAAGTCCTCACCCATGCTCTACCAGGCCCTGACCAGTGGCGAGAAACTGACCGACGTGCACCTCAACTGGTTCCGGATCACCGCCGAAGGCAAGGAGGAGCATTATTTCACCATCAAGCTCGAAGACGCCATCGTGGTCTCCATGACGCCGTACATGCCGAGCTGTCTGGAATCCCGGTACGAGCATTACCAGCATATGGAAGACGTCGCCTTTGCCTATCGGAAGATCACCTGGACCTGGGAGCCCGACGGGATCGAAGGCGAGGACGACTGGGTCTCCCCCAAGTAGGCCGAGGCCCTGCTCCCGGTGAACGCCGATGAATGAAAGAACCCTGCTGGAACGCATCCGGAATCCCCGGCCCGACGAGGCCCTGAGGACCTCGGTCGACTATTCGGCCCTGGTGGATTCCGTGCTCGACAACCTCAGGCACATGCTCAACACGCGCCAGGGCGGCGTGCCCGTCCAGCCCGATTACGGCATCCCCGAGTTCGGCAACGTGGTGTACTCCATGCCGGAAGGGCTGGGCGAGTTCCAGCAGGCCATCAAGGCGACCATTGAAAAATACGAGCCCCGGCTCCGGCATGTCCGGGTCAAATTCCAGGAGAACGAGGACGATCTCCAGTACATCTGTTTCGAGATCACGGCCCGGCTGGCCGTCGAGGAGGAGGATGCGGTCCTTCGTTTCAGGACCCTGGTCGACTCCAGCGGCCAGGTCAACGTCAAGGACTGACGGTCTCGGGCGGGCCTTTACCGGGTGACAACCGGTTCCGGCTTATGGTATTTTTTAACCCGGATTTTGCAGTTGAGTTCATAGCGAGTATCCGGCCTTTTGGGGGCCAAAAGGTTATTGGGTTTAGAAACGGATTCTAATGAGTCAGGTCTTAGGTTCACCAGATTGCTTCGTCGCCCGCGGCTCCTCGCAAGGACGGGTGAGGTATGGGGCGGGGGAAGATTTAACCCAAAACAGTCACGGTCGCTACTGCCTTGCCAGCAGACCGGAGCTGTTCGCTGGCGACTCGGCGCATGCATGGGGCTTATTTCCCTCTCAGTACCCAAACAGCACCGTCTTTGCGAGGAGCCGCGGGCGACGAAGCAATCCGGCCAGAGGCGGACAAGTATGATGAACCCGGGCGAAATGATGTTGGATTTCCCTATCGCTCAACCCAACCGGCGACTTGATTATAAAACGAATTAAGAGTTTTCGCGTCGCAAGGCCGACGCTAAAACTTCGTTGGGCTTAAGGCGTCGATTTGGCTTGGAGCTTTAATAACGGACGGCGGACCCGGAATGTCCCGGGCGTCGGTCATCCACGACGGAAGAGTTCATCATGTTCAGCGAATATTACCAGGAAGAGTTGAATTTTTTGCGCGAAATGGGCCGGGAGTTCGCCGAGGCCTACCCGGCGGCGGCCCATCTCCTGGCCGGGCCGGGCGGAGACCCGGACGTGGAACGGCTCCTGGAGGGCGTGGCTTTCCTGACCGGCCGCATCCGCGAGAAGCTCGACGACGAGTTCCCGGAACTGACCCACGCCATGATGAGCCTCATGTTTCCGCACTATCTGCGGCCCGTACCGGCCATGACCATGGTCCAGTTCGAACCCAACGTCGAGGCCCTGCGTTCCCGGATCGTCCTGCCCCGAGGCACGGCCATCGACTCGGCGCCGGTGGAAGGCACCAACTGCCGCTTCCGCACCGCCGGTGACGTGATCCTGTACCCCATGCGGCTGATCGACGCGGCCCTGGAAGTCCCGCCCCAGACTTCGCCCTACCTGCGGCTGCGCTTTGCCATCCACGGCGGCATGACCCCCGACCAGATCGGACTCAAGGACCTGCGCCTCCACCTGGCCGGCGAGGCCGGCGCGGGATACGATCTGTACCTTTGGCTCTGCCGGCACGTCAAGCGCTGGACCTTGCGTTCCGTGAGCCGGGAGGCCTCCGGTCCGGCCGTGGACATGCCCCTGAAAGGCATCCGGCCGGCCGGATTTTCCGATGGCGAGGCCCTGCTGCCCTATCCGGACAACGCCTTCCCCGGATACCGGCTGCTGCAGGAGTATTTCAGCCTGCCGGAAAAGTTTCTGGCCATCGACCTGAACGGCCTGGATCGGGCCGCCGGTCAGGCCGACGGCGGGGAGTTCGAGATGATCTTCGAGTTGGACCGGACGCCGGAAACCCAGCACCGGATCGGCCGGGACAACGTGCTGCTCTACTGCGCCGGGGCCGTCAATCTCTTTTCCCACGACGCCGATCCCATCCGGGTCGATCAGGAGCGCTTCGAATACCCGGTCCGCCCCTCCGGGACCCAGCCCGGCCATTACGAGGTCTACGCCATCGACCGGGTCGTGGGTTTCATGCCCGGCACGGCCGAAGAAACCGAATATCCCCCGTTTTTCTCCTTTCGGCACGCCGCCCGGGCCGAGGACCGCGGCCGGATTTACTTTCACGCCCATCTGAGGCGCGCGGTGGTCGGGGTCGGGACCACGACCTCGCTGTCTTTCGTCAACGTCAGCCAGGAAGGCGCGGTGCCGCCCACCGAAGTCGTGTCCGTGGAACTGACCTGCTGCAACGGGCGGCTGCCCGAAAAACTGAGGCCCGGCGACCTGCGGCTGCCGACGTCCGATTCGGCCGGCCTGACCCGTTTCCGGAACATCGGCCGCATCTCGAGGGCCGTTCCCCCGCCCCTGAGCCGGAACGTCCTTTGGCTGCTCATGTCGCACTGGTCGCTCAACTACATGTCCCTGACCAGCGTCGAAGCCCTGCGCGGCCTCCTGGCCCTGTACAACTTTCACGCCTTCGAGGACCGCCAGGCGGCCCGGGAAAACGAACTGCGCATGAGCGCCATCGCCGGGGTCAAGGGCCGGCCCGAGGAACGCTTCTACCGGGGCACGCCGGTCCGGGGGCTGGCCGTTGAAATGGACCTGCAGGAAAGCCATTTCTCCGGGCCAGGCGACGTATACCTGTTCGGGCGGGTCCTGCACGAGTTCATGGCCCGATACGTCACGATGAACTCCTTTGTCCGGCTGACGGTCAAGGGAGTCGAACACCGCGACATCTATGAATGGCCGGCCAGGATGGGCGAACAGACGCTGCTGTGAGGCGTCCGGCGGCCGGCAAGGAGACCATGGAACCGGAATTGATCGACAAACTGCTTGAATCAGGGCATCGCTTCTCCTTTTTCCAGGCCCTGCGCCTGATCGAACTGATCCACCCGGAGGCCCCTCGTCTGGGCGGCAGGGGACCGGCCGCGCGGGAGATCGTCCGGCTCCGGCCCGACCTGTCCCTGGTCTTTCCCAAGTCCGACCTGAAGGCCATCGAGCGGGAGGCCGGGACGCCGGAGGGGCTGGAACGCTTTCTGGTCACGGTCGGCTTTCTGGGGCTCTACGGCTCGGTTTCCCCCCTGCCGACCTTTTATACCGAAAGCATCTATGCCGACGACGATCCCGACGCCGTGCGCGTGCGCCGTTTCCTGGACGTTTTTCATCACCGCCTGACCTCCCTGTTCTACCGGACCTGGTGGAAATACCGCTATACCGTCCAGTTCGAACCGGACGGCCAGGACGAGTTTTCCCGACGGCTCCTGCCTCTGACCGGCCGGGCCGAAACCCCGGCCCTGCGCGACGTGCCTCGAATGGAACTGCTCGCCAGCCTGGGGCTCCTGACCCAACTGCCCCGGTCGGCCGCCTCCCTGGAACGGTTCCTTGCCGCCTTCTTCGACCACGTTCCGGTCCGGGTGATTCAATGTATCGAGCGCTGGGTGATCCTCAAGCCCGACCAGAAGAACGCCCTGGGCCGCCGGAACGCTGAACTGGGCCTCGACTGCCTGGCCGGCGAAAAGGTCAGGGATCGTCGGGGCAGGTTCCGTGTCAGGCTGGGGCCCCTCGGGTTCGAGGCCTTCCTGTCCTTCACCCCCAAAGGGGAGCAGTTCAAGCTCCTGTGCGGCCTGGTCCAGCTTTTCGTCATGGACCCGTTGGACTTCGAGGTGGAAGTCGTCCTCAAAGGCGACGAAGCCAGGCCGATGCAACTGACCGCCCGGGCGCCGAACCACCTCGGTTGGACGAGTTGGCTCGTTTCCGCACCGGGCAAAGACCTCTCCGTCACGTTTAAGTCCTCCTGAAGAGGAAACAAGCCGCCGAGGAGATCATGGTTCTTTTGCGCATGTCCAAAGAGGCCGACTTCCTGTTCCAGACCGCGGGACACGAAAACGATCTGCGAGTGGTCCGGTTCCGGGGCGAGGAGTCCGTCAGCCGGCCCTTCTCCTTTGTCGTCGAACTGGCCTCCCTGGATTCGGCCATCGACTTCGACGCCGTGGTGGGCAAGCCGGGGCTGCTGACCCTGTATCACGAAGGTGGCCGGCGCTACGTCAACGGCAGGGTGCTCGGCTTCGAACAGACCCGGGAAGGCACGGAATACACCTATTACGAAGCCCGGCTCGTGCCCATCTTCTGGTTTCTCCGCTATCGCCGGGACCAGCGCATTTTCCAGAAGAAAGACGTTCGCCGGATCATCGAGCAGGTCCTGGGAGACGCCGGCATCCCCGGGGACCAGTACCGCTTCGCCCTGCAAAAGGCTTACGAGACCCGGGAATACTGCGTCCAGTACGGCGAGTCCGACTTCGACTTCATCTCCCGGCTCATGAAGAGGAAGGGATTTTCTACTTTTTCGAGCATTCCAAGGACAACCACGTCATGGTCATGGGCGACAGCCCCGTGGCCCACGTCCCTATAGACGGCGATGCCTCTGTTTCCTTCCGGGAATACACGGGCCTGGTTCAGGACGCGGACTATGTCAGCGAATGGCGATACGGCCAGAAGGTCCGTTCCGGCGCCGTGGTCATGCGCGATTTCAACTTCAAACAGCCCCAACTCGACCTCGAAGTCAACCAGTCCGCCTCCCGGGACACCTCCCTGGAGGTGTACGATTACCCCGGAAGATACGATGCCCAGGGGCGGGGCAAGGGACTGGCCAAGGTGCGGCTGGAAGGCATTCAGGCCGTCCGCCGGGAAGGCCGGGGCGCCAGCCTCTGCCGGCGCCTGGCGCCCGGGTTCCGCTTCTCCCTGTCCCAGCACCCCCGCTCGGACTTCAACCGGGAATACCTGCTCCTGGACGTGAGCCACCAGGGCGCCCAGCCTCAGGTCGCGGGCCATGAAGCCGAGGCGCCCGGCGAAGAGGAACCGCTCTACCTCAACCGGTTTACCTGCATCGATTCGGACCAGGCCTTTCATCCGCCGCTCGAGACGCCCAAGCCCGTCATCAAAGGCACTCAGACGGCCATCGTCGTGGGGCCGAAAGGCGAGGAGATTTACACGGACGAGCACGGGCGGGTCAAGGTGCATTTTCACTGGGACCGCGAAGACCAGATGGACGAGAACAGTTCCTGCTGGATTCGCGTCAGCCAGGGCTGGGCCGGCGGACGGTACGGCATCTTGTACCTGCCGCGGATCGGACAGGAGGTCATCGTGGATTTCCTCGAGGGCGACCCGGACCGTCCCATCGTCATCGGCCGCGTCTACAACGGAGACCTGCGACCGCCCTACGCCCTGCCCGACGAGAAGACCAAAAGCACCATCAAGTCCAACACGACCAAGGGCGGCGGCGGGTACAATGAAATCCGCTTCGAGGACCTGGCCGGACAGGAACAGATTTTCGTCCACGCCCAGAAGGACCAGGACCTGCGCGTGGAAAACGACCGGCGCGAGTGGATCGGGAACGACCGGAGCCTGATCGTCAAGAACGACAAAAAGACCCTGGTGGAAAACGACGCCCATACCACGATCCAGGGCGCGGATTCGACCCATATCGAAAAGGACGCCTCCCTGAACGTCAAGGGCGACTCCATGACCAACATCGACGGCGACGCCCACCTGCGGATCAAGGGCGACTCGGCCGGACAGATCATGGGCGGCCGATCGCTCATCGTGACCGGCGAGGTGGTCGAAAGCTACGCGGCCAGCCACAAGCAGTCCGTGGGAGCCGAACTGGTCTATCAGGCCGGGACCAAGGTCGTCATCGACGCGGGTCTGGAACTGACCATCAAGGCCGCCGGCGGGTTCATCAAGATCGATCCCATGGGCGTGACCATCCAGGGCAATTTGGTCCTGGTCAACAGCGGCGGAGCGCCGGGGCTGGCCGTGCCGGGTGTGCCCACGCCGCCCAAACCGCCCGAGACGCCGGCCCAACCCGACCAGGCCGACGACGGCAAACCCGGCAGCGACGTGAAGGGCAAGGCCTCCCCCACGGCCCCGGAAGCGGAACCGTATCAGCCCTATGTCTTCAAAATGCCCGAATGGCCCCTGGCCAACCAGTCCAAAGCCATGAAGGACGCGGCGAAAAACGGCAGGCCCTTCTGTGAGAAGTGCGAAAAGGCCCGGCAGGCCATGATGGCGGGCAAAAGCTGACCGACCCGGGAACCGGGTCGAATCCAACGAGGTGCGGGATCATGAGTGAAGACGACGTAAAGAAGGCCGAGGAGGCCGCGGATCAGGCCGGGGAGGCTTCCGAGACCCCGGCCCGTCCCGAGCGCGACCCCGGGCTCGTTCGGCTTGAATCCCTGCTTTTTCAGAAGGCGGAAGCCCGGGGCGGCGCCCTGTACGCGGTCCTGGACGCGGCCCGGAGCGTGGAAGTTCTCTCGGGCGTGGTCCGCTTCGGACAGGCGGATCATTCCCTGTATCGGGGACTGCCCGAAGAGCCGCTCTCGGATGCGGCCCCGTACCTGGTCCGTCTCGAAGCGGGTTCGGAAATCACGACCTGGCTCCTGGAACAGGGCTGGGGGCGGGCCTGGGGAGTCTTTCTCGTCGCCCGGACCGGCCGGGAAAGCCTGCGGGCCCATCTGTCCGGCCTGGTTTCGGTCGAGACCGAGGAAGGGGAGGAACTCTACTTCCGCTTCTACGATCCCCGGGTCCTGCGGACCTATCTCACGGTTTGTACCGAGGCCGAAATCGACCGCGTCCTGGGACCGGTCCTGAGCGTGATGTTCGAGTCCGAGGACGGCCGGGCCCTGCTTTGCCATGAAAAGACCGACGATGACCTGGCCCTGGAACGCCAGGCCCTGGATGCCGGCCCGGCTGAGCCCGAGACGTGGCATCGGCCCTTCGCCCGGCCGGCCGAAGACGCGGCCCCCATCGAACCCGGCGGCATTCTGGTCATGCGCTGCCTGCAACTGGAGGCCTTCCGGGAGTCGGCCCGCGACGATTTCGAACAGCGGCTGGTCCGACACATCGAAGGGATCATTCCGGGCGAGGCGGCTGCCATGCCCGAAGGCGATCTCAAGGCCCGGGCGGGCCGGGCCGTGGACCGGGCCCTGGGCTACGGCATCGAAGCGGAAAAGGACGTGTTCCTCTTCGCCGAGTTCACCTTTGAACTGGGCGAGGACTTCGGACGGACGCCTGAGTGCGACTGGGCCCTCGATATACTGGAGGACCAGCGCCTGAACGGACGGACCAAGGTGCAGCTCGTCCGGAAGATGCTGGCCGAGCGGGACCCGGATGAGCCCGCCTCGCCTTTCGCCGTGCCCAGAATCCTGGCCCGTGCGGCCTGGGCCTAACCGTAAATCGGTCGAATCGAGGGAACCTTCCAGCGATCGGGAGCGCATCATGCCATGACTCAAGACGGCCAGAACCAGACGGGAAAATCCCACAAGATTCCGGACTACGCCCGGGCCCACGGCCAGTACAAGGCGGTCCAGGGCCGTATGATGGCCAAGTACCCGAACCTGGTCAGGACCTCGGCCCTGGGAAAACCGACCCTTTCCCCCGATGACCTGCCACCGGGCCCGGACCGGGACGAACTGGCCGCGGCCAAGTACGATCTGTCCGAAGCCACGAACAACATGTTCGAGGCCCAGCAGGAAGCAGCCGGCCCGGACGACGTCGGCGACACCTCGGCCCCGTGCCCGCTCGCCCGGCAAAACCAGCGGGAATCGCCCGAAAAAAAGGCGGTCCGGGAGCGGCGCTGCCCCCATGTCTGGGTCGAGGAACGCCGGGAAACGCCCCAGGAAACGATTAAGGGCAACGAGAAAAGCATCGAGGCCAAAGAGGGAAAACCGGATCAGGAAGGCTTTGTTCGGGGCTGGCGCTTTGAAAACAAGGTCATCGCCGCACTCGATGCCCAGGGGCTTATCGAGGCGACCAGCGTGGTTTTTCGGTGCGAAGAATGCGGAGCCCGCCAGGAAACCGACATCCTGCTCAAGAACGGCCAGGTTGTCGAGGTCAAGAGCATAAGCAAGAGCCGAGCCAAGAATCTGGCCGACCAGACGTCCAACATCGAGATGATCCAGACCCAGCACGGCGACAAAGGCCAGCGCCCCAAGGCCATTTTGGACGGGTCCCTGCCCCACTCGGGTTTTGTGGAGGAAAAGTATAAAAAGCGGGGTTTCGATGTTCAAGTGTTTAACTAGGAGCTAAGCACATGTCCATGTTTTTTACGTCGATTCTTGCCGGACCCGTTCGGGACATGGCCCGCCTGCTCATCGAGATCGATATCGAGATGAGCGGCCTGGGAGCCCGACTGGACTCCGATCTGGGCCGGGCCGCCTTCGACCCCGACCCGGACCGGGGCGTTTTCGACGGCACAGGGGACAAGCCGGTTTTTTATGACGATTTCATGGAAAACATGCTCCGGATCGTAGGCTGGACCGGGGTCTCCCTCGGGTATCGGTTCGAGGATTTCAGCCTGTCCATTCTGGCCTCCCGGCCCGGCGACCATTACGTCAACTGTTTTGTCGACGTGGGTCTGAAATCGCTGGCCGGTCTCATAGCGCAAGATCGTGTCGCGTCCTACTACCAGGGAATCGAGGCCCTGGCCAGGGCCTGTCGGGCCGAGGCCGGTTTCGGCGGCCCGGACCTGCCTTTCCGGCCCGTGACCCCGGCCGCCGCCATCGAGGCCGTTTTTTCCGGGCCGGCGGCCTCCGGACACCCCGGCGTTTTCGGGCTGGTCTCAACGGTGAGCATGTCCGCCAAGGATATGGAAAAGCGGAAGTCCGACCGCTTCGACCTCGATGAATGGGCCTCGGGATACTGGTTTCTGGAAAGGCGGGACTTCCGGGATTCCTATGGAAGGATTTGACCGGCGGGAAGCTCGGCCGCGTTCAGAGAAATGACGGATATGAGCGAACAAGACGAAACCCGATCGGAACAGGCCGAGGAACGGTCTCTACAGGCCTTACCCGAAAAGACGCAAGGCGAAGGAGGAAAATACCCCGCTCGTCTCTGGCTGCGCGAACGCTTGCTGGACCGGGCCCGGGCCGAGGGAGGAGCTTTATACGCCATTCTGGACGCAGCCCGAAACGTGGAAGTCCTCTCGGGGGTCGTGCGATTCGAACAGATCGGACATTCCCTCTATCGGGGCCTGCCGGAAGAGCCGCTCAGTGACGTAGCTCCCTACCTGGTCCGGCTCGATGATAATGGCGAGATGCTGGAATGGCTGCTGGATCGAGGCTGGGGCCTGGCCTGGAGCGTGTTTCTGGTCGCCAGGGCCAACCCGGAGGACCTCCGGGGCCATTTTGCCCGTCTGGTAACGGTCATGGACGAGGAAGGTACGGAAATGTACTTCCGGTTCTATGACCCCAGGGTGCTACGGGTATTCTTGCCGACCTGCACCGCCTCCGAACTGGACCGCCTGTTCGGGCCGGCCTCGTCGTTTCTGGTCGAATCCGACCGGGGTTCGGAACTGCTGGCCTGGAGCCGGGCGGAAAAGGGCCTCAGGCTGGAATCATGCGCTTTGGAGTCAACCGGGGAGGATATCTTGATCGATTTGGTGGCGGATGAGGAGACCGGCGAGGACCAGCACGGTCCCCTGGTGATACATTCCGCCCAGTTGGACGCCTTTTACGACCATTCCCGCTCGAACTACGAAGGCCGTCTGGCCGCTGAGTTCCAGGCCGTTCAGGCCCAAAGGCCCTGCGACCTGCCCGACCTTGCCGGCGAGGCCTTGCTCGAGCGCATTCACGGCGCCGTGGACAAGGCCCTGGAATACGGTGTTGACGAGGAAGATGACCTGACCGCGTTTGTCGATATCACCTTCAGGCTGGGCGAAGATTTCGACCAGGACCCGAAACATGACTGGGCCGTGAAAATTCTTCAGGACCCGGGACTGGAAGGCCATGCCAAGGTCGAGCGGATCAGAAGAAACCTGGACGTCGGATGAATCCTGCGCTTCGGGCCATGACGGGCCGGGCCGGTAAACAGGCAATGATAATATGAGCGCGTTTTCGTCCAAAGAGCCCTGTCCGGTCCGAAAAGCCCTCAAGGAACGGTTGAACGAAGCCTTCGGCCCGTTCCAGGATGAGGACGACGCGGACCGGTTCCTGGCGGAACATCCGGAACTGGCCGACTTCAACGATGTTTATGGTAAAAAGTCCAAGGCCATTGCCCAGGATTTCGGCGAGGCCCGGAAACAACTCGAGGAACTTGGTTTCAGCCGGGAGCAGGCCCGCGAGATATCCATCAGGATGGGCGAGGCCAGGACCTCGGCTGCCAAGGACTTTCAAAAATACTACAAGGGCAGGCCGGATGCCGAGAACCATCCCAATTGGCACTGCGGAGACTGCGAGACGGCATCGAACAAGCTGGTCGACGAGATGGGGGACTTCGAAGCCCGCCCGCATTCAGGCCGGTCGGGTGGACACCATTGGGTTTCCATGCCCAACCCCAAAGGCGGGGAAGACGTCTTCCTGGACCTCACGGCCAGCCAGTACAAGAGCGGTTTTATTTTCAAGTCGCCGGAAAGACGGATGGTTTTTTTCCAGGCCCAGCACGAAAAGTTTCTGGCAGGCATTTAACCCGGATTTTGCGGTTGAGTTCGTAGCGAGGTGTCGAAATGCATAGCGAAACGCGAAGTTGGACCGGTTTTTGGCCGCGGGCGTATGACATGATACGTCGAGGTCAAAAAGCGGGAAACGAGCGTTGCGGCACGCATTTCGGCGCCGCAGTAGAAGCCAACCGCAAAAACCGGGTTTAATCGAAGAGGTGGAAATGGGCAAACCGGCCGCGAGAATAGGAGACATGACCGCCCATGGCGGTGTTATAGTCACGGGGGCCCCCACGACGCTGATCGGCGGCAGGCCCGCCGCCCGGGTGCTGGACCAGCACGTCTGCCCCATGGTCACCGTACTCGTGCCCCATGTGGGCGGGCCGATTATTCCACCCTGTTCGACCCAGGTCCTGGTCGGGGCCATGCCCCAGGCCCGGGTGGGTGACAAGGCCATCTGCCTGGGGCCGCCGGACACCATCGTCCAGGGCGACCCTACCGTGCTGATCGGGCCATGAAGTGCGGCCGGCCGTCGGTCGATTCAATCCAGGAGCAAGGTATTACGGGAATGAAAAAGACTGCGTTGTGCATATGTCTGCTGGGGACGATCCTGTCCCTGGCGGCCGGGACCGCCTGGGCGGGCGGGCTGGACGAAATCCTGAAACGGGGCCGGCTGATCGCCGGCATGGAGATCGGGTACTACCCCTTCGAATACCTCGACCCCAAGGGCCGACCGGTGGGATTCGACGTGGACCTGGCCGGCATGGTCGCCCGGGAACTCAAGGTGGACCTGGAGATCGCCGACCTGGCCTGGAAAGAACTGATCCCGGCCCTCGAAGCCGGACGGATCGACTGCATTCTGTCGGCCATGAGCCGGAACGAAGAGCGGGCGGCCAGGGTCGGGTTCACCGGTCCGTATTTCGAAACCGGTCTCTGCGTGCTGCTGAGCAAGAAGCGGGCGCCGGGCATCACGGAGATCAAGCAACTCGACGCTCCGGACCGGATCGTCACCGTGCTCGACGGAACCGAGGCCGGCCTGGCTTCGAAAAAGTTTTTCACTCAGGCCCAGGTCCGGCCCCTGCCCAGTGAAGCCGAAGGGGTCCAGGCCGTCGCCGGCGGCCGGGCCGATGCCTTTGTCTCGGACCAGATTTCCATCTGGAAGCGTTACAAGGATTACGCCGATACGACCTACGCCATCCTCAACCCCTTCACGCTCGAACATTTTTCCATCGCCGTGGCCAAGACCGACCCGGAACTTCTGGATCGGCTCAACCGCTTCCTGAAAGCCATCCAGGCCGACGGCCGGTACGACGACCTGTACCAGAAGTACTTCAGCGCCATGGGCCGATCGTTTCGTAAATAAGGCCGCCTCATGCCTCGCGTCCCTCTCGGAGTGTTCAGATGAAAGTCAGATTTTTCGCCCTGTTGATCGTCCTGGCCGTCCTGGTCTCCGTGCCGGGGGCGGTATCGGCTGAAACCGACGCCTGCCGCAAGGCGGTGGAAGCCGGCAAAAAGGGCCTGGCCGTCCATGATCCGGCCGACCGGAAGGCCCTGAACCAGGCCATGGCCTACTACCAGGAGGCCTTGCGCCTCTGCCCGGAGGTCTGTCGCGCCACGCCACAGATTTGCGCCAACATGGCCAACGCCCATTTTCATCTCGGCCGGCACGAAGAGGCCATCGATCTGTACAAGCAGGCCCTGCTGCACAACCCCGACTATGGCACGCCGTATTTCGGGCTGGGCGAAGTCTATCTGGACATGGGCCTTCTGGGCTCTGCCCTGGACTCGTTTTTAAAGGCCTATATGTTGGACCGGCGGGACGCGGAATCCCGGACCATGGCGGCCAAGGTCTTTACCATGATCTGCGAACGCTACAAAGGGACCGCGGCCGTCCAGGCCGAAGACGTCGCCCTGAAAGACTGGGACCGCCGGCGGCTGGAAGACAAACTGCTCATGGATCAGGTCTTTTCCGAAAAGAACCGCCGCCTGTTTTACTGCGAGCGGAAATCCGGCCGGGTCGAGTTCAATCTGCGGGACATTACCTTTGAAACGGCCCGGGCCGTCCTGAAAAAGGAGGCCTTTCAGCAGATCGATCTCGTCGGCCAGATTCTCAAGGACAACCCCGCGTTGAAAGTCATTCTGGAAGGCCATACCGATTCTTCGCCCTTTGGCCGGAAAAAGGTTCAGGTCAGCCCGGACTTCGTCTGCTCGGACAATCTCTGCCTCTCCCAGGCCCGGGCCGAAGCCGTCAAACAGGCCCTGGCCACCCGTTCCGGGGTTGACCCCAAACGCATAACGGTCAAGGCCTTTGGCGACACCCGGCCGCTCGTAAAATCGAAAAAGCCGGCGGACATGGCCAGGAACCGCCGCGTGACCCTGGTCCTTGACCGGCGGAACGACTGACGGCCGCCGCCTCGGCCCGAGCGGCGGTTCGAGCCCGCGGGCCGGAGACCGCGACAGGGTGGCTGGGAACCGTCCCCGATCACTGAATTGCCAGGGAGCATGGAATGACTCGTGAGGCAGGCGCCGTCTCGGCGGCGGACCGTGGCCACGCCTCGATCGGCGCGGCCGGAATCTTTTTTCCACCCGTAATGATTCCTCGTCCGAAAAGGCGGCCCTTTGTACGGGCCATTCCGGCCATTCTCTGCCTGACCTTGATCGCGGTCGCAACCATTTCCGAGGGCCAGAACGAAGCGCCGGCGGCCCGGATTTCTTCGATCATCGATCACCGGGTCCAAAGTCGGCCGGGCCTGAACCTGGTCGTCGGTTACGTGGACAAGGAAGGCAGCCGGGTTTTCAGCGCCGGCTCCCGCAAACTCGACGGCCGGACGGTTTTCGAGATCGGTTCCCTGACCAAGGTTTTTACCGGCATTCTGCTGGCCGAGGCGGTGCGGCGGGGTGAAGTCGCTCTGGACCAGCCTGTAACAGAACTCATGCCGGCCGGTTTCAAATTTGCATCGCCCGAGACCGGTCGGGTGACCCTGCTGGACCTGGCCGGCCATGGGGCGGGACTGCCGCGCATGCCCGGCAACTGGGAGCCCAAGGACCCGAAAAATCCGTATGCCGGGTATAAGACCCGGGACCTTTATGCCGCGCTGGCCGGGGAGAATGGGGGCGGCCGGAGCGGTTCGGCCTATCAGTATTCCAATTTCGGGTACGGCCTGCTGGGCCATCTCCTGGCCCGGAGGGCCGGGACCGATTACAAGACGCTGGTCGTCGACCGGGTCTGTCGGCCTCTGGGCATGAACGATACTCGCATCCGCCTGACTTCCGGGATGCAAAAACGCTTCACTCAAGGCCACGACGGGGCCGGGGAACCGGTCCCGCCCTGGGATTTCGGCGTGCTGGCCGGTTGCGGGGCCCTCCGCTCCACGGCCGACGACCTGCTTAAACTGCTGGGCGCCTGCGCCGGGTTGAACCGGACGCCCTTGAACCCGTCGCTTCTGGAAGCCGCTCGTGCCCGGCGGCCCGGTCCGGTGCCGGAAATGCGGGTCGGCCTGGGCTGGATGGTCCTGACCGCTGAAGGACGCCAAGTGGTCATGCACGACGGCGGAACCAGCGGTTTCGGCGCATTCATGGGCTATACGACCGAACCCCGGGCCGGAGTGATCGTGCTGTCCAACACCGGCATTCTGGCCGAAAACATCAGCGATATCGGCCTGCACCTGCTCGATGAACGGATTCCCCTGAATCAGGCGCCCCGGCGCGTGAAACTGCCAACCGAAGTCCTGGAGACCTACCTGGGGCGGTACCAGGTCCCGGACGGTCCGATCATCACCATCACCCGGGGAGGGGATGGGCTGCTCTATCAGGAGGGGGACGAGGAAAAACCGACGCCGATCGAGGCCCTGAATGAAGACGAGTTCTATTTCAAGGCGTTTGCCGGCATCCGCATCCGCTTTCGCAAGGACGCCCGGGGCCGGGTCGGCGGGATGACCATTCTGGCCCCCGGCCAGGAGATCGAAGCCCCCAGGATGGACTGACCGTCCCGTTCAGGCGACCATCCTTCGAAATTGCAGGGCCGGATAACCTTAGCCCGACAACAGACAAATGGATTTCTTCCTTACATGACGAAGCTTGACCGCGGCTTGCCGCGGGGAACTTCAACTGTGATACAATACCGGCATCCCAAAAGCCAATGGAGAGGTCGCATTTATGAAGATACGGACCCACCTCCTGATATCGTATGTCGTGGTCATCGTCGTCACCCTGCTGCTTACCGTCGGCCTGACCTACCTGTCTCTGGAAGACCAGTCCGAGTCCAACCTGAAAGCGGCCCAGGACGCGGTCCGGGAAATCGCCCAGGCCAACTTCCTGCTCTCCAAGAAAATCCTGACCGACTACGGCCATGAGCTGGTCCGCCTCCAGGCCGAGGGGGTGGCCAAGGAACTGTCCCTGCTTCTGAGGGACCGGACGCATTACGACTATGAGGAAATTCGCCGGGACGAAACGCTTCGACGCATCGCCACCCAGGATATTTTCACCCGGCGGGGGCGGGCCGGTTACCTGGACCTGGTGGACAACACCGGAGTAGCCGTTCTACATCCCAACAAAAGCGTCGAGGGCCGTAATTTCTCCGAATGGAAGGCCAAGTTCCCGGAAATGTGGACCCTGGTCGAACGTTCCTTCACCGAGCCGGAAGTCAAAGGCTATTACTCCTTTGTGGACCGGAAGAACCGGGAACAGCGAAAATACATGGTCCTGGTCCAGGTGCCGGACACCCCGTTCATCGTGGTCGGAGCGGTCAATATCCGGGAGTTCTTCATGCCGGCCTGGAACGAGATCGGCCGGTCGGCCGCCTTCAGCCAGAATCAGGCCAGCATCAACATCGGCAAGGTCAACAACGAAACCATCAGCAGCATGCGGCGGACCACATTCCTCGGCGTGATCGTGGCTTTGGTCGTGGGGCTGCTTTTCGCCCTCTGGTTTTCCGCCTCGGTTTCCACTCCGATCCTCGACCTGTGCCGGCACCTGGCCGAAATCGGCAAAGGCCGTTTTCAACTCCAGGTCCAACCCACCGGCATGGCCGAAGTCCAGCAACTGGCCAGGACCTTCAACCGGCTGGGCGGCCAGTTGACCGACTACACCGAACGCCTGGAAGCGGAAACGGCCGCGCGGGAAGCGGTGCTGGGCGAGGTCCGCGTGGCCCGACAGATTCAGGTCTCCCTGCTGCCCCACGTGTTTCCGCCCTTCCCGGAACGGACCGGCTTCAGCCTCTTCGCGGACAATGTGCCGGCCAAGGAAGTGGGCGGTGATTTCTACGATTTCTTTTTGATCGATGATGATCGACTGGCCGTCCTGATCGCCGATGTCTCGGGCAAGGGCGTGCCCGCCGCCTTGTTCATGGCCATGGCCCGAACCCTGTTCCGGTTCATCTGCCCGGACGAACCCGACCCGGCCCGGGCCGTGGAAAAGGCCAACGACGTGCTCTGCCAGGACAACGATGCCTGCATGTTCGTCACGTTGTTCCTGGCCTATTTCGACCCGGACACCGGCGCCCTGGACTTCACCAACGCCGGTCACAACCCGCCCTTCCTGCTCAAACCCGGCGGTTCCTGCAACGAATTCGGGCGACAGGGCGGGCGGGCCCTGGGCATTGTTCCGGGCCAACGGTACGCCTCGGAACGACTGGACGTGGAACGCGACGACCTGCTGGTTTTCTATACCGACGGGGTTGTGGATGCTTCATCGCCCACGAGCGAGTTTTTCGGCGAGGAGCGGTTCAGAAACCTGCTCTGTTCCAGGACGGATCAGCCGGTCGAAGCCATCAGCCGCAAAATCATCGAGGCCGTCGACGCCTTCCAGGCCGGCGAACTTTTCGACGACGTGACCATCCTGGTCATGCGCAGGGAATAAAAGGGGGAAGGGCGCCCCGAAGGGCGCATCCCGCCTTGGTCAGGGTGTGTCCAGGGCCTTGCGCAGCTCCTCGGCCCATGCCTTGAACGCCGCCTCGGCGTGGCTCCACTTGGTAAAACCGTTGAACTTGGCCGGGTGGCCCCGCTTGCGGTCCGTGTACGCCGCAAGGCGCTCGTTGCTCACCGAGTCCAGGAACTCGACCTCCATGGCCGCCCCGCCCATATCCACCGGACATAGCACCAACACGGTGGTCACCACGTTCAGGGCCGCATTGGACGGAATCAGGTCCACGATGGCCGCCCGGATTCGAAGCACGTCCGGACCCGGTTTGTCCACCACCGGATACTTGTCCTTGACCTCGTCCACGACCACGGTTCGAAACCCGTCGGCCAGCTTTTTCAACTCGTCCGGCTGGATCATCTGGGCCTCGGAATCCGGATGGTAATAGATCAATACCGGGTCGATCATCAGCTTGGTGTACCGGTCCCACTTCACGCCGGGCTTCTCGAAAAACATGGCGCTCGGGTTTTCCGGGTCTTTCTGGAAGTTCTGGTAGTCGCCCAGGAAACCGGCTTTGACCGGTCCCTTCGGGCCGCCGCCGCAACCCGTTGCGGCCAGGAGGGCCGCAAGGACCACGATCAGCAGGCCGGCGACTCCGAATTGTCTGATGAACATGAGACCTTCTCCTTTTTTTCAGGCTGGGATTTTATCCGCTTCCCGCCGCGTCGTCCCGTCCGGGGTCAGCAGCAGGTACAGGCAGGGAATGATCAGTTGGGAGACCAAGGTCGCCGCGATCAGTCCGAAAATAATGGCGTTGCACAGCGGCATCCACATGGGGTTGCTCAGAGCCAACGGAATCAGTCCGACGATCGTGGTCACGCTCGTGCTGACGATGGGACGAAGCCGGTCGGCAGCCCCGCGGGCCGAGGCCTCCCGGACGGACAGCCCGTTCCTGATGTGCCCGTTCATGGTTTCGATCATGACGATCGCGTCGTTGACCACGATGCCCACCAGGGAGATGATTCCGATAAGCGCAGGAAATGAAAAGGGAATCCAGGCCAGAAAAAAGCCGCCCAGTGTCCCGATCATGGCGAAGGGCAGGGAAAGCATGATGATGAAGGGTTGGGAAAAGGAGCCGAACTGAAGGGCCAGCAGGGCGAAGACGAGAAAAATGGCGATGACGAACATGTTCCCGGCCGAGGCGTACGTTTCGGTCATGGATTCAGCCTCCCCGCCGAAATGGTATTCATATCCCGCCGGCCAGGCGGCCTGCATGCCCTTGAGCCTGGGTTCGAAGTCGCCCAGAATCTGTTCGACCGTCCGGCCCTCGGTCTTGGACAGGACGGTGACCGAACGGCTGCCTCCCTTGTGCGTGATGGACAGGGGGGCTTCGCCCATGACCAGGTCGAGCAGGGAAAAGACCGACACGGTTTCGCCGTTGGGCCGAAAGGCCCGGAGCATGTACAACTCGTCGATCCGGGTCGGTCCCCCGGGCAGGCCGTCGCGGCTGGGCCAGGCCATGCCCAGCCGGATTTCCAGGTCGTCGCGGGTCCCGCTCAAGGGGAACCTGCCCGCGTCGATATCGGTCATGGCCATGCGCATCTGGTAAGCCAGGTCCTCCTGGCTGATGCCGTAAAAATCCAGGGACTCCCGTCGGGGCAGCAGCTTGGCGTCGCTGCGGGAAGGCCCGAGGTTGTCCCGCACGTCGGACGTGCCCGGAATCTTGCGCAACGCGGCCTGGACATCCAGGGAAATGGAACGGAGGCGGTCCATGTCGTCCCCGATCAGTTCGATCTGGATGGGGTCCTCGGTCGAGGTGCCGCCGGTTTCCGGCGTCAGGACCAACTGGCTGCCGGGGTGGCGACGCAGCACGGCGGCCAGTTCGTCGCGCAGGTCGTCCAAATATTCGAAGGCCATCCGGTCCCGTTGATCCAGTTCCTTGAAGATGCAGGAAAAACCCACGAAGTAGGTGTCTTCGTACGGCATGAGGGACTCGCCGATGGAGTTGCGGGCCAGAGGGCTTTTCTGACCGACAAACTTGACCACGCTCTGGAAATAGTCCTTGGAACGCAGCAGTTCGCCGACCTCGTCAGCCGTTTTTTGCGATGCGTCCAGGGTGGCGTCCGGTAAAAGCTCGATGGTCACGCCCAGGTTCCGGCCGTCGGTCTTGGGGTAGAGCAGGCTGGGCAAAAGGCCGGAACCGTACACGGCCAGGATGAAAATCAGGGCCGTGCCGGCGACCCAGGCCAGGGCCGAGGTCCGGTTGCGGACCGTGGTCTTCATGCTCCAGGTATAAAGCCGCCCCGAGAGCTTCTCGGTGATCACGTCGATGCGGGTCTTCTTCAGGCCGGTCCGGACGGACGGGAAGACCAGGCGGGAAAGGGGAATATCGACCAGCAGGGCGACCAGGAAGCTGATGACCAGGCAGGTGATGGTGGTCACCGGAATGATGCGGATGAACTTGCCGTCCAGGCCGCCGATTCCGAACAGGGGCACCATGGCCAGAATCGTCGTCATCTGGCCGGCAAAGGCCGCCATGCCGTACGTCTTGACCGTTTTCAAAGCGGCCTGGTTGAAACTGAGTCCTTCGACGAAAATGCCTTCATGCATGCCCTCCATCATCAGGATGAACACGTCCACCAGCAGGCCCAGGGCCAGGACCATGCCGATGATGACCATTTCATTCAGGGAGTAGCCAAGGACCCAGATGACGGCCAGGGACCCCAGAAAAGTCAAGGGAATGGACAGGCCGGCCACCAGGGCCTCCCGCCAGGAGAGCATGAAAAACAGGACTACGAACACGGCCAGCATGGCCTGCCAGCCGTTATTGAAAACGTCCCGCAGCTTGTCCCAGATATAGATCGACTGGTCGGATGTCAGGCGGTACTCCATGCCGTGGGGCCAGTCCGGGCTTTTTTCGGCCTTGTCCAGCAAGGCCTTGATCCCCCTGATCACGCGCAGCGTGTCCACGCCGGGCATCTTGACCACGGAAACGTCCACCGACCCGCGGAAGGGCGAACCCAGCCAGCTCAGCGACACCCGGGTCTTTTCCTTTTCCAGCTCCCGGCGGACCACGGCGACCTCGTCCAGGCGAACCACCCGGCCTTCGCTCAGGCGGGCCACCGGCAGGCTCCGGAGATCGGACACGTCCCGGAACCGGCCATGGAGCCGGAGTGTGGTGCCGATCTCCTCGCTCTCGATCCGGTCCCAGGGCATGTCCAGGTTGGCCGCCTGGATCGCGTCCCGAACCGATGTCGGGGAGATGCCCAGGGCGTAAATCCGGTCGGGGCGGAGTTGAATCTGGATGACTTCCTTGCGTTTTCCGCCCACTTCCACTCGGCTGACCCCGGGGATTTTTTCCAACTCCTCCTTCAGTTCCTCGGCGGCCAGCCCCATGACGGCCGGGTCCAGATCGCCGTACAGGGCGACCGTGAGAATCGGGGTGTCGTTGACCGAGACCTGCTGGATTTTCGGCTTGCCCGCGTCCCGGGGCAGGTCGGGTTCGGCGTCCCGGACCTTGACTCCCAGCAGCTGCATGGCCTCGTTCGGGTCGGCCTCGGCCTGAAACTCGACGGCCACCACCGAAAACGAGTTGAAGGAGGCGCTGCGCACCCGCTTCAGGCCCCTGACGGTCTTGACCTTTTTTTCGATTTTATTGGTGATCTGTTTTTCAATGGTCTCCGGGTCGGCGCCCGGCCATTCCGTCTGGATCGTGGCCTGGGGAATGGCCAGGTCCGGCAGGGCCTCCTTGACGATGGAGGAGTAGGCCATCAGGCCCGCGGCCGTCAGCAGGAAGGTCAGCAGCACGGCAAAGGTCGAGCGCAGAAAAAAAAAGCGGGCCAGGGGAGAGGCCTGGGCCGGATCAGGCGCCTCGTGGCCACGGGTCTCGGCGGCCGTTTCGCCGGTCGGACGTTCCTGCTCGCTCATTTCTCACCCTGACCCTCGATAGCCAGGACCTCGACCGGAGACCCATCCACCAGCCGGTGCCGGCCGTCGGTGACCAGGAGTTCGCCCGCGGTCACCCCGTCGGATATTTCCTGGCTGGTCAGGCCCATGATGCCTTCGCTGACCCGTCTCTGGGCCACCTGGCCCGACGGCTCGTCGACCACGAAAACGTAAGACCGGTTCTGCCGGTAAACAAAAGCGTTCAAAGGCGCCACCACCGCCGCCTTTTTCTCTTCGGCCACGATCCAGCAGTTGACGAACATGCCGTCGAGCAGGTTTTCCGCGCCTTGTGTGGTTCGAATCTTGACCTGGACCGATCGCCCGCCCGGGCTGACCGCCGGATTCACGGAAAATACCGTACCCCGGGCCGTCCAGGCGGCCCCCGGGGACGCCTCGTCCGGACCGGAGGCGGACAGGCCGCCGGCCAGGATGAAGGCCGGTTGGCCGGGCGTAAGGAGCATGGCGTCGAAGTAGGGCAGTTCGAGGGTGATTTCATACCGGCTCGGATCGATGATGACCATGGGGATCGTCCGGAGCAGGGACTCTTCGCTGTTCAGGTTGACCAGGTTGGGGGAAAAGTAGTCCCCTTCCCGGATGTTGACGTAGGTCAGAATCCCGTCAAAGGGCGCGTATATCCGGGTCCGTTCCAAGGCGACCTGGGACTGGCCGACCCGGGCCCGGGCCGAGGCTACGCCCGATCCGGCCGCGCCGGTCTGAGCCCGGGAGGCCTCGACCGCGGTTTCCGCGCTTTTAAGGCGGTTGAGATGGAAGTCGAGTTCCCGTTTGGACACCGCCGCTCTCTCATAAAGCTTGCGGTACCGTTCCACGTCGGCCTCGGCCATTTTCAAGTCGGCCAGGGCCTTGTCGAGCTGGGCCCTCGATATGCCGCCCTGCTGGCGGGTCTGGGCCAGTTCCGCTTCGGCGATTCGGGCTTGGTTCAGAAAGTCGCGTTCGTCCACCTTGGCCAGCAGTTCGCCTTGAGCGTCCTCGCCCCGTGGCCCCTGAACCCGGTCGCCCTCCTTCAGCTCCCGGCCGTTCTCGCCTTTCTTGACAAAGACCACCTTGCCGGACTGTTCGAAGGTCAGAAACTCGCGCCGTACGGCACGGGCCGTGCCCTGGCCGGAAACCCAGGCCTGGATCGGGCCCAGTCTGGCCCTGACGGCCTTGACCGTGAGAGGCGGGCGCTTGGCCGTCCGGGCCTGCTCCAGCCCCCTCCTGCCGCTCAAGCGTACGGAAGCGATCACGGCCACGGCGATGATCGCGGCCAGCAGGACCGCAACAAACAGAACTTTCTTCCTTGAGGGACCCGCCATGGTCCTCGGTCCTTTCCCTTGTTCTAATTGAAGATGATAAATTTCAAGTCAGATCGAGGTGTTTGTCAAGTCAAAAATCCTTTTATCCGTAAGGATTCGATGAACCGGGAAATATTGGGCACCAGGCGCCCGCCTGATCCCTTTGGGCTTGGCAAGCGAACCGGACTGAACTACAGTGTATCCGTCCCGAAACCAGTCCATCGGCATTTTCCCCGTTCGGAACCCAATGTCCCGCCCCGATTCGGGAGGGCACCCGCTTCGAACGATATCGGCGGAGCCGGAATATGAATCCAATCAACATCGGTGTGATCGGTTGCGGTCGTATTGCGGATTTGCACCTTCCCGGTTACCAGGGTCTGGATCGGGCCGGGATATACGCGGTCTGCGACGTTCGAAAGGAAACAGCCGAACGCCGCCGCGAGCAATGGGGCGCGGAAAAGGCCTATACCGATTACCGGGACCTGATCCGGGACCCGGCCGTCGACGCCGTGGAAATCCTGACGCCCCATCAACTCCACGAGGCCATGGCCATCGAGGCCCTCCGGGCCGGGAAGCACGTGGCCCTGCAGAAACCCATGACCACCTCCCTGGCCAGTGCCGACCGGATACTCGAAGCCGCCTCCCGCGCCGGCGTGGTTTTCAAGGTCACCGACAACTACCTGTTCTACCCGCCCATCGTCCTGGCCCGGAAAATGATCGGGAACGGGGAC
>Ga0180009_10001102_pt1 | contig 33902 bp, 34 predicted proteins | sample OS_PC_MetaG_FD_123537 | JGI IMG/M metagenome (GOLD analysis project Ga0180009, IMG submission 123537) | Groundwater microbial communities from the Aspo Hard Rock Laboratory (HRL) deep subsurface site, Sweden - OS_PC_MetaG | ecosystem: Environmental > Aquatic > Deep subsurface > Groundwater...
ACGATAACGATAGGCGAAGGGGAGACAGCGGGCGCGGTGACAACGGCCTTGATCGGGCCTGTGAGCTTTGCGGCAAATCAATCATTGCAATGGGATTTTCGAAATGGCGGCATGAAACTTACGGCGGCGACGTCTTTAACCATTGACACATCAGGTGCAGGTAACATCGACGTTTTTGCATCGGGCCGGGTTGAATGAGTGTTTTGCCCTAGAGAGTCCTCCATCTCTTTAGGGTTCACAGGGGAGAGTGAGGTATTCGTGAGGATGCTTCGGGCGAGTGTACCAGCCTTCATTCCTCTCCCCTCTCCAAAGGCTGCCGGTTGCGTGATGTAGCCGGCGGCCTTACTTAACGGCTACAAAAGTTTTTAAAAAGTGTCGATCACCCGTTTAAACATATATTGTAAAGAGGGTCTTTGCCGACGCATGGAACAACATATGGGGGATGGCAAAACTGTTAGACAGGCAGCAAAGGTAATGTCGGAAGAAGCCGAAGGAAAATGGAAGCCGGGAAGTATTGATCGTCTTTTTAGACTTTATATGAACCCGAATGCGGATGATTATCCGCAGAAACCACGCTTAATTAAAGACGATCCAGAGTATTATACCCCATTGAAATATATCGAGGCGGTCTTTTTTACAATTTTATGAGCGTTGCTAAATGGCAACAGAAACCACGCCAAATCAAGGACGATCCAGAGTATTATACCCCAATGAAATATATTACCCACGGGCGCGAGGATGTTAGCAGAAAGGATGATGACTTTAATGTGGAAGGATAGTGGTACCCCCGCGCGCGAGGATGCAGGAAGTCGGAAAATCCCGACAATCTGGAACGTCCCGTGGTACCCCCGCGCGCGAGGATGCAGGGGTCCTCATATCTTTTGGTTCAAATTTATCAGCGGATCTCCCCCGCGCGCGAGGATGCAGGGCCTTGAATGGGGAGCTGCTCGACATCGCTCCCGGATCTCCCCCGCGCGCGAGGATGCAGGGACTGATTTACAAATGGAAAAACATGACCCGTGATGTAGCCAATGAACTTTGGATTGCCAGGGTGAATTTGAAAGCACAAGGACAAAGAATAGATTTAACTTCAGCAAAAAATTGCCGAAGTTGGAGTGGCTATTGTGAAGAAATTGGGATCAGTCATCAATCAGCAAATAACTGGCTCAATAAATGGTTTCCTGAACAATTAAATTTAGGAGAGAATAAACCTATCATCGTAAAAGCCAATGCAAATGACTGGTTAAAAGAACAAGATCCGGGCAGAGCGCCGGGCAGGGGAGATATTGAAGGAGATGGAGAGAGAGGAACGAAAAAGAACAGATTTAACTGCGGTCCATGATGAACCCCAGATGCTCCCCGCGCGCGAGGGCGAAGGCGCTCAGATTCGGAATTCTCATTTCTGGTACACAGATGCTCCCCGCGCGCGAGGGCGAAGGGGTGATGCAGTGCATCAAGCAAATTTAACTGAATTAGACCAAAGATGCCGAGCGCAAGATGGGTGAGATGCTAAAGGTAACGGAGAGGGCTAAACGTGGACCAGATAAAGAAACAGGTCAGAGGTCACAGCGGGTAACCTCTGAAGATCCCCCCACCCTTGCCGAGCTGGGCCTATCAAAAAAAGAAAGCTCTGAGGCTGATTTACAAATGGAAAAACATGACAAGGGATGTAGCTAATGAGCTTTGGATTGCTAGGGTGAACTTATCAGCACAAGGTAAAAGAACTGATTTAACCTCGATGCAAATGCACCGAAGTTGGGAGGGTTATTGTGATGAGATAAGGGTTTTTTCTTGATTCTGGCGCCCAAATCGGCACCAGGTGAGGACTTTTTTAGATAAGGCAACACCATTTCAGATAATACCCGGTTTATTCAGACCGGGTTTTTTATTTCAGGTTGGAAATAGGGTTGGAATTGACTTTTTTGATATACGAAAGGGGTTAACCAATATCGGCTAACCCCTTGATTTTATTATGGCGGGGACGACGAGACTCGAACTCGCGACCTCCGGCGTGACAGGCCGGCGTTCTAACCAAACTGAACTACGCCCCCGCATGAGTCCCCGTCTCTTAAAGACAAGGACTATTTATTTTATTCGCGACCTTTCCCGTCACAAGTGACGGGATCATTCAACCAAACTGAACTACGCCCCCGAAAAACCTTTGGTTTTACATTTAGCTATTAGCCAGTGACCTCTGTGGCCAAAGGTAAATAGCGATAAGCTATTTCTGGTAGGCGGAACAGGATTTGAACCTGCGACCCCCGGCTTGTAAGGCCGATGCTCTCCCACTGAGCTATCCGCCCAAATAAAGTTTTCTCTATCTCACATATTAATGGCTTCTGTCAAGATGCTTCAGTGTGCAGTCACTTCAGGTGCGGCTGGTTTCGACTCCTTAACAGGTTCAATATGGAAAGGCTCACACTCTTCTTTCGGAGCAAAGAGAGTTTCCCCTTCCTTCAAAATCAGCGCCTCTTTCAGAACGTCATCCATGTGATCGACTAATGATATCTCTACCTTTTTAAGGATCTTGCCGGGTATCTCTTCCAGATCTTTCTTGTTTTCCAAGGGGATGAGTACCTTGGTTACATCACCCCTGTGGGCGGCCAGGATCTTCTCTTTCAGACCGCCAATGGGAAGGATTCTGCCCCTCAGCGTTATCTCACCGGTCATGGCAATATTGCGATTGACGGGCTTTCTTGTGAGTGCTGAGGCTATGGTGGTGGCAAGGGCTATACCCGCTGAAGGCCCATCTTTCGGTATGGCCCCCTCAGGGACATGGATATGGACATCAATCTTCTCGTAGAAATTATCTGGGAGTCTGAGTTGTCTTGCCCTTGACCTCACATAGCTGAGAGCAGCCTGAGCCGATTCTTGCATGACCTCCCCAAGTTTACCTGTTAATACCAGATTGCCTTTTCCAGGCATGATGGCTGCTTCTGTCTGGAGAAGTTCGCCTCCCACATCGGTCCACGCCAGACCAGTCGTAACGCCCACTTGATCATCCTCTTCGGTGCGCCCAAAGCGAAATTTATGTACACCCAGGTATTTATGTATGGAGGTGGCACCAATCTTGATCATCGTATCTTTTCCCGCTCTCACCACCTCTTTGGCCATTTTACGGCAGATGGAAGATATCTCACGCTCAAGATTACGAACACCTGCCTCCTTGGTGTAATTTCTTATAATGGTCAGGATGGCATTATCTGAAAAGGATATATTTTCCGGCTTAAGTCCGTTCTGCTCGATCTGTTTCTTAACAAGAAACTGTTTGGCGATTTTCAATTTTTCCAGTTCCGTATAGCCGGGCAGCCTGATGATCTCCATCCTGTCCTGGAGGGGAAGAGGAATACTATAAAGGGTGTTGCCCGTGGTGATGAACAGTACCTGCGAAAGATCATAGTCCAGATCAAGATAGTGGTCGTTAAAGGCAAAGTTCTGTTCCGGATCCAAAACCTCCAGCAGAGCGGCAGATGGATCCCCTCGAAAGTCCGTGCTCATCTTGTCCACTTCGTCCAGGCAGAAGACAGGATTATTGGATTTTGCCTTTCTCAGATACTGAATGATCTTCCCAGGCAAGGCACCTATATAGGTCCTCCTGTGCCCCCGTATCTCGGCCTCATCTCTGACTCCCCCCAGAGATAGTCGTACAAAATTTCGACCTGTCGCCCTTGCCACTGATCTGGCCAGAGAAGTCTTGCCAACTCCCGGAGGTCCCACCAGACAGAGTATGGGTCCCTTGATCTTTTTGGTCAGGGTCTGGACAGCAAGATATTCCAGGATCCTCTCTTTGGGTTTTTTGAGGCCATAGTGATCCTCTTCCAGGATGGCTTCGGCCGCTTCTATGTCCAACTTATCTTTTGTGCGTTCATACCAGGGAAGGGCAAGGATCCAATCGATGTAGTTGCGCACCACAGTGGCCTCTGCCGACATGGGGGACATCATCTTCAATTTTTTAAATTCCTGCCAGACTCTTGCATGGGCCTCCTTGGATAGTCTCTTCCTTTTAATCTTTTTTTCAAGTTGATCCACCTCTGCCTTAAAATCGTCCTTAGTGCCCATCTCCTTCTGAATGGCCCGCATCTGTTCGTTGAGATAATATTCCTTCTGGGTCTTTTCCATCTGTTTTTTGACCCTTTTCTTCAATCGTCCTTCCAGGGAAAGGATATTTATCTCATTGCCGAGCTTTCCAAATAGTTTCTCAAGCCTTTTCTCCAGATCTTCACATTCCAGAAGTTCCTGTTTGTCGCTTACGTTAAGGGTGAGATGGGCCGCTATTGTATCAGCCAAGCGGGCTGGATCATCAATGGAAGACACGGAAGAGACAAGATCCTTTCCGATCTTTTCATTTAATTTGGCATATTCTGCAAAGCTCTCATTCACTGTCCTCATGAGGGCCTTGATTTCAGGTGTCACATTAAGGCTGCTCTCAAGCTTTTTTACCTCAACCATGAAGAAATCCTGATTGTCCAAGAAATTTGCTATCATTGCCCGCTGTTTACCTTCGATAAGGGCCTTAACAGTCCCATCAGGCAGTTTCAATAGCTGGAGGACAGTCCCGAGTGTACCCAATAAATATACATCTTTATTAGAAGGGTTATCCACCTTAGCGTCCCTTTGAGCAGAAAGGAAGACCTCTTTCTCATGGGACATGGCATATTCCAGGGCCTTGATGGACTTATCCCGTCCCACAAAAAGAGGAACAACCATGTTCGGGAAGACAACCACGTCCCTCAAAGGAAGGAGAGGATAATGAAATCTCTCATCTTTTTGAACATTCATTGAATTTTTCTTCAAATTAAACATATTAAGCATAACCTGCCTTACTTTCATAAAGTAATAGAGGGGATTCACCCCTTGTTATAACCTCTTCTCCAATAACACATTCACGGATACCCTGCATACTCGGGATATCATACATAATGTCCAACATAACGGATTCCAATATGGCCCTGAGGCCACGTGCTCCCGATTTGCGTTTTATGGCATCATTTGCAACCGCAAGGAGCGCCTCTTCAGTGAACTTGAGTTCCACATCCTCAAGCTCAAAGAGCTTTTTATACTGCTTGACCAGTGCATTTTTCGGTTCCGTAAGTATCTTTACAAGGGCATCTATACTCAAATCACCAAGGGTTGCAAAGATGGGGATCCGACCGACAAATTCAGGGATGAGCCCGAATTTTATCAGGTCTTGAGGTTGTACCTGTGTTATAATTTCGTTGGTATCCTCCTCCTTTTGACTGTGAATATCGGCCTCAAATCCCATTGTCTTGCTACCGATACGGTTCCGGATGATCTTATCGAGACCATTGAATGTACCGCCACATATGAAGAGGATATTATTGGTATTGACCTTAACAAAGTCCTGTTGAGGATGCTTCCGACCTCCCTTGGGTGGCACACTTGCCATTGTTCCTTCTATGATTTTCAGGAGGGCCTGTTGAACACCTTCTCCGGAAACATCCCTGGTAATGGACGGACTGTCTGATTTTCTAGCAATCTTATCAATCTCATCGATATATACAATCCCTTTGCATGCAGCCTCCACTTCATAGTCTGCTATCTGAACGAGATTTAAGATGATGTTCTCAACGTCTTCACCTACGTATCCTGCCTCTGTCAAGGTTGTGGCATCAGCAATGGTAAAGGGAACCTTTAATATCTTGGCAAGGGTCTGTGCCAGAAGGGTCTTGCCCGATCCAGTAGGGCCGATAAGAATGATATTGCTTTTCTGAATCTCAACATCTTCCAGATCGATCTTCGTGCCAATGCGCTTATAGTGATTATGAACAGCCACTGAAAGTATCTTCTTTGGTTTCTCCTGCTCTATGACATATTGGTCCAGCAACTCTTTAATTTCATAGGGTTTTGGTAGTTGAGTCGTTACATCCTTCTCCTGGCTATACTCTTCAGCAATAATTTCAGTACAAAGTTGTATGCATTCATCACAGATATAGACAGCTGGACCTGCTATTAATTTTTTCACCTCGTCCTGACTCTTCCCACAAAAGGAACATAACAGATCATCGTTGGAATCATCTTTTCGTTGCATATGATTCTTCTCCTATTGCTTTGTCTCTTCTGGAATCTCCCGTTTTGTAATTACCTTATCAATAATCCCGTATTCTAGAGCCTCTTGACTGTCCATGAAAAAATCACGCTCAGTATCCTCTCTTATCTTATCTAAGGACTGTCCCGTATGTTTGGCAAGAATTTCATGGATGGATTCTTTGATCTTTAAGATCTCCTTAACCTGTATGTCTATGTCGGTGGCCTGCCCTTGTACACCCCCAAGTGGCTGATGAATCATAACCCTGGCGTGGGGCAATGCGTATCTCTTTCCCTTAGCCCCGGCTGCCAGGAGGAGAGCCGCCATGCTGGTGGATTGCCCCATACATATGGTGGCCACCTCAGGTTTAATATAGAGCATGGTATCGTATATGGCCAATCCTGCGGTGACAGACCCTCCTGGAGAGTTGATATAGATATTGATATCTTTGTCTGGATCTTCAGATTCAAGAAAGAGCATCTGGGCAATGACTGTATTGGCCATATCATCATGCACCTGCTCCCCTATAAAGATTATCCGATCCTTTAAAAGTCGTGAATAGATATCGTAAGCACGTTCACCACGGCTTGATTGTTCAACAACAATTGGTATAAGCATAAGTTCCGACTCTCACTCTCATTAGATTTGGATATTCAGACTGATATTTTACCAATGGGTTACCGGGTTCCACCCTATCCTCTATTTTCCTTCACCATGAATCACATCGGCTGTAACTTTGAAAATGTTAGCACTTTTCACTAAATAGTTCAAGGTCTTTTCCTCAAGGAGCTTCTCCTTGTATGAATCCACGAGATTGTTGGTTTCATAGTATTTACGTAGAACCCCTGAATCCTGGCCTATACTTTTGGCCATCGCCGTAAATGCATCGGAAAGCTCCGATTCATCGATATTCAGATTATTCTTCTTGGCTATCTCTCCCAAGATGAGCATATTCTTCACCCTATTTTCTGCGGCTGGTCGGAATTCCTCCCTTAACTTCTCTTCTCTTAAACCAGCTTTCTCCATACTTGAGCCTGCCCTTATCAGATTCTGTCTGATACTTTCAATGGCATATCTAATCTCCGATTCAACAAGGCTATCGGGTAACTCGAAAGATACACCATCAGATATCTTTTTGAGTATCCTCTCCTTTAATTCTTTGTCAATCCTTTTCTCCTCACGGGCGATGAGGTCTTCTCTAATCTTTATCTTGAGCCCCTCCAGATTATCAAAATCCGTCCCAAGGTTTTTGGCAAAGTCATCGTTCAGATCAGGGAGTTCCATCACCTTAATCTCTATCACTTTTACCCTGAAATTGACGCTTTTCCCTGCCAATTTGGAGTGATAATAACTGTCGTTAAAATCTACCTTTATCTCGGTTTCATCTCCTCTGTGAAGACCAATTAAAGCTTTTTCAAAATCTGGATGAAAGTCATTGCTTCCGGTTCTAAGCAAAAAATTGTGAGACTTGATCCCTTCCAATGCCTTTTCACCTTCAAACCCCTCATATTCCATGATAACATAATCATCTTCTTTAACAGTACGATCCTCATCAATGTTAATCAATTTACCATGGGTCTTTCTTATCTCTTCCAGATGCTTGTCTACGGCTTCATCACCTAAGGAGCATATCTCCTTTTGGACCTGTAGTCCCATGTCGTCCTTTAGTTCAAATTCCGGCCTAACCTCTATTACAGCGGAATACTTAAAGTTTTGATTGACTTTCAGGGGCCCGTTTTCAACAACCGGCATAGAAACAGGCAAGGTCTTGGTCTCTTCCACTGCCCTAGGTAGAGTTTCGCTGACTATTTCCCTTGTTACCTCTTCCATAACCTGTTGTGCAAAGTAATTCTCCAAAATTTTTCTTGGGATCTTTCCCGGCCTAAACCCCCGTATTTTAGCCCTTTTCCCATATTCTTTATAGGCCTTATCGAGTCTATTATCGACCTCTTTTGCCTCTATCTCTATCATGAGTTTTTTCTTAACGGGGCTGATATCTTCGAGATTCGTCTTCATCATCTACTCTTATAATTTATATCTATCTTCCTCTCTTCAAACCCATAAGGAGCTCTTAAGGAATCACATGCTACTTGATTTATTTTAGTTTAATTGATTGTATGAAAAATAAATATGATTTTTCTAAATTCAAGTAATACAAGTAATAAAGGTCACTAAAGAGATTTTGTGGGATTTCAATCTGGTAGAAACCATGTGTCTCTATCCCTTAACTTCCCAATTTTATTTATATTAAATATCTCCTGCGTAAAAAATGAACATTGGACTAAAAGCACGCAGAAATCGTGCCAGCTTGACCAGAAATCGTCATAAACAGAATCTAAGGTGAAAAATCTTTGACCCGTTCTGAGGGAGGCATGTAGTAAAGAAGGTTGGCGGATTCTATCTAATCTCTATTCCGTTTCTTTACCAATTGGATAAATTCCTCTAAACTTTGCTCAGAGCCAAATTCATCATTATATAGTTTGTCACTCCAGATGGTAAGGCCCAGATTAAAGATACGATGAATTAATCTATCAGCGTTTTCAACTCCTTGCGACTTTATCACCTGGTAAAGCAGATCATCAGGGACTTTTATTGGATAAACCGCTGTTTGGGCATCGACGTCCGACTTTAGATACTCCTGGACACTCTTTAGGATTCTTAGGTTTACATATTTCCTTTTGTATTCTTCCTCGTTCATTTTCTTCAACTCTGTTAGTTTTTGAATATAGTACAAAAATGCTTGGAAGTCAACTGAAAGCGTGCCATATCTAAGGAAGATGATCCCTTATAATAAGGATTTTATTCATAATACCTGTTTGTTGATGGTGGAAGTCCAGTGAAAAATGTGATGTTCTCATTCCAACTGTTAGCAAATGAAGAGAAGGCGCGAGTGGGTAAGCTCATAACCCCCCATGGCGTCATCGAAACTCCCGCATTCGTTCCTGTGGGTACCAGAGCGACGGTTGAGGCTTTATCCGGCGAAGATCTTCTTAAGATGGGGTGCAAAGTGATAATCACCAATGCTTATCATCTACACCTGCAACCAGGCGAAGAGATAATAAAAAAAATCGGAGGGCTTCATCGATTTATGGCTTGGAAAGGACCTATCATAACCGACTCCGGTGGTTTCCAGATCTTTAGTTTGGGTGCAGGCAAAAACCACGGGGTTGGTAAAATAGCACCGATCTTTCCGGAGTACGGAGATCATGGAGGGCATTTCAGATCTAAAAAAGGAAAACCACTGGTAAAAGTCCATGATGATGGTGTGGAATTTATATCATATCTGGACGGCTCACCACATATTTTCACTCCTGAACGGGTCATAGGTATTGGGGAGAAGTTGGGGTCTGATATTATGCTAGTTTTGGACGAATGCACATCTCCACTCCATGATTACCATTATACCAGATCCGCCATGGAGCGAACCCATCGATGGGCCATGCAGGCATTAGACAAATTTCAGCGTGCCTCTCATGGGAGTCAAGCACTCTGGGGCATCGTACAGGGTGGGGCGTACCGTGATCTTAGGCAGGAAAGCGCCACATTCATTTCAGAGCTTGATTTTAGCGGATACGCCATTGGTGGAGCCCTGGGCGAATCCAAAGAAGAGATGCACAAGGTTCTGGAGTGGACGATTCCTATCCTGCCTCAAGACAAGCCGCGCCATCTTCTGGGGATAGGCTATATTGAAGATATCTTTGATGTGGTCATGGGAGGGATTGATCTATTTGACTGCGTTGCACCAACTCGATTAGCCCGAACAGGCACACTCCTTGTTGAGAAATCGGGGGAGCGATTCAGAATACATATCCTCAATGCACGATACAGGGATGATTCCGGGCCTATTGAAGAAGTTTGCAATTGCTATACCTGTTCTAACTATTCTCGCGCTTATTTGAGACACCTTTTCATGGCCAATGAACTTTTGGCCATACGTCTGGCGGCTATTCATAATCTTTACTTCATGGAGAGATTGATGCGCCAGATCCGTACTGCCATAAAAGGAGGAAGGCTGGAAGCATTAAAACGTGAGTGGATGAGAGAACTCTCTAGTCCTCTGGAACAATGATGTGAAAATCCGTTTAACCCAACTCAGCCAAAGATAAGAGGTGGCTCATATGAGATGGAAAGGGAAATTTATTCTTGATTTTAACAAATCACACCTGAAAAGACTTTTAAATGCAGAATAACTCTTTACAATTAAAAATTTTTTATATTATTATATTAAGCGTTATCATGGATTGAATCGGTTTTTTTCTGTTACATACAGATTTTCATAAATATCTAAAGGCTTTGATTATGCCCATCTATGAGTATGAAGCTATGGACCCTGGTAGTGCCTGCCGTTACTGTGGGGACGGATTTGAGATTATCCAGGGGGTCCATGAAAAACCGCTTTCAGCCTGTCCCCATTGTGGGAAGCAGGTAAAAAAGACCATCTCCTGGTGCCATGCGGCAGTGATGGAGACTTCTGATGAGCATGTCAGTGTGGAAAAAAAGATAAAAGAGTATGAACACTCGGGGATGTGGAGCCATGCGGCTGAACTGGCGGATAAACATTCGGAAAAAATCAATGATAAGGGCCTTAAGATGAGGGCCCTGGACAACTACAGCAAGGCAGGTTATGATGCGGATTCACTCGCCAAACATATTAAAACCAATAATGAATGAAGGAGGATTAAGGTTATGAGGGGTAGAAGTTACGGTTTTTACTTTATCATCTCTTTTGTTTTCATGCTTATCTGTACTTGGGGAATGCCCATGGTGGTTCCTTCTGCATGGAGTGATGAAGAGAAAGAGAAGAAGGATCTTCCGCCCAGGGGGATATCCATCGCCCTTGAAAACCCGGGAGTGATCGTACCCCAGGGTGATGATGTGAGCATTGATCTGGACGTGACCAATCGTGGAAGACAGGACGAGAATATTGAGCTGAGTATTCCATCGGTCCCTAAAGGCTGGAAGGCAAGGGTAAAGACCTACAGCTTCGAGATCAACCGTGTTCATGTGAAAAGCGATAAATCCAAATCCCTCACCTTCAAGGCCGAAGCGAATGAAGAGATAGCCCCGGGGGATTATACCTTTCTGATTAATGCCAAAACCGAGGACGGGGCGTTCAAGTCTTCCAGCAAGGTCGTCATCACGGTGGAGAAGAAGGAGAAGGAGAAGAAAACCAAAGGCATCAATATTACCACGTCATACCCGGTGCTTCAGGGCCCAACGGATGCCAAATTTGAATTCTCCATTGAGGTGGAGAATAAGCTGGATAAAGACACCCTCTTTAACCTGAGTGCTCAGGGACCTAAGGACTGGGAGATAAATTTTAAACCGGCCTATGAAGACAAATTCATCTCCAGTCTGAGAATCAAGAAGGACGCGAGTCAGACCATGGCGGTGGAGGTAAAACCCTATCCATGGGCCGAAGCGGGCTCCTACCCCATCCTGGTGAAGGTGAGTTCAGAAGATGCCAAAGCAGAGGTCAAATTAAAGGTTGTCCTTACGGGAACCTACAAGCTGGAGGCTGGAACCGCAGATGGTCTTCTCTCTTTGAATGCCTATCAGGGCAAACCGGCCAATATCTCCTTTTATGTTAAAAACACGGGTTCTGCCACCCACAATACGGTGAAATTTCTCTCATTCAAACCCGAAAACTGGAAAGTGGAATTTAAGCCCGAAAGACTTGAAAGCCTGGCTCCGGGGGATCTGAAACAGGTTGAGGTGACCATTACGCCGGCGGATCAAGCCCTGGTGGGAGACTACTCGGTGAGCCTCCGTGTGGAGGGAGAGAAGGATACCAAGAATATGGAATTCAGGGTTACGGTAAAGGCCTCCACAGCCTGGGGCTGGATAGGGATCGGCATTATCGTTCTGGTTATAGCCGGGCTTGTTGTTCTATTTATCAAATTGGGGAGGCGCTAAAATGGTTCCTGAAACCATCATAGAGACCCAAGAGCTGACAAAAAACTATGATCGCCTGACAGCAGTGGATCATCTTAGCTTCAGTATTGAAGAAGGGGAGATCTTTGGATTTCTGGGACCGAATGGTGCAGGCAAGACCACCACCCTCCTTATGCTTCTGGGGCTTACCCAGCCTTCCGGGGGGAGTGCCAGGGTTTGCGGTATGGATCCTGTGAGAAAAGCCAGAGAGGTGAAGCGACTCGTGGGTTATCTCCCTGAGAATGTGGGTTTTTACGGAGACCTGAATGCTGTAGAGAGCCTGAACTACATCGCTGATCTGAACGATATGGATAGAGACCTGGCCAAAGAGAAGATCCCCGAAGTTCTGGAAGTGGTTGGTCTTTCAGGAGATACCCATAAGAAAGTTGGGGATTACTCCCGGGGGATGAAACAGCGTTTAGGCATTGCGGAGGTTCTTTTAAAGGACCCAAAGGTGATGTTTCTGGACGAACCCACCCTGGGGCTGGACCCCGACGGTGCATTTCGGGTGATAGAGCTGATTAAATCATTGAACCAAGACAGAAAGATCACGGTGCTTCTCTCTTCCCACCTCCTTTACCAGGTTCAAAAGATATCAAACCGTGTGGGGATCATGATTAAAGGGAAGATGGTGGCAGAGGATTCCATCGAGGCGCTGGCCCGGGAGAAGTTCGGAGTGGGGGAAGAGAAATACACATTGGAAGAGATCTACATGAAATACTTTCAGGAGGTTTGATATCATGAAGGGGCTGTCAGCCATTTACAGAAAAGAACTGGCGGATCATTTCAGCAGTTATCGGTTTATTATCCTCTTTGCCATGATCGCCATGGTGAGTTTTATCACCAGTTACATGGCGGGTATGAACATGAGGGAGAGCCTGGAAGGCATAGCCAAGCCCAAATTTGTCTTTCTCATGCTCTTTAATATCCCCGGGGCCCTATTTAGCATGGTCCAGTTTGTCTCCTTCTTTGGCCCCCTCATCGGGCTGGTGTTGGGATTTGATTCCATAAACCGTGAAAGGGCCAACGGAACACTTGTGAAACTGGTATCCCAACCCATCTACCGTGATGCGGTCATCAACGGGAAATTTTTTGCCGGTGTCACCACCATCACCATCTTGCTGGTGTCCATCGTGTTGGTGATATCCGGTTTTGGTCTAACCATCCTGGGGGTGGTGCCGGGCATTGAGGAGATATGGCGTCTGGTTGTCTATCTCATCATCAGCATCTTTTACATCTCTTTCTGGCTCGGGATATCCATACTCTTCTCCATCTGTTTTAAGGGTATCGCCACCTCTGCCATGGCTTCCGTTGCATTGTGGATCTTTCTGTCCTTCTTCGTGTCCATGGGGGCCAGTGTGCTGGCCAACACACTTGCTCCGGTGGATAAAAAAGGAGGAACGGGTCCGGAGATCATCGTCAAAAATGCCCGGATCAAGGAAGGGGTCTCTCTTTTCTCCCCCATGGTCCTCTATTCAAGCGCCACATCCACCATCGTTAACCCCATGCAAAAGACAACCAGTTCCCTCATCCTCATGGGTCCCATGGAGAGGATTTCGGCATCCCGTTTTCAGAACCCCCTCTCTTTGGGCCAGAGCATTGTGGTGGTCTACCCCCACATGGTGGCCCTCGTAGCCATAACCTTGATATGTTTCGCCATCTCTTACCTCATATTCTTGATTCAGGAGATCAGAACATAGGCTATATACCTTCATAATAACAGGTAACCCCCCCACTCTGCCGGTGGACTCCTAGGGTTTAACATTTCCGGGAATATAAGTAAGCCTCCTCTGAGTGAACAGATCAAAGTTCACAGCAAAGGAGGCTCTCAATGTACGAGACTGGAAGATTAAACAATACAATGTGGGATTGCAAGTACCATCTCATTTGGATTCCCAAATACAGGAGAAAATTGTCATATGGACAACTCCGAAAATGTCTTGGAGAAGTTTTCAAAGATTTATCTATACAAAAGGAGAGCGGAGTCGTGGAAGGTCACCTAATTCCGGACCATTTGTTCATATGCTGCTCTCAATTTCACAAAAATATTCGATTGCACAAATAGTGGGTTTTATCAAGGGCAAAAGCGCAATTCACATCGCAAGATCCTTTTCTGGACACAAGAGGAACTTCACAGGCAAGAATTTTTGGGCCAAAGGTTATATGTTTTGTGCCCACAGTATGCAAAGACGAAAAGGCCGCTCCCGAATACTTAAGAAACAGGAAGCAGAAGATCGAAGGCTCGATTAGCTGGATTTATTTAGATAGTTACCACATTCAGGCACTTCATATTTTTCAACCAATTAATGCTGTGTTAGCAAAACAAAGGGTAATACTTGACATAAGGATAAAAATAGCCTAATATTTACAGAATCTGGCGGGCAAGAGGAAGATTGCCTCTTTAGTTAGGAGATCAGCCGAATGTAGGCCAACAGTGGTATCACTGTTGGCTTTTTTTTGTACTACTCCTTGACCCCCACTTGCAACCTTGAAATCGGATATTGTCCCCACGGCCACGGTGGAGCAAGACACGCAGTTTGGCTCAGGAGGTATGGGAGTATGGAAAATACAACTTCTTTTGAGGAACAGAAGAAGACCATAGCCTCTTTTGCAGTTATTTTCCTGAGGAAAGAATTTGGTTTTCTGTCTCAATCCATCAAAATACTGATGGAGCATGATTTGGTGGTGATACCAGTGGATGACTTTCTTAGTGCGGCAGAGATTGAGATGGCACCGGATATGAGAAACTCAAAGATGATTCATGACATGTATTCAAAGCTATTTCATGGAGTGAAGTCGTCTCCTGTTGATCAAGTTACTGAAATTACGTTCAAAAAAGTCTTATCGGGCCAGATTAATATCAATTTTGAAACCATAGTATTAATAATGACTTTCTTTACTGCATCAAACTCAATAAGTGCTGAAAGTAAGCAGTAGTTGAAGAGGAACAAAAAATGGCTTCTCATGGCCCTGGGAGTTGGAGTGCTCTCGGGGGAAAGCACCATGATGAAACGATGGTTGCATAATCCCGAGGAACGATTCCCAGGCCTGCAATTTAAGGATAGAAGGAAAACAAATCTGAATAAGGAGGTTGAACCGTGACCAAGACAAAAGGACGGCGCAAGGTCACCATGGACCACGTGGCGCAAGCGACAAAGATATTCCATAGAGGAGGAACAGATGAAAAAGGCAATACCCCATAATGGCGTTCGGCCCAATCCCGAGGGAGATTGGCCGGAAATAGATCCTACGACCTTTGTGGATCCCAGCGCACAGTTAATCGGTACCGTTCGCATCGGTCCAAATGTTTTTATCGGGCCTCAAGTGGTGATCAGGGCGGATGAAGCCGATAGCGAGGGGAAGGTTCACCCTATCGTAATTGAAGCGGAAACCAATATCCAGGACGGCGTTATCATCCATTCAAGGGGAGGCACGTCGGTGCACATAGGTCCGAGAGCATCCATTGCCCACGGGGTTATCATCCATGGTCCATGCGTGATCGGAGAAAGATGCTTTGTTGCCCTTCGGGCCGTGCTTTACAGGGCCACCCTGGAAGAGGGCGTCTGGGTGGGAATAGGATCGATCATCATGAGGGCAACCATCCCCTCCCACACCATGATACCTGCTGGGTCGGTAATCCGTTACGATAGTGATGTGCGCCACTTCAGATTCACCAATGTAAAAGAAGAAGAATACCAGAGGAACGTTTTTGAAGCATCCAGCACACTTAGGCAAGAGTACTTGGATCTCTATAGCGACGGCGTCTCTGAAAAAGTCGCTGGTTAATTCCGTTTGGGCCAGTTGAAATCCTAAATGATGGACCCGAAGCGAAAAATTCGGAACAAGCAATCCTGGAGAACAACAATCTCAGCAGGATTTGTTGTAGACAAATCGAATATTAAGAAAGGGTTATTGGGATCTCCATAAAAGGGTAAAAGGCGGTGAAAGTTGAACGCAAAGGGCAAATTGGTGTTCTCGCCTCAAAGAAAGCAAGAGCATCAAGGTAGGAGGATAATTGGAAGCTTATCGAGTTGAGATCATAGTATTGGATCCAAATACTTTTGAACTAAAGCTGTACGATAGCATGGAGGATAAAAGGTATCGTAGCTGGAAGATACCCATGTCTGTTGCCACAGCCATTGCTTCTTGGTGGCAAGAGCAGGGGCCTTATGGAATGTCAAGGGAAGGGAAAAGAACTGCGAGCGTGCTCATCTCCATGCTCTCTTCCGAGCATGTTGATATCAAAGAATTTGATCGCCTGGGGCATCCCAAACTGGCGGGCTGGTCCCTTCCCGTGGTTGTGGTGGAGGCATTGTGACCGAAAACATATCAAAAAGGCAATAAGGGCACTGAAGGATACTTTTGGATGAAGACACGGGAGATTATCCCATTTGTTGGGAAAATTGCTAAGGAGACGAAGAATATAGAAACAAAGTCTATGATAAGGGAAAAAGATCTCCCGGGCCTGAAGCTGATGAATCGGGGCAAAGTCAGAGACATCTACGATCTGGGAAGGACCCTTTTGATCGTGGCCACGGATCGCATCTCTGCCTTTGACGTGGTGATGAAAGAGCCGATACCAAATAAGGGTCCTATTCTGACCCGCATTTCCGCCTTCTGGTTCGAGGCCACTGAGAACATAATACCTAACCATATGATTTCGACTGACGTAGGAAACTTCCCTCCGGTCTGCCAGTTCCATTGGACGGTCTTGGATGGGAGGGCATGGAATTGCTGACTGCTTAGCTTATGCCAATCCAACAGAAAAGGAGACTAACTATGTACGGTCTATCCCAGGTTACAGATAAAGATTTCGATGAAGAGATCGTCCATTCCGGTATGCCGGTCATGGTCGATTTTTGGGCCGATTGGTGCCAACCTTGCAAAATGCTGACACCTGTAATCGAAGAACTTGCCCTGAAGTATCGGGGCAAGATAAAGATTGTACAGATGAATGTGGCTGAAAATCCTCACACTCCAGCCAGATTCGGGATCAGGAATATTCCTGCGCTTATCCTCTTCTGAGGAGGAGAGGTGGAGCAGATAATCATTGGTCTCTATCCAAAGGGCCATATAGATGAGGAACTGAAGAAGTTGTTTTAAGGAACCATGAAAGAATTCCCTCAATTCTTTCTTTCAAACCGGTCCTTTTCACCATTGATCATCTATTAGGGTGCCTTTCCACTAAGATAGGGCTGATCGGAGAAAGGGATTCAATTATTAGAATGGAGGTTTACGATGGATACTTACTTAGAAGAGGGACCCAAAAATCCCATTAAAATTCAGGACACCACCTTTAGAGACGGTCACCAGTCCCTATTGGCGACAAGGATGAGAACCGAGGACATGGTCTCCATTGCCGGGAAGATGGACGGTGTGGGTTTCTGGGCCATGGAAGTGTGGGGAGGCGCAACATTCGATTCCATGCATCGTTTCCTGGGGGAAGATCCGTTTGAGCGCGTCAGGACCTTAAAACAACACATCAAGAAGACACCCTTTTCAATGCTCCTGAGGGGCCAGAACCTGGTGGGATACCGCAACTACGCCGATGATGTGGCCAAATTGTTTGTGGACAAGTCCTGTGAGGTTGGAATTGATGTTTTTCGTGTGTTTGACGCCTTGAATGATTTTCGCAATTTTCAAACCGTTGTGAAAAGGATTAAAGCCAACGGCAAGCACGTTCAGGGCACCATCTGCTATTCGCTGACCGAGAGGCGTATGGGAGGCGAGGTCTTCAACCTTGATTATTACAAATCAAAGGCCAAAGAGATTCAGGACATGGGGGCTGACACCCTCTGCTTGAAAGATATGGCAGGCATCATGTCACCTTTTGATGTGGCCAAAATCATCATGGAATTGAAAAAGGAGATAACTATCCCTATTCATCTCCACACCCACTATACCAGCGGCATGGCCTCCATGGTCTATCTGGAGGCCATCAAGACGGGCGTGGACATCATAGATACCTGCTTGGCCCCCTTTGCCCTGAGGACGTCCCAGCCTGCTGTAAAGCCCATTGTAGCGACACTGTATGGGACGAACAGAGATCCGGGGTTTGATCTGGATCTCCTGCTTGAACTTGGGGATTACATTGAGAAGATTGCCCCCAAATACCGGGATTATCTTGCAAAGCACAAAATGTCGGTGATTGACACAGGCGTGCTGCGCCATCAGGTGCCGGGAGGCATGCTTTCCAATCTGGTGAACCAGCTTAAGGAGGCCAAGGCCCTGGATCGGTTATCTGAGGTTTACAAAGAGATCGCCGTGACAAGGCACGAGCTGGGGACCCCTCCTCTTGTTACCCCAACCAGCCAGATCGTAGGGGTTCAGGCGGTATTGAACGTGCTCTTTGGCAAATATAAGATGGTGACCAATGAGGTGAAGGACCTTGTCTTTGGCCTGTATGGGAAGACACCTACACCTGTGGACCCGGAGGTACAGAAAAAGGTTCTTAGAAACCATAAACGAGGAGAGACCCCTGTTACCGGTCGTGCAGCCGATTATCTGGAGCCTGAACTAGATAAGGTCAGAGAAAGGATAGGAAACTTGTCAAAGGACGATTACGACCTGCTCATCGCTGCACTCTATCCCACAACAGGAGAGCAGTTCCTAAAATGGAAGTATGGCCTTGAGGAAAAACCACCCGAGGTCAGGCCTAAGACCCTGGAAGATATCCGGAGAGAAGACGAAGCCATAGCTGGGGCCCTGGAGCAATTGTGCAAAAGCATATGAAGTGCCCTGGCCGTTTAGCAAAACTATTCTCTTGACAGAAAAATACAAAGAGATTAAGAATCACGCAAATTGGCAGATAGGGGGAGGATAGCCCCGGTATCGGGGGGATCAGCCCAAAGTAGGCCAACAGTGATACGACTGTTGGCCTTTTTTTTATGCTTCCTTATTTCCGGCTTGCACCAGGCATATAGGATTTGATCAATGACCATTGGTAAACAGGCCTTTTTTAAGGCTCGGGAGGTATGAAGGATGGAAAAGGCATCACATTTTGAGAAACAACGAAAGGCCCTGGCCGATGTCACAGATATTTTCCTGAGGCAAAACTTCGGTTTTTCTCCCAAATCCATCAAAGTACTGATGGATCACGATTTGGTTGTGATAAGAACAGATAACTTCCTCTCTCGCGCTGAAATTAAGTTGGGACAGGAAAAAAGAGACAAAAAACTCATTCATGAGATGTATTCAAGACTTTTCGATAGAGTGAAAGCAGCTTTGGTTGAAGGGATTGAGCAAATCACACGAAGGAGAGTTATATCCAGCCATATCAATATTAATTTTGAGACTGAATTGTGCATGATGGATTTCTTTTTGGCATCAAAACCAAACAAGGAAAATATGAGGCTCGCTTTGCTCATGATGCCGCCGGAAAAAGAATAAATGGGGTTTTACTTATCGTTTTAGGATCGGGAATGTTTTTTATGGAAAGCCCCTGGATAAGATACTGGTGGAAGAACATGAAGGAGAGATTCCCCAAACTGCAAGGCAAAGAGAAAGGACCGGTAGCTCTGGAAAAGGCGGTTGGACCAGGACAAAGGAGAGAATTGTCTTCAGAGCAAAGGAGCTCTCAGACGAAGATTTTGTAAAACAATTAATGATTCAGGAGAGAAGGAACATGGAAAGACCAAAAGTGGGCATTCTCATGGGAAGTGAGAGCGATCTTGACAAAATGCAGCAGGCTTCCCAGGTGCTGGAGGAGATGGAAGTGGCCTATGAGATGAATATCCTCTCCGCCCATCGCGTACCGGATCTGACGGCCGAATATGCCCTCTCTGCCAGAAAGCGAGGTTTGGAGGTGATCATCTGCGGCGCAGGTATGGCCGCTCATCTGGCCGGGGCCGTTGCCGCCCAAACCACGCTGCCGGTAATTGGTGTGCCCCTGGCTTCCGGGGCCCTGTCGGGAGTGGATGCTCTTTATGCAACGGTTCAGATGCCTTCCGGTGTTCCTGTGGCCACCGTGGCCATTGACGGGGCCGGCAATGCTGGCTATCTGGCTTGTCAAATCCTGGCCATATGGGATGAAAAACTGGCCCTGCGCCTTGCGGCCGGCCGTCAGGCCACTCGCGAAAGGCTGTCCCAGATTCCAGATAAACTCAAAACCCGGCTTAAGTGATAAGGAGGGTTTAAAGGTATGAACACTCTTAAAACCACGATGTTAATGGCTGCCCTCACGGTTCTTTTCGTGTTGGTGGGCAATGCCCTTGGCGGCCAGGGGGGAATGATGCTTGCCTTTGCCTTAGCTTGCATCATGAACCTAGGCACCTACTGGTTCAGTGATCGAATCGTGCTGCGCATGTACAGGGCAAAAGAAGCGACCCAGGAAGAGGCCCCCCGGCTCTATGACATGGTCAAAGAATTGGCCCTTAAGGCCAATCTCCCCATGCCAAGGGTCTATATCATCCCCGGGGAGACTCCCAATGCTTTTGCCACGGGCAGGAACCCTTCACATGCGGCTGTTGCCGTTACAGAAGGGATCCTGCGCCTTCTCTCCCGTGAGGAGGTGATGGGGGTGCTGGGGCATGAGCTGGCTCATATCCGGAATCGGGATATTCTTATTGGGACCATTGCAGCCACCTTTGCAGGAGCCATCTCCATGCTGGCCAACATGGCTCAATGGGCCATGATTTTCGGCCACCGGGATGATGAAGAGGGGGTAAACCCCATCGCAGCCATTGTCATGATGATCATAGCCCCACTGGCGGCCATGCTCATCCAGATGGCCATTTCACGCTCCCGGGAGTATATGGCCGACAGGGAAGGTGCTCGAATTCACGGCAACCCGCGCCATCTGGCCCAGGCCCTTAGAAAGCTTCAGCGTGGCGTGGAAAGAGCTCCCATGGAGGCCAATCCGGCCACGGCCCATATGTTCATCGTCAACCCCCTGCGGGGTGGTGGGGTCATGCGACTCTTTAGTACCCATCCGCCCATAGAAGAAAGAATCCGTCGGCTTGTAGAAATGAGCGCTTAGAGAGACATGGTTTGATGATCGGGTTTCTTGGGTGTTTGCGGTTTTAAGCTTTGATGAGCAAACGAGACGAATCATGAAGAGAACAGAATGCCTTAAGGTGACCATATCAACCCCTGGCCCGGAAGGAACAGGACAGAAAGACCTGGCACGATTGGACCTGTGGCGGGAGGAGAGGGCAGGCATCCCGGAAGTGATTCTCTGCTCTGGAAAAAGGCCACGGGACGTGATCGAGCTCCTCAAGGCCATGGCCCTGAAGAAGGGGCTGGCCATGGCCACCAAGGCCAACCGGTCCTGCCTGGCTTTGGCGAAAAGGGAAAACGACCGAGCGCTCCATTTCGAGGTCTTTAACCGTGCCCAAGTTATTATAACTCAAAGGCAAAATCACACCCTGCCGATTCCGCAGGGCCTGGTGGGCATCCTGGCCGCTGGCACAGCCGATGTGGGGGTGGCCGAGGAGGCCAGAATCACATTGGAGGTGCTGGGCTGCAAGACCATGGTTGCCTACGACGTGGGTGTGGCTGGTATCCATCGAGTTTTCCAGCCCCTGGAAGAGATGAGGGCCAAAAGGGTGCAGGCAGTCATCGTGGTGGCGGGAATGGAGGGGGCCCTGGCCTCAGTAGTCAAGAGTTTGGTTCCGGTGCCGGTCATCGGGGTGCCCACTTCTGTGGGATACGGTCTGGGTCGGAATCGGGTCTGTCATCATGAAAGCAACCATTCCCTCCCATACTATGATCCCAGCGGGTTCTGTGATCCGTTGCGAAAGCGATGTGCGCAACTTCAGATTCACCAATGTAAAAGAAGAAGAATACCAGAGGAACGTTTTTGAAGCATCCAGCACACTTAGGCAAGGGTACTTGGATCTCTATAGCGACGGCGTCTCTGAAAAAGTCGCTGATTAATTACATCCTGGCTGGATAAAAACATTATATGCTGTCTCTTTTGACAAGGGATCAGAACCAGCAAGCCTTTAGAGCAACAATTTCAGCATGATGTGATGGCTGCGAATCGTTTGTTGAGAGAGGTTTATTAGATTTTTTTAAATGACCTGTTCGCTTGCGGCAGGGTTACCGAATAAAAGTCGGGTCCAGGGCTTGTCCTGGAGTCTAATACCTTTTATTGGAATCTCCTCAAATGAGGAGTAGCTGGAGAAGGTTGAACGCAAAGGGCAAACCGTTGTTCTCGTATCAGAGGAACGAAACACATCAATGTGGGAGCAAAATTGGAAGCATATCGAGTTGAGGTCATCTTCTTGGACCCAAACACTGTGGAATTAAAACTATACGATAGCCAAGAGGACAAAAGATATCGCAGTTGGAAAATCCCTATGCCTGTTGCCGAAGCCATTTCTTATTGGCGGCAAAATATGGGAGATCAGCGAACACTAATGAAGAGTAAAAGACTCGGCAACGTAGTCATCTCAATGCCTTCTTCCGGGTTTGTGGATGTCAAGGAACTGGATGTCTTGGGACATCCCAAGCTTGCAGGCTGGTCCCTGCCCGTGGTTGTGGTGGAGGCGTTGGCCAAAAAGTTAGTTATAAAAAAACAAGAAAAGGGCATCGGGGAATCTTCTTGAGAAAATATATCAAGATAAAACAGTCTTAAAAGAAAGGATAAAGGATACGAAGAACATGGCAACAAATCGTTTAATAAGGGAAACCGATCTGAAGGGCCTGAAGCTGATGAAACGGGGCAAGGTTCGGGATATCTACGACCTGGGGAACGACCTTTTGATCGTGGCAACGGATCGGATCTCTGCCTTTGATGTGGTCATGGATGATCCTATTCCGGATAAGGGTAGAGTCCTTACCCGGATCTCCGCCTTCTGGTCCGAGACCACTGAGAACATAATACCCAACCATATGATTTCGACTGACGGAGGAGACTTTCCTCCGGTCTGCCAGATCCATTGGGAGGTGCTGGAAGGGAGGAGCATGCTGGTACGCAATGCTAAGCCCCTTCCTGTGGAGTGCATTGTGCGGGGATACCTGGCTGGCTCCGGGTGGAAGGACTATTGCTCGACCGGAGAGGTCTGCGGGCAAAGGCTTCCATCGGGACTTAAAGAGTCGGCCCGTCTTCCCGAGCCCATCTTTACCCCCTCTACCAAGGCCGAGGGAGGGCAACACGATGAGAATATCCCCTTTGAGCGCATGATCGAACTCATTGGAAAAGGCATGTCTTACCGGGTGCGGGAGGTGAGCCTGGCCCTTTATGAAAAGGCCCTGGCAGTGGCTGAGCCGAAGGGGATTGTTATCGCGGATACCAAGTTCGAATTCGGGATCCTGGACGGCGATCTGATCCTAATCGATGAGGTCCTGACCCCGGACTCTTCCCGCTTCTGGCCAAGGGATCAGTACAGACCGGGACGTTCTCAGCCGAGCTTTGACAAGCAATATTTACGGGATTACCTGGAGGGCCTGAACTGGGGGAAGACATATCCTCCCCCCCGTCTTCCCCCTGAAGTGATCGCCCAGACCGCCCAGCGCTATCGGACGGCCATGGACATGCTGACTGCTTAGCTTATGCCAATCTAACATAATAGGAGACTAACCATGTCTGGTCTATCCCAAGTTACTGACAAAGACTTTGATAAAGAAATCATTAATTCCGATATACCGGTCATGATCGACTTTTGGGCCGATTGGTGCCAACCTTGCAAAATGCTGACACCTGTAATCGAAGAACTTGCCCTGAAGTATCAGGGCAAGATAAAGATTGTACAGATGAATGTGGCTGAAAATCCTCACACTCCAGCCAGATTCGGGATCAGGAATATTCCCGCGCTTATCCTCTTCAGAGGAGGAGAGGTGGAGCAGACTATCATAGGCACATATCCCAGGAGCCGAATTGATGAAGAACTGGAAAAGTTACTTTGAGGCTCAAGGTGTCAAGGTTTTTTGAGCTGTTGTTACACGGAGATGTTCACTGGGGTAATGACGCTAACGCCCCTTGCGTGGTTCACTAAAAACGCCCGCGGACAGACCCCGAGGGAAACGTTGTGGATGGGCTTTATGTATCGTGGATACGCCTTAACAATCCAAAACAGTACAACTCCTACACCACAGAAATGGCCAAGGGCATAATCTCCGGTTTTGAAAACGCTTCCTTAGACAGAAGCGTTGTGGCCGTAGTCTTTACGGGCACCAGCCTTTTCGCCTTTTGCATGAGAGGCAATAGTAAGGAATATAGTGAGTTTTACAGCCGGAGACAGGATGAATATGGCCAGAACATCGCCGAATGTAGATCGTGGGATATGGATATGTTCGCGGAGGTAATGGGGAAGCCGCGGAAACAGTCGCTTTATTGAGAATTTTTCTATTCCTATGGCAGGCCAGCCTGCCGTTTTTCACTCAAAGCCGCAAATAAAATATAAGGAGTGATCCCATGCACCCATTACTTGAAGATACCCCTGGAGAGAAGATGCTCATGCTGGGAAATGAAGCCATTGCACGGGGGGCCATCGAGGCGGGTGTCGCCTTTGCCACGGCCTATCCCGGCACGCCGTCATCGGAAATCGCCCTGCAGTTTTTTCAGATTTCCCAGGAAACTGACCTGTACTTTGAATACAGCGCCAATGAGAAGGTGGCCTTGGAAGTAGCGACCGGCGCGGCCATGAGCGGCCTGCGGGTAATGGTTACAATGAAGCACGTTGGGGTCAACGTGGCCGCAGATGCCCTCATGACCCTGGCGTACACAGGGATCGTCGGCGGCCTTGTGATAGTGAGTGCTGATGACCCGTTCATGTTCTCCAGCCAGAATGAGCAGGACAACCGTTTCTACGGAAAGCTCAGCGGGTTGCCCATTCTGGAGCCGTCTTCGGTGCCCGAGGCCAAGGAGATGGTCAAGTATGCCTTCGAGCTATCTGAACAACTCAAAGAGCCGGTGATCTTTCGCACCACCACCCGGGTCAACCACTCCAGCGGGGTGGTGACCCTGGGGGAAATGAAGGGGCGTGTTACCAAAGGGGCCTTTGAAAAGAACCCCTTCTCCTATGTGTGCGTGCCTGCGGTTTCCCGGAACCTTCATGTCAAGCTTCTTGAAAAGTATGAAAAGGCCCTTACCATGGCCAATGAAAGCACCTGGAACGTAATGGAAGGCGATGGCCCGTGGGGCATTGTCTGTAACGGTGTTAGCTACGGCTATGTCAAAGACGCCATTAGGGAGCTTGAGACCGATGACCGTTTCAGGGTGTTGCGCCTTAGCTTTTCCCATCCCCTACCAGGAGGGCTCATCAAGGATTTCCTGATAGGCTGCGAAAAGGTGCTGGTGGTGGAGGAAGGAGAACCTTACATGGAAGAGGGGGTTAAGGCCTTTGCCCAGGAAGTGGGGTTGACTCTGTCCATCAGCGGCAAGGGAGAAGGGCTTTTCTCCCGTCTATATGAGTTCGACCCGGTCATGGTGAAAAGGGTGATCGCATTCTACTTCGGCCTGCCCTTTACCCCGCCACAGCCGGTGGAGGTTTCGGACTTGCCCGAGGTGCCTGCCCGGCCACCCAACCTCTGCGCGGGGTGCCCCCACCGGGCCACCTATGTGGCGGTCCGTGAAGTCCTTGGGGACGAGGCCATTTATCCTACCGACATCGGCTGTTACACCCTTGGGCTCCTACCGCCACTGAGCATGGGGGATTTTCTCATCTCCATGGGAAGCAGCGTGGGCACGGCAGGGGGATTCTCCCGGGCCACCGGCCAAAAGGTGGTCTCTTTCATCGGGGATTCCACCTTCTTCCACGCCGGCATCCCGGGGCTTGCGAGCGCAGTCTTCAATAACCACAACTTCACCCTTGTCGTTCTGGATAACGGCACTACGGCCATGACCGGCCATCAACCCCACCCGGGAGCGGACATGAGCCATCTCGGTCTAGCCCTCAGTCAGGTTTCCATCGAAGAGGTGGCCAGGGGGGTGGGGGTCAAAAAGGTCATCACGGTCAACCCCCTGAAATTCCGGAAGACCGTAGATGCCGTCAGAGAAGCCGCCGCATATGAAGGGGTTTCCGTCATCATCGCCAAGGCATACTGCCCCCTCTATGCCCGGACCCTTCCACACCAGAAAAAGGAACGACCCTTCTACGTCAATCAGGACCGGTGCGAGAACCACAGGGATTGTATAACGAAGGTGGCCTGTCCCGCCTTTTACGTTGAAGATGAAAAGGTTTGTATTAACGAAAATATGTGCACCGGGTGCACACTCTGCGCCCAGATCTGCCCCGAACATGCCATCTTGCCCATAAAAAAGGAGGAACCCTCATGAATGTGACAAAACTTATTATTGTGGCGGTTGGAGGACAGGGCAACATTCTGGCCGCCCGCGTGCTTGGCGAGGCCGCTGTTTTTGCCGGTGTCCCGGTTCGCATGTCCGAGTTTCACGGTATGGCCCAGCGGGGCGGTGTGGTGGAGTCCATGATACTCTTTGGCGATGGGATGAGCACCTGCATCTCTGACGGCGAGGCGGACTCTTTGGTGGGGTTTGAGCCTTCGGAGACCATTCGCGCTGTGAAAAAATGCCATGCAGGTTCAATGGTGATTACAAATACCAGCCCCCTACCACCCTTTACCGTAGCCCTGGGAAAGGCTAAGTATCCCCATGTGGAAACCACCATGGAAAAGATTGCGTCGCGGGTCAAGAAACTCATTGCCTTTGACGCCACCTCTCTGGCGTTGCAGGCCGGTTCGGTGCTGTCCCTAAACATGGTCATGATGGGTGCCCTGGCTCAGACCGGCACTATACCCTTTGAACCTGAGTTGCTGCGAGACACTATCAGAGCAAAAACCAAGCAGGCCTTTGTCGAAACCAACCTGAAGGCCTTTGACCTTGGCTTTGAAGCCGCTGCCAGGGTTACAGAATTGTCAAAGCTGCCGAATGAACCATCGGGGAACATAAAAGGCTTATCAGCCCATGGATTATTAAACCGTCGAGGTGCCCATGTGAAAAGAAACCAAAGTTTGGAGGAAGTTTATCGAAAAATCTTGGATATCATTTCCCATCATGTAAGCCTGAAATTCTTAGAAATGTGGTACGAGATTGGCGAAGACGATGCCCTGAAAACGCAGATATTGACCAAAAAAGAACTTTCAAGGAGATTGGAGTTTCTCGTGGCACAAGGTTTTCTGGTACGCGTTGTGGAAGAAGGAATTACACACTGGGTTTTGAAAAAATGAAAGTGCTGTTTGTAGCGGACTTGCATGGAAGCATGTGGAAGTATGAGCGGCTTCTCGAAGCGGCAAAAGGCTTTCAGGCAGATGTGATCATAAATGGTGGTGATATGCTCCCTTGGAATAATGATCCCTTTAGACAAGACGAATTCATTACCAACTACCTTGACAATCACTTTGCACGATTCAACGCTGCCGGGATCTATTATCTCTGCTACCCGGGAAACGATGACCTAAGGATCTTTGATCAACTCTTTGAGGAAACCTGCAATAAGTACCCCTTCGTATTCTGCCTGGCGCAACGAAAGTTTGAAATTGGGGGTTACGAGTTTGTAGGTATGAACTGGGTCGTTGATTATCCATTCCGGCTCAAGGACAGATGCAGGATGGACACGGATGATTATATATTCCAAGCCCAGTTCGGAAAAGGCCTGTTATCCACACCAGAAGGGTGGCAGGAGATAGATGACTGGTTCGCCTATGCAAAAACGCTCCCAACCATAACGGATGAGCTTAATCGACTGGTTCGTCCCAAGGATATGTCAAAGAGCGTGTATGTAATCCACACGCCCCCTTACGGGATGGGATTAGATAAATACAGTCACGCTGCACAAGGCGTAGGATCAAAGGCAATTTACGATTTTTTAAAGAAATATCAGCCGAATTTCTCACTCCATGGTCATATCCATGAGTCTCCTGAAGTTACAGGAAAATGGTATGCAAAACTCGGTAGAACGATATGCATTCAACCCGGTCAACTCAGTGAGTTCACCTATGTCACGATTGATCTGTCCAGCATGAAGTTTGAAAGAATCAGGGAGCAGTACGTCACATGAGATTCCGTTATCGCCCTTTTTTGTTTAAAGTCTGTTTTATCTGTCATCCAGGTACAAAACCTGAACAGGTAACAGAGTAACCTGCCAGGTTGGTTGAAATCGGTTTCGGTTAAAGGCCGTAGGATAAGGATTACCACATATCAATTAAACTTAAAGGAGAAAAGTGATGAAAGTTAAATTTTATTGTACCAACAAAGATTGTACTAAAGAAGGATCAAAGCCTTATATATTGGAAATCCATTGTGAAGTCTTAGATGAAAACACTGTCGCGACGTCTTTTTGTCCGTATTGTAAAGACACGTTAAAACAGATGCAATCGATTGAAGATAAAACCTTAGCATCAGCCGACAGAGGATGCTTGGGATCGTGATGTGCAATTGTGGCGGTTCTTTATTCCACTTCCCAAGAGACCGAGCGGGCTATTTCCCGGCCCTAATGACTGCTGTCAAGCGTCATTAAGGCGGAAGGCGCAAAGAGAAGAAAATATATTGAAACATGGGCATGATGGATGTCACAGAGAAGCCTGTCATCAGACGTCAGGCAGAGGCCGCAGGAAAGATACATCTTTCTCCCGATACGATCCGGAAGATTGATCAGGGACAGATCAAGAAGGGGGACCCGCTTTTGGTGGCAGAGGTTGCTGCGATGAATGCCGCAAAACAGACACATCTGCTAATTCCGCATTGTCATCAGATACATTTGGATATGGTGAAAGTAAGCTTCGAAGTTTCAAAGGAATCTATTGATGCTTGGTGTCTGGTGAGAACACATGCCCGGACAGGTGTCGAGATGGAAGCGCTCGTAGGTGTTTCCACGGCGCTGAATACCCTCTGGGACATGGTTAAGTATCTGGAGAAAGATGAAGGCGGTCAATACCCCTTCACAAGGATCACTGATATAAGGGTGGTTAAGAAGGAGAAGGACGAGTAGAGCAATGCTTCTGATCCAAACAAGACACAAAGAAAAACCATGCCGAAACGAACCGACATACACAAAATCCTCATCATAGGAGCAGGCCCCATCATAATCGGCCAGGGATGTGAGTTTGACTACTCAGGCACCCAATCATGCAAGGCCTTGAAAGAAGAGGGGTACGACGTGGTGCTGGTCAACAGTAACCCTGCAACGATCATGACCGATCCTGAAATGACCGACCGAACCTATATAGAGCCGATCACCCCTGAGATTGTTGCAATGATCATTGAGAGGGAAAGGCCCCATGCCCTGCTTCCAACTCTGGGGGGCCAGACGGGTCTCAATACCGCTGTTGAAGCGGCCCGGATGGGGGTGCTGGACACATTCGGCGTTGAACTGATCGGGGCCTCCATCGAATCCATTAAGAAGGCTGAAGACCGGGACCTCTTTCGCAAGGCCATGGAAAGGATCGACCTTCCCATGGCCAAAAGCCGCATTGCAACCGATATGGAAGCCGCTTATGCCGCTGCCGCTGAACTCGGCTACCCTCTCATTATCCGCCCTGCCTTTACCCTTGGAGGGACAGGAGGTGGTGTGGCCTATAATGCCGAAGATTTGGAGTCCATCGCCAGGGCCGGGCTGGATGCCAGCCTCATAGGCCAGATCATGCTGGAGGAATCGGTCCTGGGCTGGAAGGAATATGAACTGGAGGTCATGCGGGACAGAAATGACAACGTGGTCATTGTCTGCTCCATCGAAAACCTGGACCCCATGGGGGTTCATACCGGAGACAGCATCACCGTGGCCCCGGCCCAGACTTTAACAGAAAGGGAATACCAGAAGATGCGGGATGCCGCCATTGCCATCATCAGGGAAATCGGCGTGGACACCGGGGGCTCCAATGTCCAGTTTGCGGTCAATCCCCGTACCGGCGAACTGATTGTGGTTGAGATGAACCCGAGGGTGTCCAGGAGTTCGGCCCTGGCCTCAAAGGCCACCGGTTTCCCCATTGCCAAGATCGCGGCAAAGCTGGCCGTGGGCTATACCCTGGACGAGATCCCCAATGATATCACAGGCAAAACTTATGCCGCATTTGAACCGACTCTCGATTACTGCGTGGTCAAAATCCCCCGCTGGACCTTTGAAAAGTTTCCGGAGACCCGGGATTACCTGACCACCTCTATGAAATCCGTGGGCGAAACCATGGCTATCGGGAGGACCTTTAAAGAGGCCCTTCAGAAAGGCCTCCGGTCCCTTGAAACCGGGCGGCTCGGTCTGGGGGCCGATAGAAAGGACCCTGTTGACCCGGAGCCATCGCTGCATGAGATTCAGCAGAAACTGGCCATCCCCAATTCCCAGCGGATCTTTTATATCCGCTATGCGCTCTTAAAAGGCATGTCCATCGATGCCATCCATGAACTGACCCGAATCGACCCCTGGTTCATTCATCAGATAAGCCAGATCGTGGCCCTTGAAACCCGGATCAGAAATGAAAGGCCGAATATAACAACGGAACGGTTACACCAGGCAAAAGTATTCGGTTTTTCAGACATACAGATTGCCCACATAACGGGCCTTTCCGAGGACCGGATAAAGGCGATGCGAAGCGAGAATGGGATAGCGCCGGTGTATAAACTGGTGGACACCTGTGCCGCAGAGTTCAGGGCGGAAACGCCCTACTACTACTCAACCTACGAAATGGAAAACGAGGCAAGGTTGTCCGACCGGAGAAAAGTTATGATTCTGGGGGGCGGCCCCAACCGGATCGGCCAGGGGATCGAGTTTGATTACTGCTGCGTTCATGCCTCCCTTGCCCTTCGGGAAGAAGGGTTCGAAACCATCATGGTCAACAGCAATCCGGAAACGGTCAGCACCGACTATGACACGTCCGACAAGCTCTATTTCGAGCCCCTGACCAAAGAAGACGTGCTCCACATCGTCAAGACCGAAAGGCCCATGGGCGTCATTGTCCAGTTCGGAGGCCAGACCCCCCTGAATCTCTCGGTTCCGCTTTCTGCGGCCGGGGTCCCGATCCTTGGAACGCAGCCCCAAAGCATCCATCGCGCCGAGGACCGCCGACTGTTCCAGGCCCTGCTTAAAAAGCTGGGGCTTGACCAGCCGGCCAACGGCATTGCTCTATCCGTGGAAGAGGCGTCAGATGCAGCAAAAATCATCGGTTATCCGGTCATTGTCCGCCCCTCCTACGTGCTGGGGGGCAGGGCCATGAAGATCGTTTACGACCGGAAGGCCCTGGAGAATTTTACCCGCCTGGCGATCCAGGCCTCTCCGGACCATCCGATTCTTATCGACAAGTTCCTGGAAGACGCCCTGGAAGTGGATGTAGATGCCATTTCCGACGGTGAAAACACCGTCATCGGAGGAATCATGGAACATATCGAGGCTGCCGGAATTCACTCAGGGGATTCAGCCTGTGTTCTTCCTCCCCTCGCCATAGGCCCGTCTCTCATAGGCGAGATAACGGCCGCCACAAAGGCCCTGGCAACGGAGTTGGAGGTGGTGGGGCTCATGAATGTCCAGTATGCCGTAAAAAACGGCCAGCTCTTTGTCCTGGAGGTCAACCCCCGGGCTTCCCGGACAATTCCATTTGTGAGCAAGGCCACCGGGGTCCCCCTTGCCGGCATTGCCGCCAGGGTGATGATAGGCCGAACCCTGAAGGATCTGGGCCTGACCCGGGAAATCACTCCGGCATATTTCTCCGTTAAGGAGGCTGTTTTCCCCTTTAACCGGTTTCCAGATGTGGATACCCTCCTGGGGCCGGAGATGAAATCCACAGGGGAAGTCATGGGTATCGATCAGGATTTCGGAACCGCTTATGCAAAAGCGCTACTGGGAGCCGGGCAGTCGCTTCCTGTCACGGGAAAGGTCTTTATCAGCGTCAGAGACACAGACAAAAAGGCGGCCCTGTCGGTGGCATCCCAATTTCACGACATGGGGTTCAGGATACTTGCCACAGGGGGGACAGCATCTTTTTTCAATGGCTGCGGCATACCGACTCTGATAACCAATAAAGTCTCCGCCGGACGCCCTCACGTGGTAGATGCCATCAAGAACGGGGAGGTGGGGCTGATAATCAATACCGGCTCAGGAAAAGGACCCCGCCAGGACGGGTACCAGATAAGGCGAGCCGCAATCAAATTCAATATCCCATATGCAACCACAGTCGCCGGAGCCAAAGCGATCTGCAAAGGGATAGCCGCGCTTAGGAGTGGGAATCTCTCAGTAAAGACTGTTCAGGAATATATCGGGATGAATACGAAACCCCGGATGAGGGCCCTGCAGTGACCGGCAAAGCCCTTAACGTCACCGACCCACTGAATGAAGCGGCCATGATTCTCAGGCAGGGAGGCCTCGTGGCCTTTCCCACCGAGACGGTCTATGGCCTGGGGGCCGATGCATTTAATCCGCTGGCAGTGGCAAGAATCTTCGAGGTCAAGGGGAGACCCCGGTTTGACCCGCTCATTGTACACGTGGCCCGGCTAAAAGATCTTGATGATCTGGTTCACCATCTGCCGCTATTTGGTCGCTTGCTCGCATCGGCCTTCTGGCCCGGGCCGATCACAATGGTTGTTCCGAAGAAAGACGGAGTTCCCGATATCGTGACCGCCGGGCTTCCTACCGTGGCGGTCAGAATGCCGGCCCATCCCGTGGCCCTTCAGCTCATCCAACTTGCCCAAAGGCCCATAGCCGCCCCCAGTGCTAATCTTTTTGGTCATGTGAGCCCTACGACAGCCGGGCACGTTCACACACAACTGGAGGACAAGGTGGATTTCATCCTAGATGGGGGCCCTTGCCGTGTGGGAGTGGAATCGACCATTATTTCGCTGGCCCACGGGAATCCACCGGAGATCCTTCGGCCAGGAGGCGTTTCCGTTGAGGAAATAGAAGAGGTTGTCGGATCAGTGCGGATCCCAGATCTGAGGGGAGGGCCTGTCCAGGCTCCGGGGATGCTATCACGTCACTATTCACCCAGCACACCCCTTAAGATTCTCAAAAACCATCGGGACGTCTCACGCGGTGAAGGCGGTCGAATAGGCTTACTGGCCTTTCAAAGTCCACCGGATAAGTCCCGTTACCAGGCAGTGGAGGTGCTCTCAGAGAAAGGGGACCTGCAAGAGGCAGCAGCAAACCTGTTTGCCGCACTTCACCGCCTGGATGCAGCCAGGCTGGATCTCATCCTGGCAGAGCCGGTTCCCAAAATCGGACTGGGCCTTGCCATCATGGATCGGATCGAGAGGGCCTCCACCCCATGGGGTGAAAAGGGAGGATAATTACATTGGAATAAAAAAACAACAAGCCTGGATGTCCCGGAGACTCTCCCGATAGGTGAGTTGAGCGAAGGCCATACACAGATATTGATCACGACATGAAAAAGACTGGACCCTGCAGTTGCTGTTGTATCGATCCACGCATTTGTGAAACTCGTACATTGGCAAGAAGTCCATCAGTTGGCTGAAAACGGTCATTCCACAATTCATATTGGCCCACCTCCTCGCTAGATGATCGAGGAGTATGACCGGAAAGACCTTGAGATTTCAAATCGAAAAATTCCATTTTGGCCATTAAATGTATTGATACAAATAGTTATAAGAGATCTTCACATAAACATTGGGACACTAGTGAAAGAGATTGATGAAACTCTATACTAGCTTATTAACCGGACAGACCATCAGCGTTAGCGGTGGCTATACAATGATTAAGGAGGCTATAGAATGAAAGCTATTGACGTTCATGTTCACCCAAGCACAGCGGTTTTTGACCGCAAGCGTATCTGGGGGACAGAGTTGGTGGAGTACATCTCCAAGTATTACGGAGCTGAGTACAAAGTCAAGACAGATGAGGAGATGGCACAGGATTTCAGGGAACTAGACTTAAATGCTATTTTGATAGGCTGGGATACGCAGACAACGAGCGGCGTTGATACTAACAATAGCAATGACGAGGTGGCTAGGCTGATTGGGAAATTTCCCGATGTGTTTATCGGTGGCTGGGCGATGATTGACCCATGGAAGGGAAAGGCAGCTATAATA